>Ga0335085_10002243_pt1 | contig 36859 bp, 31 predicted proteins | sample Lox_Sample_45_FD_206712 | JGI IMG/M metagenome (GOLD analysis project Ga0335085, IMG submission 206712) | Soil microbial communities from Loxahatchee National Wildlife Refuge, Florida, United States - Lox_Sample_4.5 | ecosystem: Environmental > Terrestrial > Soil > Wetlands | place: USA...
CTTCGATTGGCTCGGCCTTCCTCGCTTGACCGGGACGCGCTAGCTCAACTTGCCGAACCGCCGTGTACGGACCCGTACGCACGGTGGTGTCGCAGGGACAGCGGGTGACCGCTTACCTATGCAAATTGCGTAAGGACGAAACGTTCTACAACGAACGTGTCATACTGAGCGAGTTGGGATCGTCCGCTTGCGGACGATCCCGGCGAGTCGAAGGGCCCCTATACCCGCTCTACGTGTTCAGTTCACTAGTTTTTCTTCTGAGCAAAGTTCCTTAACACGCCGCCGATCTGGCAATAGGGGTCCTTCGACTGGGTAGCTGCTTCGCAAAGCGAAGCAGCTACTCCGCTCAGGGTGACACTGCTTTTTTCAGGGGGGACACTGCTCTTCTAATTTTACTCTCTCAGTTCTACGTGCTGGACGTCTTCGATTGGACTACCCAAAAAGTGCGCGCCCATGCGGTGGAATTTTTCCACTGAATCAGTCACGAAGAATTTCAGGCGAGGCGTTCCGCGGCGTTCGTCTTCAGAGGAGCGCCGGGGCAGGCCCTTGCGGAGTAACTGGCTGACTACGCGGGCGGTGGAGTCAGCCGAATCCACGATGGTCACGCCGCCCGGCACCAGACGGTGCAGCAGCGGTTTGAGCAAGGGATAGTGGGTACATCCCAGTACCAGGACGTCGGCGGACTGAAAATCGCCGGCGAACGCGCGGTCGAGATAGATGCGGGCCACCTGTTCGGCGACCGGGTGTTCGGCCCATCCTTCTTCGACCAAGGGCACAAACAAGGGGCAGGCCTGTTCTGTAGCCTGGATTGCACGCTCCTGCAACGCCCTGGCGTAGGCATGGCTACTAACCGTGGCCTCGGTTCCGATGACCACGACTCTGCGCGTCTGGGTGGCGTCGGCGGCACGCGCCGCGCCGGGTTCAATGACGCCGACCACGGGAACGCTGGATGCCTGCGTGATCTGGTCGAGGGCCAAAGCCGTGGCTGTGTTGCAGGCGATGACCATCATCTGGGCGCCGTGTTGTTCGAGATATTGCGCCGCACCGATGGCGTAGCGGGCAACGGTCTCGGCCGACTTCGACCCGTAGGGAAGGCGTGCCGTGTCACCGAAGTAGATGTAGTCGGCGTCGGGCGCGAGCGCTACCAGTTCCTTGAGAACCGTTAGTCCGCCAAAACCGGAATCGAATACGCCGATGCAAGGCCGCCGCGCAGTGGTCATGAATGGATGCGAAAGACATCATAACGGGCGCGGCGACTTTTTGGGCGACAATCCGCTTTTAGGGTTCGCGGATGTCCCGGCGTATGATTTGCGAAACCGTTAACCACAGAGGACACGAAGGTACACGAAGGAAGAGCTCATGACCCGTTTTACGATGGCACTGCTGGTCACCTTGATGACGGCGTTCGCGGTGTCCAGCATGCCGCGAAAGCAGGCTACGATCACGCAGGCGATCTGGTCCGCAACACGCAGGAGATGTTCGATGGCGTTGCTGCCGGTGACCAGGCACCCTGGCAGAAATATTTCGCCGACGACAGCATGTACTTCGACGAAAAGGGAAGAGCCATGGACAAGGGCGCCCTGGTTAAAGACGTGACTCCGCTTCCGGCGGGCTATTCCGGCAGCATCAAACTGGTGAATCCGAAGAGCAACATCCAGGGCGACACGGCGATCCTCTCCTATGACCTGAACGAAACCGAGACGATTTTTGGTCAGGACCTGACCGCCCGTTATCACGGCACCGACACCTGGATGTATCGCAACGGAAAATGGCAGATCGTGGCCGGCCAAATGCTTCGCTACTACGAGGACCCTGCTGCGGCGAAGCCGGACACCAAGAAATATGGTGAGTACGTGGGAACCTACGAAGTGGCGCCTGGAGTGACGCAGACGGTTTCTGTCCGCGACGGCGGGCTGTACGCACAACGCGGGAGCAGCCAGGAAGTGGAGTTGGTTCCCGAGTCAAGCGACCTATTCTTTCGCAAGGGCGTGGAAGGCCGGCGTTTGTTCCGGCGTGCTGACAGCGGCAAGGTTGATGCCATGATTGATCGCAGAAACAATGAGGACGTGGTGTGGAAGAAGATTAAGTAGAGTGGCCTCCACTCATTTGGCCAGGGACGCGAAAGGAATGCGGCCCCTCGGTTCATTTACTTGGAGCGCGAGGCTTGCACCTGTTCCTGCTCTCGGGCGGCCAGGTCGCGCTCGCAGCAGGGGCCATGCGGGATGGGCGCGCCGTGCGGGCAGGTGCGAGGGTGGCCGAGGAAACTGCAGATTTTGTCGGTGGCTTCGGGCGAGAGAATGTGTTCGAACTTGCAAGCCTGCTGTTCGATCTCCGATTCGCTGTCCATGGCAAGGCTGTCGGTGAAGAGGCGTTCGGCCAGGCGATGGCGGCGAATGATGTCGGCAGCGCGCAGGCGGCCGCGGGGAGTGAACTCCACGATCATGCTGCCGTCACCGGTGGACACGCCCGCGGGCTTGAGGGCGTCGTGGCACGGGTTCACGAACGGCTTGTGATTGTGCGCCTCCGGAGGATGCGGCCGGGTGGTTAGCAGACCCAGGGCCGTCATCTTCTCGACTGCGATGCTTACCGGCAGGGCCCCGTGCACTTCCATGCGCTCGATTTCAGCGATCTCTCCGTGCTCCTCGACTGCCCATAGTTCTTCGAGGACTTCATCGAACTGCTCCTCGTCGGCCATCGCAAATACTTCCTGATCGGCAATCTTGCCGTGGTGCAGCTCGATGCGGCGGTCGGCCAGGCGCGCAACCACCGGGTCGTGCGTGACCATCACGATGGTGCGTCCCTGGCGATGCAGTTCGCGGAGCAGTCGCAAGACAATCTCTTCGTTGACCGCATCCAGATTGCCGGTAGGCTCGTCGGCCAGAACGATTTTGGGGTCGTTGATCAAGGCGCGCGCGATGCACACCCGCTGCTGCTCCCCGCCCGAAAGGTGGGCGGGCAGATGCCCGGCGCGGTCTTTCAAACCCACATGGGCCAGGGCAGTCAGAGCTTCCTGCTCATCGGTCATGCTGTGAAAGTACTGGGCGAGCATGACATTTTCGAGCGCGGTGAGGTAGGGAATCAGGTGGAACTGCTGAAAGATGAAACCCACTTTTTCCGCCCGGGCGCGGTTCAAATCCTGGGTGGAAATCCGGGCCACGTCTTCACCATCGAGCCAGATTTCACCCGACGTGGGGCGATCAAGGCAGCCGACAAGATTGACCAGGGTGGACTTGCCGGAACCGGAGGGGCCCATGACCGCCAGCCACTCGCCCGGCGCAACTTCGAGAGAAACGTCATCCAGCGCACGGATGACACCACCGTTGTTCTCGGCACGGGCCGGGTAAAGGCGGCTGACATGGCTGAGCTTGATCATGTCATTCTCCCCTCAGGATGGTAGCAGGTTGGACCCGCCGCAGCAGAGATATCGGCAGAATCGCAGCGACGAGGGCGATGGCTATCCCGCCCACGAGAATGACCGGCAGAACGGTCAGACGGGGCGTCACCGGGGCATGAAAATTGGCATGGCCGATCCAGATCGCCACTCCCACTCCGAGGGCAAAACCTAACATCGACCCGACCGCGCCCAGGGCGGCGGCTTCCGCAGCGAAGAAGCCCTGCAGCATCCCTCCTGAGGCCCCAAGGGCCTTCATGAGGGCAAAGTCGCGGCGGCGGTCCGAAACCCATCCGGTCAAGGTGGAAAGCACGCATACGGCGGCGGTAAGAATGATAAGAATCGATGCTACGAGAAGTGTGGAGCGCATCTTGCCCAAAACATTCGCTTCACCTTCAGTAACCTGGCGCACGGGGTGGACGTAGGCTACGGGAAGGACCTGCGCGATGCGTTGGACGACGGTGCTCACTTCGTCGGTTGAGCCCGAGGCCGAGATCTCAACCGTCGAATACGGGAGCTGGGTCCACTGGGCAAAATCGGCGAGGGAGATGTAAATTCGGCTATCTTCGGCGGCGCCGGTCTGCAATGTGCCGGCGGGATTCAGACGAATGATGCGGCCCTGAAGGCTGAGGTCGAACGGTTTTCCCGGCGCTCCTACGACGCTGGCCGCACGCGTACCCACCAGGGCATCGTGAGAAGCTTTCGGCCACCCAGTCACCTTCCACCAGGTGTTATTCAACTTCTGGACCTGTTCCAGATCGGTGCCCGCGACGACCACCGAATGGCCATCGGAAGTGCGGGCGACGGCGTACGCAAAGGGAACTGCAATGCCTCCGCTACCCAGGACCGAGCGGACCGTGGTCAAAGCATCTTCCGGCAGGTTCTGGCCGTCCCTGGCGACTACCACGACGTTGGCGCCATATTTGCGAAATTCGCGACGCAGCTTGGCCTGGACGTCCACGTAGAGGTTGAGCATGGCAGTAGCCACGGCTGCAGCCACAACCATGGCCAGCAGGGCCGAAGCAGCCCGTCCCCGCCGCAGAACTGCGGCGCGCACCAGCATGCGCAGGAACATTGAAGTGTGGGGCGAGGCTGAGCGGCGTCCGGCCACCGGCCCGCTGCCGGACGCCCTCAAGCGTCACCTCGCAGGGCGTACACCGGATCAAACTTTATTGCCCGCCGGATGGCAGCCGCGCTGCCGGCAAAAGTCACGAGCACCGCGATGGCCAGGATGACCGGCAGGAGCACCGGCTGGATGGTGATCTGGGAGGCAAAAATGGAGCTTCCGATCTGGCGAGCTAGCAGCGCACCCCCGGCGAAACCCGCCGATCCCGCCAGCAAGGCGAGCAGCATGGCCTCGGCAAAAAACAGGACCGCGACCGCCAGATTGCCCGCGCCCAGCGCCTTCATCAAGCCCACCTCGCCGCGCCGCTCCACCACGGCAGTCGCCATGGAGGCGGAAACCGCGAGCGCGGAAGCCAGCAACGCGGCGAAAGTAATCAACAGCATCAGGCCCTGAATACGAGAAAGTACAGTGCCCTCATTCTGGGCCACCTGGCGAATCTGCTCGGCGTGAGAGTGCGGGATGGCTTCTTGCAACTGGAATGCAATGGACTGCGCGTACGGAGAGCAGTACCAGCGGTCGTACATTTCGGGCGACATGCTTCTGGGATCGCGGCGGGCGAAGGCGTCTTCGGGCTTGGTCAGGGCGCTGACGTAGATCCGGCGTACCGCGCCGGGTCTGCCGATGATCAGTTGCGCCAGTGGAAGAGGCGCTACGATCTGACTATCTTCAGGCCCGCCAGTGGAGAGAATGCCGGCAATGCGGTGGGGGCGGCCCGCAATTTCGATTTCCTGTCCCGCCCTCCGGTTCAGCTTGGCCGCGAGGTGATCACCGATCAAAACATCTTCCGAACTGTCGTCCGGCCAGGCGCCTTGTACTTTCCACCAGGGATGTGTGGTGCGAACACCGGTGACAAAATCCTGCTGTCCAAATGCAACGTGCCTGGCGAAATATGTCCCCAGCAGCGTCACGTTCTTTTCGTCGCCAGCAGTTACTCCCACTGGCAGCATGGGAGCGAACCCCACGATGTTGTTGCCCCAGAACATGCCTTTGATTTTGGGCAGGTCGCCTTCATTCAAGTAAGCGCCATCGCTGGGAGGCTTCAGGTTGACGCCGCCAATCTCGACGTCCAGCGTGTCTTCCTGGGGAGTAACGATCAGGTTGGCGCCGTAAGTACGCAGCTCGCGGCTGATCTTATCGCCGATGTCGGTGGCGACCGAGATCATGGCGGTGGCCACGCCCACGCCGAGCATGATGGCAACTCCTGCCAGCAGTTTACGGCGCTTCTGCCGCCGGAAGGATTCATAAAGTAGGCGTAAGAACATGGGTCAGGGTTGGAAGAAGTGAGCGCCCGCCGCGACGTCGGCCTCCCGGATGATGATCGTGTCGGCGGTCTGTTCAGCACGCAGCGGAATCGGGTTACAACCACCGGTCATGCCCACCGATTGGCCATTGATGGGCGCGGCGCAGTTCTTGCATATCACTCCGTTCGGCCCTTTATAGAAACCAACCGGGCCGCAAATCTCGCAGGCGTCGAAAACGGTGGCAACCTTGCCATCGGGCTTCCGGTAGAGCCAGAAGCGCACTTCCGTCCCATTTTCCCGGGCCGCGAAGCGATGGAGATCGCCGTCGCCGACCTGGGTCAACGGAATGCTCACCTGTCCATGCTGAAAGCTGACTTCGGTCGCGGGCGATAGCGCGCTCACGCTCTTGGCATAGATGAATTCGGCGGTGACCATGAGGATGAACAAGAACGAGCTGGCGTAGACCGAAATCATCCAGACGCGCTCGCGACGTGCGCTCCACTGCGCTTTGCGGCGCTCCGCCGGAGAATCGGGAAGGGCAGCCGGCTGCCGCCGCTTGACCTCGAACAACACCATCAGCGCCGCCAGGGCCACGATGGTGATGAAGAAGAACAGGTCGTTGCGCACGATGGGACCGATCAGGGCCATTTCCCTGCGGGAGGAGGGAAGGACGCCATTTTCGGAAAGCTCGTGCAGCCCGGAGATGATTAGCTGCGCCGCCACGAAGAACAGAATGATGGTGGTCACCCGGAAGAATTTCTGCAGATTGATGCGCACGCTACCCTTGACGAACATCACGCCAAATACGATGGCCACGATCACGCCCGACAACGTGCCCAGGAAGCTGAGCAGTTCGGTGGAATTCAGCGATACCGCCCCCAGGATAAGAACGGTCTCCACACCCTCGCGCAGCACCATCAGAAAGACGAAGAGAAAGAGGCCGAAGGCCGCGTTGCGCCCGGCCAGGAGTCCGACTTTGCCCTCGATCTGTCCCTTAAGGGCTCGCCCTGTCTTCATCATGAAGACGATCATGGTGATGACGAAGAAGGCGGCGAGCAGCATGATCCAGCCTTCGAAAATGTCCTGATTCCAATGGGTGCGGGAGAGGAGTATGGCAATCCCTATGCTGCCGACAAAGGCTGAAATCAGGGCGGCGAATACGGGCCGGCGCAACTCGGGGCGGCCAATCTTGGCCAGATAGGCCAGGGTGATGCCGACGATAAGCGCGGCTTCGACCCCTTCGCGCAAGGTAACGATGAAAGCCTGCAGCATCTTGTGGAAAGCCCTCTTGTTGCAAATAGGTTGCAACTGACAAGTGGGATCTGGCTTCGCTAAGCATAGTCTCCCCCTGGTGCGGCGTCAACGGAGTTGCGGGGGGGGGCGCCCTCGTCTCTCCGTTTTTTCGAGAGACAGGGCGGGGTTTTGCGCTGATCAACCTCCCGCCCTGTTGTTCCAAACTGCGGAACGGCGAGGGCGGGCACCCTCCTGGGTTACAGGTGCCTTAGGAACTGCTTTACCTCGTCCAGTTGGGGGAAGAGTTTTTCCTCGGTTTGAAACTCGGCCGAGTGCACACAGCGGCGGCTGCCGCGCAACCTCACCGGGTGTTTAAGGTGGAGCATCTCGTGATAGACGATGTACTCGATGGCAAAACGGGGAACGCGGGGATGGTCGAAGATACGGCTCACGACGATGGCATTGTGGGCTGGGTCGTAGTGGCCGAGACTGTTGCGGGCATGGTCGCGACTCCAGGTCATTTGCGGACGGGCCAGGAGGCCATGAAAAAATCGCCGGTTGAGATCTTCAAACACTGCTTCGAGGTCGTAAGTGCGGCCCTGGGCGGAATCAAGATGCTTACGTCCCCGCATCTGGCGTACCAGGTGGGCCTTACTACTGATGTGATGGCTGGAAACGTAACGGCGATAGCGGGCCGCGGTTTCGCGGTCAACCGGGCGGCGGTACATTTTGGCCAGCAGGATGTGCGCGATGGCATGCAAAACTGTCGTGGGCGCGCCTTCCAGCAGGTCCGATAGCCGCACCAGCAGCCGCCCTTCGCGCATCCGAATGGTGTTCTTGATGCTGGTGAAAGCGAAGAATTCCACTTTCAGGACGGGCAACGAAGCGTCCAGGCGAAGCTCGCCAAACGCCTGCTCAAAGATTTGGAGAGGGTTGGGCTTCACGTCAGGCTAGAGTAGCACGACAAGCTTCTGGCACCGCAACGGCCTGCAGGTGAGCAAATTCAATGTTTTGCCGGCTTCTTATGCTTGGCCGCCTCCTCCTGTTGGGTCAACAGCTCGCGGTGGTCCTGTACGCTGCTGTCCAGGGCATCGAGGGCATTGGAGAGTAAGAATTCGTACTGCCCAGTTTCTTCTTTCCGGGCGCTAGCGTCGTCACGCAGGGCCCGGAGCTTGGCCTGGAATTCGGTGTCGCCCTCGATGACGGTTTTCAGCACTTTGCGCAAATCCGCTTTGCGCCCGACGTAGGTATCGATGTTGTCATTCAACTCGTCATAGACATCGAGGAAATCCTGCAAATGGTCATGGGTGACCTGTCCGCGGTCGGTGGTTTTGGGATCGGACCGCGCCTGCTCGAGCGCAACCAGCCGGGCGCGGGCGAAAGTGACATAGAGTTTAAGGCGGAGGTCAGGCTCGACAGCAGTGTCCCGCAGCTGATCGATCTCCGGAGCGGTGAGCGGATCGCGCTGACGCTGCGCGAGAGCAGTAGACAGCAACAGGAAGAGGGCCAAGGCCGCGAGGCTAATTCGAACGCCGGTCATTTGTCCTTCTTTTTCCCAAACATCGCGGACAACAGGTCGGTACGCATCTTCTCCAGTTGGTCCACTGCCTGTTGCAGGGGGGCCTGATCGTCGAAGGCAACCGTACGTTTGATATCGCGAAACTTCTCCGCCATCTTGCGCAGTGTGATTTCCACGTTCTTCAACTTCTTTCCGGTTGCGATAGCCGCATCCGTCGCCTTTTGGGAGTAAGTCACCACATCCTGCAAAGCGGCCTTGCCTGCCTCCGCGTTGCCACTATCGTAAGACTTGTCGGCCTCCTCCGCCTTCAAGTGGGCGATTTTGAGGTAGAGGGTGGGACGATCGTTCTGCGGAGCGGATTCGGCCCGGGCGATGAGCTGATCGAGGCTTTCTTCCTTGCCCGCGAACGCGGCCACAGAAGCGACCGCCAGGAGCGTGAGAATGAATATCCGGGTCCGCATGGTAGTCATTTTCGAGGCTCGATAGTGATCAGGCGATGGCGGGCCTGCCATTCCTGGTCGGGAAAGTTCCCGGTCGCGGTTTCGAGGAAGCGGTGATAGTTCTCCGCTGCGGGCTTGTATTGACGCAAGTGGTCATAGGCCGTCGCCCGCAGAAAATAGCCGATCGGGAGCTCGGGCAAGAGCTTGGCGCGGGCGTCCAGGGCCTTGATTACCAGTTCGTAATTCTTGTTTTCATTGGCGGCTGCCGCCAGGTCGCCATATGCGGTCGCCATGCTGGGCTTGAGCTGGAGTGCCGCCAGCAACTCCTGCTGGGCCTCGGGAAACTTGTGCTGCTGCAGCAGCAGTCTGCCGAGGCCGTAGCGCAACTCGGGGTCGTTGGGCTTGGCCGCCAGCAGGGAACGATAGATGGGCTCGGCCAAATCGTATTTCTTGGCATTGACGTAGAGATCGGCCAGATCGAGCTGCGCCGAGGCATCGCCGGGGGCTAACTTGAGGGCTGCTTGCAGCTCGGCGATCGCGGGTTCGTTCTGGCCGTCGGCGGCCAACATCCGGCCCAGCTGCATGTGGGCGCCCGCATCGGCGGGGTGGAGCGCGACCAGTTTGCGGAGAATTTCTTCGGCCTCGGTGTAACGATGGCCGCGCATGTAGATATTAGCCATGCCGGTGAGCGCGTCGGCGGAGGAGGGATCGAGGGCGAGCGCCTGTTTGTACTCCTGCTCGGCGTCGGCAAAGCGATTCTGACTTTCCAGCAGCGGGCCGGCGGATAGATGCGGTTCAGGATCTTTGGGATCGAGTTGGGCCGCCTGCCTGTAGGCTTCGATCGCGCCATCAGGATTGCTGGATTCGAGCACGTGCCCCAGCGATAGCCAGGCGCGGGCCTGGCCCTCGGCAACGTGCGAAGTGGGTTTCAGCTTCGTGGCCGCGCGGAGAAACTGTTCGGCGCCGGGTTGCTGGGCTTTCACCAGCATCAGACCGAGATTCAGGTTGGATTCAAACACTCCGGGCTTGGCCGCGACGGATTTGCGGTAGGCCGCAATCGAGTCGTCGGTCTTGCCCAGCGCGTTGTAGAGAAATCCCAGGTCAAACCAGGCGGCGAAGTTGTCGGAATCCTGTGCAACCACTTTTTTCAGCAAGGGCTCCGCAGTTACGTAATCCTGCTTCTCGATGGCGCTCTCGGCCAGGATGAGTTCGGGCGGGGAAGAGGGATCTTCAACAGCAACTTTGTGGTGACGGACGGTCTGGCCGCTCTGGGCGTAGGCGGTTCCGGCGAGGACGAGCAGCAGTGCGATCATACGTAGGCCCGGACGCCCTCGTCCGGGCGGGCGAGCGCAGCTCGCCGAGGGGTTCGTCTCAGATTGAGCAACCCTCACCCCATTAGCCGAGCTGCGCTCGGCTGGGCAGGTGGGGACACCTGCCCCTACGTGGGCGGCGCTACTTTCGGCCGTTTGTGGGCACACCGTTTCCATTCAGGACTCGCGCCAGAAATTTTCCTGTGTACGAATTGGGCAGCTTGGCGATGGCCTCCGGTGGGCCGGCTCCGACCACGTATCCCCCCCGTTCGCCGCCTTCGGGACCGAGGTCAATGACCCAATCTGCTGTCTTGATTACTTCCAGATTATGCTCGATGACCAGAATCGAGCCCCCTGCTTCAATTAGACGCCGGAAGGCAGAGAGTAGTTTGCTGACATCGTCGAAATGCAGCCCGGTGGTGGGCTCGTCGAAAATATAGAGCATGCGATTGCGGCGGCGTGTCCGCTCGGCGGAACTTGAGGGACGTCCAATGTCGCGCGACGCCGGCTGCAGGTGGGCCGCCAGTTTCATGCGTTGCGCCTCGCCGCCGGAAAGCGTAGTAGCCGATTGTCCCAGACGCAAATATCCCAGGCCAACTTCTTCCAGCACGCGCAGCTTCTCCACGACTTTGGGCACTCCGGAGAAAAAACGCAGGGCCTCTCTCACCGTAAGGTCCAGCACTTCGTGAATGTTCTTACCGCGATAACGCACTTCCAGGACCTGGGGTTTGTAGCGCGCGCCCTTGCACTCCTCGCAGATCAGTTCCACGTCGGCGAGAAATTGCATTTCCACGGTAACGGTGCCGTCGCCCTGGCAGGTTTCGCAGCGTCCGCCAGGGATATTGAAAGAGAAGTGCCCGGCGCCGAAGCCTCGTTTCTTGGCCTCGGGCAGAGAGGCAAACAGCTCACGGATTCCGTCGAAGGCTTTGATGTACGTGACCGGATTCGAGCGCGGCGTGCGACCGATGGGAGACTGATCTACCAGGATGACATCGTCGATCAGATCTGCGCCGTCCAGCTGTTTCCAGTCTGGAGAAGGCAGCGGCTCACTGTTGTTGGCCTTTCGTTTGGCGGCGGACAAGGCCTGAAACAGTACGTCATGCAGCAGGGTTGACTTGCCCGAGCCGGAGACGCCTGTGATGGCAACCAGCATGCCCAACGGCACAGCGAAGTCTATATTCTTCAGATTGTGCGCCCGCGCTCCCGAAATTTTGATCTGGCGCGAGCCCGGCCTGCGGCGCGTTTGGGGAAGCTGGATGCGCAGTTCGCCAGAGAGGTATCGTCCGGTCAGGGAACCGGGCGCGTTCACTATTTCGTCGTAGGTTCCCACCGCGATCACCTGGCCGCCGCTCTCCCCCGCGCCCGGGCCGAGATCCAGAATACGGTCGGAAGCACGCATGACATCGGGGTCGTGCTCAACCACCAAAATGGTGTTTCCCAGGTCGCGCAGATCGTGCAAAATCTTGATCAGGCGGTGAGTGTCGCGGCTGTGCAATCCGATGGATGGCTCATCCAGGACGTATAACGTTCCCACCAGCCGCGAGCCTAGCGAAGTTGCCAACTGAATGCGCTGCGCCTCGCCACCCGAGAGAGTTGAAGCCAGGCGGTCCAGAGTCAGGTATTCCAGCCCAACATCAATCAGGAACTGCAGGCGCTCGTGAATTTCCTGGAGCAATTTCTCGGCGATCGCCGACTCCTGTTCCGTCAGCTTGAGCTCGGAGAAAAACTTCGACGCCTCCTCGACGGTCATGCCGGTGACCTGGCAGATGTTCTTGCCGTTGATCCTCACCTGCTGGGCCTCGATGCGAAGGCGGGCTCCGCCGCAAGCCGAGCAGGTCGAGTATCCGCGATAGCGGCTGAGGAAGACGCGCACATGCAGCTTGTACTTCTTGCGCTCGAGATAGGTGAAGAATCCGCGGATGCCAGGGAACTTGCCCTCGCCTTCGACCACCACGCGGCGTTGCTCCGGGTCAAGCTCGGCCCAGGGAAGATCGAGCGGGATGCCGGCCTGTTTGGCGTGGCGCTTGAGCTCGGTAAAGAGCGTCCGATATTTGGGCTTGGTCCAGGGATCGATGGCGCCTTCACTCAGAGACTTTGATTGGTCTGGAATCACCAGGTCGAGATCGAAGTCGATGGTGTTGCCGAAACCCTGGCAGCGCGGGCAGGCTCCATACGGGTTGTTGAAGGAGAACAGGCGCGGTTCGGGCTCCTCGTAGCGCAGGTTGCAGCGCTTGCACTCAAAGCGCTGGGAAAAGCGGAAGCGCTGGGAGGGCTGGTCGTCGCGCGCTGCAGTCTCGAAGATGACCTCACCGGCCGCGCGATAACTGATCTCGATGGCGTCCACAATACGGGCGCGGATGTCGGGAGAAACCACCAGACGGTCAACCAGCACGAAGACTGGCTGGTTGAAGTCCACATCGAGCAGCGATTCCGGAGTGGAGAATTCAAAAATCTGTCCGCTCTGGTAGAGGCGGTTGAAGCCGCGCTGGCGAAGTTCGAAGAGGCGGGTTCGCAACTGCTCGGACAGGATGGGTTCTGGATCGCTCTTCCGGCGCGGGCGGGACGCCCCCGCGACAGCCGGCGGGACGCCGGCGCTACGGTCCTCGGGTCTTTTTTTGCCAGGGGCTGCTTCTTGAGGGGCGGCCGGAGGAAGGGCGCCCTGGAGCGGGAACAACGCATTCAGGCGAGTGCCTTCGCCGATCGCGAGAACGGTTGCGGTTACTTCATCGACCGTGTCTTTCTTGACTTGCTCGCCGCATTGCAGGCAGAAAGTGCGGCCGATCCGCGCAAAAAGCAGCCTGAGATAGTCGTAGATCTCGGTGGCCGTGCCCACTGTCGATCGCGGGTTGCGGGTAGTATTCTTCTGGCGGATGGCGACCGCCGGGGCAATGCCGTCGATGGAGTCGGCATCCGGCTTCTCGATGCGCTCCAGGAACTGCCGGGCATAGGCCGAGAGCGACTCCACATAGCGACGCTGGCCTTCGGCGTAGATGGTATCGAAGGCAAGCGACGACTTGCCGGAACCGGACACGCCTGTGACCACCGTCAATGAATTGTGCGGGATTTCGAAGTCCACGTTCTTGAGGTTGTGAACCCGGGCACCGCGAACCACTATCGTTTCCGTGGACATCAGTTAAGAAGGACCCGTCGCAGCCGCTTTAGACCTGCCGAGGGTGCTCAGAAGGCTTCAGGAGCGACTGGCGAATCTTTCTATTATAAGGCAGCGGGAGAAAACTCTGCCGAGCTGCTCTCGGCTGGACGGGTGAGGGCACCCGTCCCTACGTGGGTCGTGGTGATTACTTGTTATCTTTGTCGCGCTTTATGCTGTAGCGGACTGCCATGCCCGCTCCCAGCGTCATGAAGGCGACTGGCGGGAGTAGCAGAACCAGGACAGCCCGGTTGATGGCGTTCTGGCCTTCCTTGGTGGTTCCTTTGGCGCTGCTATAGCACATAGCGCAGCCCTGGCTGAAAGCGGGCGCGGCCCACATCAACAGAAATACCGCGATGGCGCAGAAACGCAGCTTCATTTCACTCCCACTCCCAGGTGCAGGATGCGATAGGCGTCGGGCAAAAAGACCAGCATCATGGCCAGGCAAAAGACCAGCGAGCTCATGGTAACCCACTTCATGGCCGAAATCTCAAACTTCAGGTGCATGAAATAACCGATGATGAGTCCGGCCTTGATGAGTGACAAGCCCATCAGGATGGACAGCATCCGGATCAGTTCCATGTTCTGATAGGCGAGGTAAACTTCAATGCCGGTCATCAGCAGCAGGGCGGCCCAGACCCAGAGGAATTGTCCTTTGGCATGATGCCGGTGACTTTCGGCCACTCGCTGTTCCAGCGCTAACTGGGTTGCGTCCATCATTTGAAGTCGAGCTCCTCAAAAAGTTTGGCTTACACAATCCGGGTTGACATCAGGTACACCAGCGGAAAAATGAACATCCAGACCAGGTCCACGAAGTGCCAGTAGAGACCGGCTACTTCGACATCGGAGGCGTCGTAAACCTTGGGCTTCAACCAGAGAATGATTGAGATGACGACCGCCGCCACCAGCAACACGTGCGCGCCGTAGTGGAACGGGCTATAAGCAGGGGTTCCGAGCCAGGCCACCAGCCACAATCCCAGGAGGACCGGAATAAACCATCTGCGCAGCGCCACGACACCCAGGTACACCACGCCGAGCGTGACGTGCAACATGTGCATGCCGGTAAGTCCGAAGAAAGTCGCGGCGAATTGCGGTGCGGTCTTGGTGACGTTCACAAACTCAGCATTGCCCGCTTCGCCGGGGGGAGTGGGAAACATCGGCAAGGTCAGGCCTTCGGCGATGAGATTGGTCCACTCGCGGCCGTGAAGTACCACGAACCCCATGCCGCACGCCATGGTGGCGAAGAGCCACAGGCGCTGCGCTTTCTGATTTCCCATGACCGCGGAGCGAACGGCCAACACCATGGTCAGAGAACTAGTGAGCAGGAAGGCAGTCATGAGGGTGGCATTCCGGATACTTTCGGAATGGAATGGAGTGGGCCAGTTGGGCGTAGAGATGCGGCCGTAGGTGTAAGCGTAGAGCAAGGCTCCGAAGGTCAGCGAGTCGGAGAGCAGGAACAGCCACATCCCGATCTTCTTGGAATAGGTGCCAAACAGGGAAGGCTCGTAAACTCCTGGCACCTGCTGCAAGGCCACATCAGACATGTGTTAGTCTCCCGGTGAAATCTGGTGTACCCCAGCGGCTAAAGCCGCCGTTCCACAGGTATTCAATGCAGCCCTGAAGGGCTGCTCCACCCACAACCACAATCCAGTCACAACTACATTCCAGTTTCCGATGTTGCTAGCGTACAAACTCCAAAAGCGCAAAGATGTAAAGCCACACCAAAGCCATGAAGTGCCAGTACCAGGCGGTGACATCGACCACGATGCGGCGATCTTCCACCGGCGTGCGGCGCAGGGCAGTGGCGCCGGCGTAAAGCAATACCAGCAGCCCTCCGGCGAGGTGAATGGCGTGCGCCGCGGTAAGCACGTAAACCATGGAACTGCTGGGACTGGTCGCAAGGTAGAAGCCACGATTCCCCAGCTCACGCCAGGCCATCCATTGTCCCGCCAGGAAAGCCAGGCCGAGGGCGACGGTGGCGCCCAGCCAGGGAAAGTTGCGTTCCTTCCCGATCGAAACGCCCGGGATGGACCGAACCGGGGCCAAAGCGGCCTGCCGTGCAATCTGGCGGCGCGCCAGCTCCACCGTCAGGCTACTGAGCAGCAGCAGGAACGTATTGACCAGAAGCAGGCGGGTAGGCAAATTCACCTGCAGCCAGTCGCGAACATAGCCTCCCGTGCGGTCATCCAGCGTAGGCAGTCCACGGCGCATGATGTAAACGCTGGTGAAGGAAACAAACAGCATGCTGCTGGACACCAGGCCGACAATCAGCCCCAGGCGGGTGCGCCGCAAACGCCCGCCATAATCGGGTGAGCCCCCGCCGCCGCGATCTCCGCTACCCCCACCCGGGAGAGGGGGGCGTGTCCCACCGCTGCCGTGGCCGGTCCTGGGGTCTTTGACGACCTGATCCGTGATTGTGACTGTTGAACTGAACGTTGCCATATCGAGAACTTGTGGCGCGGGCGCCCTGGCCCGCGAGCTTCCTCGTTGTAGTTGCCGCCGTCCCAGCGGCTGTTGCAGGGGCGTTTCGCCCGTGCTACTTCAATGCGACGGTACCGGTGCCGGGTCCGTCTGCATTACGTAATCTTTCGGCGCTCCCGGTACGTTGTACTCATAAGGTCCGTGATAGACCACCGGAGTCTTCCCGCCAAAATTATCATGCGGAGGCGGCGTCGCCGTAGTCCATTCCAGGGTCGTCGCTTCCCAGGGATTGTCGCTCGCCTTCGGTCCCTTGAACATGCTCCAGAAAAGATTGATCACAAAGATGAACTGCGCGCCAATAGTCACGAAAGCCGCGTAGGTCATGAACCTGTTCAACGGAATCAAGTGCTGCAGGTAAGCCAGCTCGGTGAATTGCGAGTAGCGCCGCGGCTGTCCGGCCATGCCCAGATAATGCATGGGCATGAAGATGGCGTAGGTCCCGGCCAAGGTGAGGAAGAAGTGCACCCGTCCCCAGGTCTCGTTCATCATGCGGCCGAACATCTTGGGGAACCAGTAGTAGGTCCCGGCAAACATGCCGAAGATGGCGGCCACACCCATGATCAGGTGGAAGTGCCCGACTACGAAGGCGGTGTCATGCAGCGGAATATCGAGGACCGGCTGGGCCAGGAATGGCCCGCTCAACCCGCCCGAGACGAACAGGGAAACGAATCCGATGGCGTAGAGCATGGGGGTGCGAAAACGTACGCGGCCGCCGCGAATCGTTCCCAGCCAGTTAAAGGTCTTGATCGCCGATGGCACGCCGATAGCCATGGTCATGATGGAAAAGGCAAAAGCCGAGTAGGGGCTCATGCCACTCATGAACATGTGGTGACCCCAGACCATGAAGCCCAGGAAGCCAATGCCCATAATGGCGTAGACCATTGCCTTATATCCGAAGATCGGCTTTCGCGAGAAAGTGGACAGCAGCTGGGAAGCTACGCCCATGCCGGGGAGGATGGCGATGTACACCTCGGGGTGTCCGAAGAACCAGAACAGGTGTTGCCACAGCAGTGGCGAGCCACCCTTGTGTCCCATGATCTGGCCGTTCACTACCACCAGCGGGACGTAAAAGCTGGTGCCCAGATTGCGGTCAAGCAGCAACAATATTCCCGCCGAAAGCAGCACGCCGAACGCCAGCAGGCCGAGGATGGCGGTGATGAACCAGGCCCAGACTGTGAGCGGCATGCGCATCATGGTCATGCCCTTGGCGCGCAGGTCGAGGGTGGTAGTGATGAAGTTCAACGCGCCCATCAGCGACGCCACGCAGAAAATCGCGATGCTGGCGATCCATAAATCAGCACCCAGTTGCTGACCCGGCCCGGCGCTGGGCAGGGCACTGAGTGGAGCGTAGCCCGTCCAGCCGTGCAGGGGAGCGCCTCCGGTAACGAAGAAGGCAGCGAGAATCACCACGAAGGCGATGAACGTGGTCCAGAACGAAAGCATGTTCAGGACGGGAAACGCCATGTCCGGCGCGCCAATCTGGATGGGCAGAAAGTAATTTCCGAATCCGCCCTGGGGCGCCGTGGTAAGCACGAAAAACACCATGATGGTGCCGTGCATGGTCAGCAGGCTGAGGTAGGTTTCCGGTTGGATCTGGCCAAGCAGCGGCAGATTCGCCGTCGGCCAGATCATGTGGATGCGCATCAGCAGCGACAGGAACATGCCGACAAACACCGCCGTCAGCGCCAGAAAATAGTATTGCAGCCCGATGACTTTGTGGTCGAGACTGAAGATGTACTTACGAATGAAACTGGTCGGGGCCGCGTGAGCGTGAACCGCGTGTCCGTGCGGGTCGTTTCCGTGGGGATCGTGAGCGTCCTGGGCAACCATTATTGTTTCTCTGCCTCCCGCGCCGCCAGCCATTTGTCGAAGTCTTCCTGGCTGACGACTTTCAGCATGCCGTGCATTTTGTAATGGCCGAGACCGCAAAGCTCGGCGCAGGCAATTTCATAGTCTCCGATCTCGGTGGGCGTGAAGTGCATGTGGATCTCGAGGCCGGGCACCGCGTCCTGCTTGAAACGCATGTTGGGCACAAAGAAGCTGTGGATCACGTCTACGGCGCGCAGTCGCAGGTCCACCTGGCGACTGACGGGCAGGTACATGGTGCCGGTGACGACATCGTCTTTGGAGGCCGGATCGTTCGTGTCCAGGCCAACCGCAGCTTCACTGCCGGCGGAGGGGTCCATCAAGGTGGGACTGGTGGCGCCGAACTTGCCGTCGGCGCCGGGGTAGCGGAAGTACCAGGCAAACTGCATGCCCGTCACTTCCACCGGGACCGACCCTTGTTCTGCCGGCGCAAACCGCTCATGGGCCCAGACGCTGCTTCCCATCAGGTTCAGGCCGACGAAAAGCACCGCGGTCAGCACCGTCCACAGCACTTCGAGCTTGGTATTGCCGTGGGAATATTCGACCTTCCTGGAGTCCGGCCGTTCGCGATATTGCCATACGAACAGTCCCAGGGCGCCCTGCGCGGCCACAAATACGATTCCCATCAAGACATAAGTCAGGGCGAACTGATTGTCGATGAAGGCGGCTGCGGTGGATGCACCGTGGGGTAGCCACCAGGTTTTGGCCACGAAGAAGTAAGTGCTAAAGAAGGTGATCAGCCAGATAATCGCGAGCAGAGCGAGACCCATCTACCAGACCTCCTGAAGGTCCTGGAATGCGGACATCGATTCGGATGAATCAAAAATACTTCTGCGGATCGCCGGAAGTCTATCACAGCTGCACGTCAGCGGCGCAAGCCTCAGTGTGAGCGCTAACCACCGAGGAGACGGAGGATACAGAGAACCACAAGCGGGCCTGCACGCCGGTATAAAATCTCCTGCCTATGCCCAGGAAATCACACGGTCACGGCCACGGTATCCACGGAGTTCGTTTGCCGAAAAACCAATGTTTCGTTTGCGGGCCGGACAATGCGGCTGGCATGCGTTTGAAATTTACTTTCGACAAACAACGCCAGGTATTCGTTTGCCGCTTCCGCCTGGATCAGCGCTATACCGGCCCTCCGGGGCATTGCCATGGCGGCATTATCGCCACCATTCTCGATGAGGCCATGGGCAAAGTGAATAAACTGCGGCAGGTAATCGCCCTGACTTCACAGATGACGGTGGACTACGTGCGGCCCGTGCCCCTCCACCGACCGCTGCGCGTGGAATCACGTGAAGTCAGCGTGCGCGGGCGCAGGCATGTGAATATGGCTGAGATCCTCAACCAGAAAGGTGATGTGCTGGCCCGTGGCCGGGCAGTGTTCATCGCCATCGATCCAGCAATATTCGCGAAGTTCATGAAGAAGTGAGCCGCAAAAAATGTTGGGCATCCGGCCCCTGCGGCGGAGCAAGGCTACGCAAGCTTTCGCAACCCACCGGCTCTCCTCGACCTACCGCTTCTGCCGCCCGCAAGCCTCCAGCGCCCGCCCCAGTTGCTCAACTCCTCTCCGCAACTCTCTGGCGTCCACCGCGGCAAAACCAAGCAGCAGCCCTTGCCTGCTGAAGCGGCGGGAGGCGTAGCGGCTGAGCGGTATTACTTCGACCTCGCGCCTGGCCGCCTCTTCGGCAGCGCGATCCGCAGAGATTCCCGGCGCCAGCCAGCCTACTGTTTGCAGTCCGGCTTCGATGTCGGGGATTTCCAACAGCCCGGCAAGCCGGGAGTGCGATGCCTCCAGAAATACGGCAAGTCTTTCGGAATATAGTTCGCGCATCCGCCGAATATGGCGCGCAAAATGCCCTTCGGTGATGAAATCGCAGAGCGCGGCCTGGTCGAGCAACGGCGCGTGCCGCATGCTGATCGCCTGGGCGGCGGCAAAGCGGTCCACCATGCCGGGCGGCACGACCAGATAGGCGAGTCGCAGGGCGGGAAACAGAACTTCGTTGAAGGTGCCGGCATAGATGACTACACCCGAGCGGTCGAGGCCCTGAAGCGCAGGGATGGGGCGTCCCTGATAGCGATATTCGCTGTCGTAGTCGTCTTCGAAAATCAAAGTGCGCGAGCGCCGGGCCCATTCGAGCAGCGCCAAGCGGCGGCGCAGACTCATGGTCACTCCCAGGGGGAACTGATGGGCGGGCGTGACATAGACCAGTCTGGCGTTGGTCCAGCGCCGCTGCGCCCACTCCAGGTCCAGGCCTTCCGCATTCACAGGGACAGGGTGGACCCGAGCGCCGACGGCACGGAACACAATGGCGGCACCGGGATAGCCGGGGTCTTCCGTCCATACCGAATCTCCGGGATCGAGCAGCAGGTGGGCGGCGCGCTCCAAGGCCTCCTGTACGCCGGAGATGATCAGTACCTGGTCCACAGAGCACTTCACTCCGCGCGAGGTATTCAGATAGGCGGCCACGGCCTGGCGTAGGGGCCGGTATCCCAGGGCCTCGCCGCCGGACAACAATTGCGCCGAGGCGCGACGCAAGCGGCGGGCCACCACCTGAGCCCAGAGCGTCGTGGGAAAAATATCGAGCGCGGCCTGGTTGGCGCGAAAGGCGCGCGTGATTCGCGCTCCTGCGCCGGGGTACAGTTGCAGGCGGCGGGCATATGCGGACCAGTCCACGCGCCGGGGCCCGGCGGCCTTGCCCGCGCTGCTGCGGCCCACCTGCAGCAGCTCGTCAGGGAGGACCTCACTGACATAGGTGCCGGCCCCGACTTTGCCCGCCACGTAACCCTCGGACTTCAACTGCTCAAACGCAGTTACAACCGTCGCGCGGGAGAGCCGGTACTCGCCGGCTAGATCCCGGGTGGCGGGAAGACGTGCTCCGGGTGGGATCCGTCCTTCGAGGATGGCGGAGCGCAGTTCGTCGTAGAACCAGCGGTAGAGAGGCGTTCCCGAAGAAGGAGCAGGCAGGCTCAAGGGCAGAGATGTGGCGTGCTTGGGCATTGGGTCGGTGTGAGGCCGTCGTTGGTCCTTGGCCCTTGGTCTTTGGCCAAAATCAAAGTTCCATAGCCAACGACCAATGACGGTCCAAGTGGTATGTAAAGAATAGCGTAAATGGACCTTATGGCAAGTCCAATCTGACGGTAGTCTAAGTGCAACACGTAGGGACGGGTGCCTCACCCGCCCGGCCGGGCAAGGCCCGGCAGCATTTTGGCTGAATGCTGGGTCCTGGCGAGCTGCGCTCGCCTGCCCGGACGGGGCGTTCCGGGCCTACGCGGGTCGAACTAAGTCAAGAGGAGAAACTCATGTCGCAGAACAATGGAAATTCCACCAGTTTGCGCCTGAAAACCGGACTGGCGGAAATGCTCAAGGGCGGCGTCATCATGGATGTCACCAACGCCGAGCAGGCGGTGATCGCGGAAAAGGCCGGCGCCGTGTCGGTGATGGCGCTGGAGCGGGTTCCAGCGCAGATTCGCGCCGAGGGCGGCGTGGCCCGCATGGCGTCTCCCAAAAAGATTCGCGAGATCATGGCGGCGGTTTCCATTCCGGTGATGGCCAAGTGCCGCATCGGGCACTTTGCGGAAGCGCAAATCCTGCAAGAACTGGGCGTGGACTACATTGATGAATCCGAAGTCCTGACCCCGGCCGACGAAGCCCACCATGTCGATAAGCATGCTTTCAAGGTCCCGTTCGTATGCGGCGCGCGCAATCTGGGCGAAGCCCTGCGCCGTATCGCCGAGGGTGCGGCCATGATCCGCACCAAGGGAGAAGCCGGCACGGGCGACGTCGTCCATGCCGTGAAGCACATGCGGCAGATTGTGCAGGAGATGAAGATTCTTACTGTCCTCAGCGAAGAGGAGCTCTACGCCAAAGCCAAGGAGCACCAGGCGCCTTATGAGTTGGTGCGGATGGTGGCCAAGGCAGGGAAGCTTCCGGTACCAAATTTCTCCGCCGGCGGAATTGCGACTCCGGCGGACGCGTCGCTGGTGATGCAGCTGGGCGCGGAATCTGTGTTTGTCGGCTCGGGCATCTTTATGCAGGATTCGACCACGTTCGCCAATCCCGAAGAGGCCGAGAAGCGCGCCAAGGCGATTGTCCTGGCCGCGACCCACTTCAACGATCCTAAAGTGCTACTTGAGGTAAGCGAAGATCTGACGGGGGCGATGAAGGGCCTGGCTGTGGCGGGGCTGGACGAAGCGCACATGCTGCAAACGCGGGGTTGGTAAGAGGGCATGATTCCCGCGCCGCTATTCCAATTTGGGAGTCTGGTTCAGGACTGTGACCCACGACCTTGCTATCGTCCCCCCAGGCACTGACACTCGGCCCAGGGCCCGTGGTGTAGTGGGAGCACGGCACTCTGTCCAAGTCGCAGATGCGGGTTCGAATCCCGCCGGGTCCATTCTCCTTTTCTGTGGAGGATATGATTCATTTTGGGGAGAGAACGCAGAGATAATTCTCCCTGAGTAACTTGACTTTGCGGTTTTACTCCATCAATACTAATAATGGACAGAGTGTTTCACACCACGTGACATTAGATGGCTCCGGCATCCGGAGCCATCTCTATTTGTGCGTGAGGAGCTTCAAGTCGCCCTTGAGCCGGGATCGAATGGAAGGAAGTCTGCATGAAAATCGGTGTACTCGCTCTGCAAGGCGACTTCGATGCGCACCGCAAACGGCTCGAAGAGCTGGGCGCTGAAGTTCTGCTGGTCAAAAGGCCAGAGCAACTGGACGAAATCGACGGCCTTGTAATCCCAGGCGGCGAATCGGGTACATTCCTCAAGCTGCTGGGCGAAGTCGGCTTCGAGAAGCTGAAACAGTTCGCCCGCACCAAACCCACTTTTGGAACTTGCGCAGGGGCCATCCTGCTGGCCACTGAAGTCGAGAATCCAAAGCAGGCCGGCTTGGGCGCGCTCGATATCGGAATCCGCCGCAATGCCTATGGCCGCCAGGTTGACAGCTCGATCCGACAGGGCACGCTAGGCGAGTCACCCATTGAAATGGTGTTCATCCGTGCACCCAAGATTGAGCGCATCGGTCCGGGCGTCAAAGTGATCGCCACCGAAGGCGCGGATCCTGTCGCCGTCCGTCAGGGGAAAGCGATGGCGGCGACGTTTCACCCCGAACTTTCCGAAGATACCCGCGTGCACCGGGCGTTTCTGGATCTGGTAACCAACGGACACGAGAGAGATTGATTCCTCTATAGTGAGCGAATCGAAAAACAATTGGCGGCATGGAAGCGAATCAGGGTGGACACTCGAAATAAGACGGACGTCAGTGAGCCATCTGGATGGCGTTTGTGGTGGCTCGTCCTCCTAATTTGTGCTGTTTCCTATTCCCGTTTAGCCCGTGGTGGCTGGGCGTTATCTGCGCAGCTGTTTTCTGTCTGCTGGTGGCACTCATGCTTGAAACATTCAGAGCAGGCCGCGTGGCTCCGGCGTAAGACGAGATCATTACTGCCTTTCGTTTTGACGCTGTTGCTTTAAGGCCCCGGAAAGCGAGGGTCCTCCCTTGAGCATGCCTCGGGTTCGGTCGAGCATCCTTTCCGACACTATCTCGAGAACGATGCGGTCATCTCCATCGTGACTAAAACCCTTGCCCCTCGCCCAATTCCCGCGGAGGCACGGATCGCAGCGGGAATGACGATCCGCCCTCTGTTGCCTACCGTCACCGTTCGTCGCGTCACCATTAGTCTACTTTTAGCATAGTTGTAAGCCGCCGCCCCCGGTGAAATTTTTCCTCTTGACACAATCATTATGTAACGCTATGGTTACGCATAATGCGGAACCGTTCGGTTACATATTCGACGGAAGCTGCCTTCCACGCGCTGGCGGACCCTACGCGGCGGGCCGTGCTCGACCTGTTGCGGCAGGGCGTCCAGCCGGCGGGACAAATTGCGCGGGCCTTTCCGGTGTCGCGGCCCGCGATCTCGAAGCACTTGCGTTTGCTGCGTCGCGCCCACCTGGTGCAGGAGAAGCGTGAAGGGCGGCATCGCCTGTACCAGCTCAATCCCGGGCCGCTTAAGGCGGTGGACTCTTGGCTGCAGCAGTACCGCGTCTTTTGGCAGGCCAACCTGAGCAGCCTGAAGGCATTTGTCGAAGCCGAACATGCCCGGGAAACTGCAGCCTTGGGAGGCGGAGGAAAAGACAGCGTTAAACGTTCAAGATCGAATGAGTAATAGGAGATTGCAACACCCATACCCGGTCCTCGGGACCGATGTAAACGAGGAGTTGAATATGAAGCCAGTTCGTATCGCAATCACACTGCTGTTTGTGCTGCTCACGTCTGCCGCCTTTGCCGCATCGGCGGCGCAGAAGTCTTTCGAAGAACTCAAGGCGTTGGATGGGTCCTGGGAGAGCAAAGGGCCGAACGGCGAACCCGTCGAGGTGTCATATAGGGTGACGTCGAACGGGTCGGCGCTCATGAGTGAGATCAAGGGCAAAGAAAACATGATCAGCATGTTCAATCTTGACGGCGATCGCCTGCTGATGACTCACTATTGCGCCGTGGGCAACCAGCCCCGCATGGTGGCCGGTCCCTCGCCCGACGGCAAGACGTTCACGTTTTCCTTTCTCGATGCTACAAATCTTGCCACCCCCGACGCCTCTCACATGAATCATCTGGTCATCTCCAGGCTGGACGCAAATCACCACACCGAGGAGTGGGTGTACAACGACCACGGCAAAGAAATGAAAGAAGTCTTTGATCTGTGGCGCAAGAAGTAACAGCGATCGCGGGGACGGGCGGGCACACCCGTCCTCCATTGAGATCAATTTATGACCATGACGCCCATATCAAGAATCACACCCGATCAGGATGCGATTGTCACGGAAATCGAAATTGCCACGCCTCCGGAGCGGGTCTTTCAGGCGCTAACGGATCCCGCCCAACTGATGCGTTGGTGGGGAGCGCCTCCCCTGGGCGCCTTTTGGGAGATGGACGCGCGCCCGGGTGGCAAGTGGCGATTCGAGATCAGCGACCCTACCGGCAAGATGGTCGTAAATGGAGTGAGCAGCTTCAAAGCGTATGGAGAAATTACTGAGTTCAATCCTCCGCATGTACTGGCTTACACCTGGCTGGGTAACTGGCACGATCATCCCGAGCAGCCGTCCATGGCGCGCTGGGAGTTATCGGCAACCAAAACCGGAACGAAGGTGAAGGTCACTCACAGCGGCCTCGCTGACCAACCGATTGCCCGCAAGGATTTCGCCGGCGGTTGGCCCGGCGTGCTCGAAATGCTCAGAAAGCATTGTGAATAGGAAAGAGGAAACAAATCATGGCTACCAGCGCAGTGACTCCCGATAACGACGCGGTTGTAGCGGAAGTTTTCATAGCAGCGCCACCCGATCGTGTGTTCCAGGCCATCACCGATCCCCACCAGATGCCGTTGTGGTGGGGGCAACAAGGCCTGTATCGCGTTACCGAGTGGAAGGCCGACCTGCGTCCTGGCGGCAAGTGGCAAAGCGACGGCGTGGGGGCCGATGGCACAACCTTTCGGGTGGAAGGCGAGTATCTGGAGATCGACCGGCCTCGCCTGCTAGTCCACACCTGGATCGCAAGCTACTCGGGGCCGCTGAAAACGGTGGTTCGCTGGGAACTGGAGCCCCGCGAGGTCCTTGGCTTGCAGGGTCCGGGGCCCAAGAAAGTTGGTACCGGCACCTTCGTGAAGATCCGTCACGATGGATTTGCCGGGAACGTGGCACAGGCGAAGGGCCATGGCGAGGGCTGGGTACGCGTGCTGGGTTGGATGCAGGCCTTTGTCGAACAGGGGAAGACGATCGACACGCGCAATACTGCGGGGGTTGTGTAACCTCAGTGGCCGTTCGTTGTCATCCTGAGCTGAGTCGAAGGACCCCTATAGCGTTACCGAACCTCCGGTCCGGGTCCGGCCTATTCTTGACCCCGGCGGGACGGAAGAGGGTAGGGGTGCTTCGACTCCGCCTGTTCGGTCGCTTGCGACCGCACAGATTGCGCTCAGCATGACAGGGCTATGCGGTCGCTCCGAACCTCACGGACACCAGCTTGGAAACTCCTGGCTCCTGCATGGTCACACCGTACAGCACGGGCGCGATGCTCATGGTCTTCTTGCTGTGGGTGATGAGCACGAACTGGGTCTGGATGCTCATCTCTTTCACCAGCTCGGTAAAGCGGCCGATGTTGGCCTCGTCGAGCGGCGCGTCTACCTCGTCGAGGATGCAGAACGGGCTGGGCTGATACTGGAAGATGCCGACCAGCAGCGCCAGCGCGGTCAGGGCCTTCTCGCCGCCGGAGAGGAGCAACACATTCTGCAACTTCTTGCCCGGCGGCGAAGCCACCACGTCAATGCCGCTTTCCGCGCTGTTTTCCTCATCGGTCAAGCGCATGAAGCCCTGGCCTCCGCCAAAGAGCTTGCGAAACGTGGCCTGAAAATTCTCGTTGATCTTGTGGAAGGCCTCTTCAAATTTCTGGCGGGAGAAGGTGTCAATTTCTTTGATTGTGGCCTGCGTGTTCTCGATGGAGTCGTAGAGATCTTTTCTCTGAGTTTCAAGAAAGGCATGACGCTCGGCGGTTTCCTTGTATTCCTCTAGAGCCATCATGTTGACCGGGCACATGGCATCGAGCCGAGTGCGCATGTCGCGGTAGATCTGGTCTTCGACGGTGAGCTGTTCGTCACGGACGATGGAGATGGTGATGTCCGCCATCAGTTCGTCGCGCTGGACGCTGAGTTCATTCAGGCAGGTTTCAGCCATGTATTGCGCGTCCGACTGTAATTTGGCTGCAGCCGCGGACAGTTCGCCGCGCCGGTCGCGCAACTGGTCGAGCCCCTGGCGGGCCTGATGGAGTGCCTCGTCAATCTCCGCCAGGCGGGCGCGGACCTGTTCGGACTCGACCTGCAACAGGCCGTCGCGGGTTTCGCAGGCATTGCTCTCGACGTCGAAATCCACCAGGCGGACGGCGATCTCCTGGTTCTCGGTCTCACGCTGCAGTTTCTCCGCGGCGGAGGATTCGATCTGCAGGCGCAGGGCAACCACGCGCTCGATCACTTCTGCTACCAGAGACTCGATTCGCTCCAGTCCGACGGTCGCGCTGCGATGCCGCTCTTCGAGAGCCGCCACCCGGGCCAGGCGTTGCGAAGCATTCTGTGCTGCCTGGTCGCGCCGCTCACGCAGGCTGGAGAGTTGCTTCTGTCCCGCCGCCGCGAGATGTTCCCGCTCGACGCGTTCTTGCTCCGCTGCGGCAATGTGCATCCGCAGCTGGCCGAGCAGCGATCCCTTCTCCGTACGCTCAGCCTCCAGCCGGTGCAGTTCCTGCCGCGAGGTCTGCAGACGTTCGTTGGCGCGGCTGAACTCGGATTCCAGTTGCTGCAACAAGTGGCCCGAAGTCATGGCCTGCTTTTCCGCCTCGCGCTTTTCGCCCTCGAGACGATCCAGCAGGGAAGTCAGGTCTTTGATGTCGCGGCCCAGAGTCAGCACGCGCATTTCTTCCTGACGCAGCGCCTGCTCCAGTTCTGCCAGCTGGCGCAGCACATCGCGCAGCTCGCGCTTCATGGAGAGCGGTCCTTCGGCGCGCTGCCTGCCCCCCGTCACGGTCACGTTATGGAAGCATTCACCCGACTGGGAGAGAAAGAACGCATCGGGGTTTTCGAGGGCCAGCTCGCGAGCGAAGGCGGGGTCGGGGACGATGTAACCGTCGCGCAGTTTAGGCAGGATGACTTCAAGCGACCGGCCGAAGCCGTTGAGCACGCGGATGGCATTTTTCAAAGGGACGATGTGCCGCTCCGGCTGTACCTGGTGCGCGTTTTCGTCAATCGCGAAGGAGAACTTGGCCTGCGAATCTTCGGGATGGACCAGGAAGGTCGCACGGCCGTCTACATCGGTGCGGAGCAGGCGCAAGCCTTCGTCGGCGGCGTCCCATGACTTGACTACAATGTAGTTCAGTTCGTCGCGCAGGAAGTCTTCGACCACGCCTTCATAGCGGGTCTCTACTTCAAGGAAGTCAGCCAGCACGCCGGCCGGAGCCATTCCGCCCTGCATTACTCCCGATTGAAAGAGGCGGCGCACCGACTCGGTGGAGTATCCATGCTCGGCGATGACAGCTTCGAGCGAGTTCTTTTTGCCGATGGCGGAGGCGTACTCGGCGCGCAGTTTGTCCAGGTGGTTCTTGGCTTCAGATTCCTCATGACGACGGACATCGAGCGCCTGCCTGGTCTGGCGCAGCTCCTCGGTCAGGCCCGAGACGCGCTGCGACACGGTTTCAAATTCCAGCCCCAACTGGCCGCGCTGCCCGCCAAAATCTTCCATCTGAGAAATGGCCGCGCTCATTTCAGCCTGCAGGCGCTGCGCCTCGCGATCGACTCCAGCCAGGCGCTCTTCCACCTGAGTGTGCTGGTTGCGCAGCGCTGAGGCGGCGGCCACTGCCTCGACAATCGCTACTCGGTATTGTTCCTGCTGGCGCTCCAGTTCGGCCAAAGTCTGAGCCGTGGCGCTGGATTCCTGCTGGCTATGAGCCAATTCCTGTTGCGCGGCCGCCAGGTCCCCGGCCGCCGAGTCCAGAATTTGACGGTTGGCATCGCGTTCCGCCGCCAGCGCCGCCAGGCGCTGCTGGGCCTGCGCTAAATCGGCTTCGGACGCAGCTGCGCGTGCCACCAGTTCCGCGCAACGTTCCTGGTTGTGACGGCGCTGGGCTACGGCCCGATCCGACTCCAATTTGAGCTGGCTCAGGCGCTCGCGGTTCTCGCGGACGTCGGCCTCGATGGCGTAACCGCGCTGGGTGCGCTCGGCATGCTCGGACTCGGACTGCTGAACCGTTTCCGCCTGCTGACGCATCTCGTCCGAGATCGAACCGATCTGCGCGTCGAGCGCCGCGCTTTCCTGCTCGAGGTGAGCGAACTTGCTGGCTAGCACCAGGCGCAATTTGGCCCGCATCTCTTCACGCAGCTTGGCGTAACGCTCGGCCTTGGAAGCCTGACGCTTCAGGGAATTCATCTGGCGCGTGACTTCCTCGAAAATGTCATTCACGCGGGCCAGATTTTGCTTGGCATCTTCGAGGCGCGCTTCCGCCAGGCGTTTCTTGGTCTTGAACTTAGTAATACCGGCAGCTTCCTCAATGATTGCCCGGCGGTCGGTAGGGCGGCTGCTCAGGATCTGCCCAATGCGTCCCTGCTCGATCAGGGCATAGGATTCCGGCCCGAGTCCGGTCCCCATGAACAGTTCCTGGATATCGCGCAGGCGGCAGAGCTTGCCATTCAGCAGGTATTCGCTTTCACCGCTGCGAAACAGGCGACGATTCACCACGATCTCCCCAGCCTTAAACTGTTGCTTGAACTGTCGGCGGCGAATCTTTAGAACGACTGGGGGGCCGGTCACCTCTATGGAGGCGCGCGCGTCGTCTTCCCCGGCGACGGACGGCGCCCCCGTCTCTCCCTCGGATGCCGCCACCACCGCTTCAATTTCTTTCACTTTCCCGGGGCGGGCCTCTTCGGTCAGGCGTTCTGTTTCCTCAGCCGCCTCTGCACGAATCTCAGCTTCGTCCCAGTGTTCAACTGGCCGGGGCATCTCGTCCTGGATTTCGACTTCAGTGGGTTCGTTCGCATCGGCCCCGTCGTACACCTCGGGATCGATCAGGGTAAGAGACACCTCGGCCATGCCCGTTGGCTTGCGATCTCGGGTGCCGGCAAAGATGACGTCGTCCATGCGCGAACCGCGCAGGGTCTTGGCCGACTGCTCGCCCAGCACCCAGGAGATGGCGTCGGCGATGTTGGACTTGCCGCAGCCGTTAGGGCCAATGATGGCGGCCACGCCGTCCCCGTGAAACTTGAGTTCGGTGCGGTCGCAGAACGATTTGAATCCGAGAATCTGGAGTCTTTTCAGTTTGAGCAACTTCTACTCCTTAGGGTCGCCGAGTTTATGTGTGTTGTGTGGCGCGGACGCCCTCGCCCGCGTGACTCCCAATTGCTAGCGGTGCTTGTATGCAAGCACCACCAGCCGGGTTGCTTAATTGGATTCCTCCAATACATCGCTCTGGTGAGCGCCGCCCAGGCTGGAGTCGGCGAGGCACAAATTAGAGCTACTGTAACGGCGAAATCGTACCGGGGTCAAGCACCAAAACACTATATCTGGTATGGCCTTGCGAGCAACCGCGCCAGGTTGAACACACAATGCAGCATCCGACCATGAATTGGGTGGGAATTTGTGGAGGAGAGAGAAGCGCGAGAGCACGATAAGCCTACACCTAACTGGAGAGCAAAGGCAACGCTGCGATAACGCCGGTGCGATAACGCCGGCTAGCGGCTCGTTTTGAAACGCCCGCATGAACGTCATCGGCAACGGGTGGAGCAGGCCTTCAGGCCTACATACCGCGACCGTCTCTTGCTGCGGGCTTCAGCCCTTGCGGTACCTCAGCGGCGGAAGCCGCACGCTCTGCGTCGCCATGATTGCAGCGCTAAAGCGCTGCTCCACCCCCCTTGACCCGCTCCGGCAACAGGCTCAGAATCCTCGTGCCCGAGATAGTTGAGGGCAGCGCATTGCCGTGCAGCGCAAAGGAGGCGTTCATGGCCGTCAAGCAGGGAGAGCTCTCGCTTCTGCAGCATCCCGTGGCCCAGGAACTCTTACAGTCGAAGATTCCGGCTCGCCTGGCGTATGTCTGGACTGACGGCACGCCGAGAGTCGTTCCCATCTGGTTTCACTGGAATGGGAGGGAGATCGTCATGGCAACTCCGCCCAAAGCGCCGAAGGTGAAGGCTCTGGCCAAGAATCCAAAAGTGTCGCTCACCATCGATGGCAACGACTTTCCGAACAAGGTGCTGCTGATAAGGGGCACCGCGCGCCTGGAAAGTGTGGATGGGATTGTTCCCGAGTACGTCGCGTGCGCCGAACGCTACTTCGAACGCGAACTGAGAGAGGCATGGCTGGGCCAGCTTCGCACCCTCGTTTCAAGCATGGTGCGTATCACCATCACGCCGGAGTGGGTTGGGCTCCTGGATTTTCAGACTCGTTTTCCCAGCGCCATATCAGCCTGAAAATTATGCAGGTCCGGACGCCCTCCTTCGACTTCGCTCAGGACCCGGGCGGGCGAGCGCAGCTCGCCTGAGGGGTTCAACGCAGGCAAGCCAAGATCCTGCCGGGCCTTGCCCGGCTGGGCGGGTGGGGCACCCGCCCCTACGTGTTCCCGGCTATTCCCCCAGCTTTTCGAAGAACAGGCAGATCGATTCGATTCCGCGATAGAAATTCGGGATGTGGAACTTCTCGTTGGGTGCGTGCAGGTTGTCGTCGGGCAGGCCGAAGCCCATCATTACCGACGGAATCTTTAACACATCCTGGAAATCGGTGACGATGGGAATCGAGCCACCGGAGCGAATGAACACAGTCTCTTTTTTGAAGACGTCGTGCATGGCTTCGGTAGCAGCTTTGATGTACTTGTTGTTGGTGCCCACGACGCAGGCCGGGCCCTTGCTCCACACTTTGACGCTGGTCTGAATGCCCTTGGGCGTGAGCTTCTTCACGTAGTTCTGGTAGCGCTTGAGAATATCGTCCGGATACTGGTTGGGCACCAACCGCATCGAAACCTTGGCCGAGGCCTTGGCCGGAATCACCGTCTTCGCGCCGGGAGCGACAAATCCTCCGGGCATGCCATGCACTTCGAGCGTGGGGCGGGCCCAGGTGCGATATAGAACCGAATAACCCGGCTCGCCGGTGAGCACAGTCGAGCCCACTTCTGTCTTGCGATAGTGCTCCACGTTGAAAGGCAACCGCTTCCATGCCTTCAGTTCATCCTTGCTGGGAGCCTTCACGTTCTTGTAAAAACCCGGGATCAGCACTTTGCCCTTGGCGTCCTTCAGCTTGCTGATGATTTCAATCAAGCCAAAGAACGGGTTGGGCGCCACGCCGCCATACATGCCGGAATGCAGGTCGGTTTTGGCACCTACCGCTTCAATTTCGGTATAGACCAGTCCCCGCAGTCCCACGCACAAGGTCGGGAGATCGGCAGCAAAAAGTTCGGTGTCACAGACCAGAGCGAAATCAGCCTTCAGCCTGGCCTTTTCCTGACGCACATAGGCTGCGATGGATTCGCCGCCAACCTCTTCTTCGCCTTCGATGATGAACTTGACGTTCAAAGGCAAGGTTCCGTTGTGACCTTTCATCAGGGCCTCAATGGCCTTGATTTCCATCCACAACTGGCCTTTGTCGTCCACCGCGCCCCGAGCGTAAATGTTGTTATTGCGCTCGGTCGGCTCGAACGGCGGAGAGATCCACTCGTCGAGCGGGTCAGGGGGCTGTACGTCGTAATGCGCATAGCAAAGCGCGGTGGGCTTGCCGGGAGCGCGGAGCCAGTCGGCATAGACCAGGGGATGCCCCTTGGTGGGGACAACTTCAACGTGCTCGAGTCCGATGCGCCGAAGTTCAGCGGCCACAAATTCAGCCGCCTTCTGTACGTCGGATTTGTGTTCCTGAAGCGTGCTGATGCTGGGGATGCGCAGCAGATCTTTCAGTTCATTGAGGAAGCGCTGCTGATTGCCACGGGCATAATCGACTGCAGGAGAGGCCATGGGGGTGCCTTTCTGAGGAGACAACTAATCAAGTATAACCGACCGTCCCGTGAGGAATCGCGTAGGGGCGGGTGCCCCACCCGCCCGGCCGGGCAAAGCCCGGCAGGGTTTGGCCGGCGAAACGTTGAAATTTTTAGGCGAGCTGCGCTCGTCCGCCCGGGTCCTGAGCGAAGTCGAAGGCAGGCGTCCGAGCCGACGTGATTCGTGACGGCGGAGCGTGCGTCTATTTCACAGCCACCAGCACCGTGTAGGTGAGATCTCCGGAACGGTAGGCATCGAGAATGATGTCAATGCCTTGCACAAACTCCCTTGCTGCCCGGGGCAATAGCTTTACGGCGATGCTGGCGGCGCGGGCACGTTCCTGACATATCTCCCAGGTGCGAACGATTTTTGCCGTAAGGTCATCGCGATGGCGTACGCGCATGCCGGTGGACTCAATTGCAGACTGGTACTGTTCCGCCGTCCACAATTCCGGACACAGAAACGCCCGGGCCACCTCACGCACGCGCAAACGATCCGTGGGGCCTGTCCATGCGGCCAGCAGAAGTTGGCCGCCCGGCCTCAGGGTGCGTGCTACGTTGGTGAAGTAGCGCGGCTTGTCGGCGAAGTGTTCGGAGGACTCCATTGTCCACACCAGGTCGAACGCTGCCGCAGGGAAGTGGAACGAGTCGGCGTTACCGACTTCAAAGTTCAAGAGGCATTCAACCTGTGCCTGGGCCGCGAGCTCGCGTGCCAATCTGGCCTGTTTGGGACTGAGAGTAAGGCCCACTCCCGAACACGACAGCGATCGTGCCAGGTGAATGAGAGTGCCGCCGTGGCCACAGCCTACGTCGAGGATATGAGCACCAGAGGCAGGGCCGAGAAGGTTAAGGCAATACTCGAGCATTCGAACCTGCGCCTGCTCGGGCTTTTCATTGTCGAGAAACAGTCCGTGATGGAGATGATCACCCCAAAAGGTGCGATAGATGAAAGCCAGAGAGTCGTAGTGGTCTCGGATTTCATCGGCCGTGATGGCTATGGCGGTGCTCATCAGTTCTGAAAACGCGCCGGCGAAAAGGGCGAGAGATCATATTCGGGTTGGCCGCCCGTCACCATCTGCGCCATCACCTGCGCGGTGACCGGCGTGAGCAGTATGCCATCGCGGAAGTGACCGGTGGCGACGAAATAGCCTGGCGTTTGCGTGGCCCCGAGAATGGGCAGATTGTCGGGAGAGCCGGGCCGCAATCCCGCCCAGGCCTCCAGCATGCGCGCCTGGGCCAAAGCAGGAACCAAATGGATCGCCGCCTGCTGCATGCGCTGGATCGTGGCGGCGTCGATACGCTTGTCGTACCCGGCTTCTTCGACCGTCGCGCCCACCAGAATGCGGCCGTCGCTGCGCGGCACCAGGTAAATTTCAGGCGCGCGGATGACGTGGCGCAACAGGTCGCGAGAAATCCCCACCAGCGACAGCATCTGTCCCTTGACTGGTCGGGTCGGAAATTGGAGTGGCGGCACGTGCCCGGACCACGCGCCCGCGCAATTCACGACTACGGGGGCGGAATAACGCGTCCTTTCGGTGCCGACACCGAGCACGCCTCCATCTGCCCGAAGCACCTCGGTGACTGCAGTCCCGGAAGCAATATCCACGTCGCGGTGGCGGGCCGCTTTCAGCGCCGCTGCAGTAAGCGCGCGCGGATCCACGCTCCTTTCCTTTAGATAAATCGCCGGCCGGTTCAGGGGGCCAAGCGCGGGCTCGAGTTCGGAGAGCGGGGAGGGAAGCGGACAGTCTGCAGTCAGGCGGGGGCGTTCCCGGAGGTGTTCCGGGGCGACGAAAAAGATGGTTCCCTGGTCGCGCAGATCAACGTTCATCCCAGATTCGTCCTGCAGCTCGTGCACGAACTCGGGATACATATGCGCGCTGGCGCTGGCGAGAGTCTGAAGCACAGGCGGAGTTTCGAGCGGAAAGTCGGCCAGCATTCCTGCGGCGGCGTGAGAGGCCTCTTGTCCGGGCTCTCCGCGTTCTACGATCAGGACGGCGGCGCCGCGCTTCCGCAATGCGATGGAGAGCGAGACCCCGATAATTCCCCCGCCGATGATGATTACGTCCCAACGCTTCACGCTTCGATTGTAAAGCAGGGTCAGAAGCTGCCCCTTCTTGCAGACAAGGCGCGGGTCATGGCCGCCGGGCGTACCGATCTAAACTTTCGACGACGGCCGGAAAGGTTAAGTTACTTTCAGCCGAACCCTTCTGAGTACGCCGACTCAGTGCATCGCCAACTTATAATCTCCGCAGACTGCAACCGCTATGCGGGATTCTGCAAGCGCACTGGAAAAATCAACCGCCGGACAACTCCCCCAGTCCGCAGCCTCGCTTTGGATTTACAACCCCTGGCTTGACCTCGTGATCGGATGCGGCGCGTGGTCTGCTCTTCTTCTTCTGCTTGCCTACGTGGCGTCGAGTTCGAGCGCCATGGGCTGGTCAATTGCGTTTTACGGATTGGCCCTGTTCTTCAACTATCCCCATTACATGGCAACGATCTATCGCGCTTATCACACGGCGGAAGATTTTCATAAGTACCGCATTTTTACTGTCCACATCACCGCCCTGGTTGTATTGACGCTGATCCTGTCGCACTTCTGGTTTCGCGCCCTACCCTGGATTTTCACGCTTTACCTCGCCTGGAGTCCGTGGCACTACAGCGGTCAGAACTATGGCCTGTTCATGATGTTCGCCCGGCGAGGAGGCACCAGTCCGTCGGTGGCGGGCCGGCGAGCTTTGTATTCCTCCTTTCTGATTTCTTACCTGATTTTGCTTCTGAGTTTTTGGACCGGCCCCTCGAACGATCCCTTCTTCGTCTCGCCCGCGATTCCGGCACACGTGAGTTCCATTGCGGCCCTGCTGCTGGGCGTGGCGTTCCTCGGCTGTTCGGCTTACGGCTGGTCTGCACTGGCAGGACAGGTAAGTTGGCGACGTTTGCTGCCCGCGGTTACGCTATTTTCCACACAATTTTTGTGGTTTCTGCTGCCCACAGGGTTGTCCATCGTCGAGCGACTGCGACTGCCGCAGAGCCGCTACAGCAGCGGAGTGTTCGCGGTTATGCACTCGGCACAGTATCTCTGGATCACCAGCTACTACGCGCGCCGCGAAGCGATCGGGAAAGGCAGTGGCGGCTGGCGTCCTTTCGCGTACTTCGTGGTGCTGGTAGCCGGCGGTATCGCGCTCTTCGTCCCCGGACCCTGGCTGGCCAACCGGCTCTTTCATTTCGACTTCAGCGCCAGCTTCCTGCTGTTCACTGCGCTGGTCAATATTCATCACTTCATTCTGGATGGCGCCATCTGGAAACTTCGAGACAAGCGAGTCGCCGGGTTGTTGCTGAACTCGCCAGAGCAGTTGGCCCACGCCGCCATAGACACGGGGAACCGGCTGGGAGGCGGACTTCGCTGGGTTGCCGGGAGTTCGCGTCCTGCCCGGACGTTGCGCATTGCCGCCGCCATGGTGCTGCTGGCATGGGCAAGCGTTGACCAGGTCCGTTATTACCTGGTGTTGCATGAGGAGAGCCTAAGTGATCTGCAACGTGCGGCGGCCCTGGCTGACTACGATAGTTCGCTGCAAACCCATCTCGGCTTGCAGCAACTGAGAAACGGGAACACAGAACAGGCGGCACTTGCATGGAAAGAGGCGCTCTGCGCGAATCCCACCAGCACCACTCCTCGAGATGAACTGCTGCGGTATCTCACGCAACAGAAGCGCTTCGACGAGGCCTACGCGCTGACCGGCCGGTCGCTGCGATACACGCCGAGAGACGTGAACCTGCTGGTGAACCACGGCATACTGGCCAATCAACTGGGACATGGCGAAGAGGCCATCGAGAGCTGGAAACAGGCGATCGCCCTCGACGGTTCACAGGTCGCTGCATACCTCTATACGGCCGGCGAACTTGATCGGGAAGGGAAGTCTGAGGCCGCCATTCCCTATTACATAATGTTTCTGAACAAGGTGGCGCAGGCCGGAGCAAAGAGCCGTCCCCCGGCGCACAACCTGGTCGCGATAGTACTGCGACTGGCGGAGTGCCAGGTGCATGCCAACCAACCGGACCAGGCGGAACAAACCTATGAGCTGGCGCGAAAGATTTCCGCCGAGGCCGGCGAATCAAAAATGGAGAGCGCGGCCAGCATCGCCGCAGCGGAACTCGAAGCGGGGTTGGGGAAAACCAGGCAGGCGCTTCAGCTTTATCAGCATGCCCTCACGCTCGACGGCCAACTGGATGACCCACAAGCCACCGCCAGCGATCTCTACAGCTACGGACTCTTCCTGCGCGATTCGGGAATCTCTCCTGAGTTAGCCTACGCCTGTCTGCAGAAGTCGGAGTTCCTGATGCAGAAGGCAAAGCACAAGACCCCGGAATTGAACTCCCTTCTGCTGGCTCGGGAAGACCTGGGAAAGAAGCTTGCCAACCAATCGACCAAACGGCCACCGGCCGTGGATGCTGCCCTGCGCCAGGCTCTCGCCCTGAAACTGCCCTGACGTAAGCCGCAAAGAGAACTAGTACGAACGGGAGACCCCCCGGCTGTGCCGGGGAGGCAGTAAAAGTTTGACAGATACCGG
>Ga0335085_10002244_pt1 | contig 36852 bp, 33 predicted proteins | sample Lox_Sample_45_FD_206712 | JGI IMG/M metagenome (GOLD analysis project Ga0335085, IMG submission 206712) | Soil microbial communities from Loxahatchee National Wildlife Refuge, Florida, United States - Lox_Sample_4.5 | ecosystem: Environmental > Terrestrial > Soil > Wetlands | place: USA...
AGGCGCGGTGGAAGTGCATGCACTGGCAATGGTCCCACCCATTGCCTTGGGAGAAGAGTTTTACGAAGTCGGGCCAGGTGCTGTTGGAGAGTTCTTTGGTGGTGAATGCAGGAAGTTGGGATGGCATAAAAGCAGTCGTGGAGCTGCCTCCAACCCTAATCGCCAAAGACACGGCGACCCAACTTGTCGCCGAGGAGCTTAGTTTCCCTGTGCTTCTTAACGTTGCGGAAGCGCTTGGCTAACTCGAAGAATTCTTTTTGATGTATGGGCCCCTCTGCTTCGATGCTTTTTTCGATGAGTTCCCTAAGCATGCGGTTGAAGCTTAGACCGCGCGCGTTCGCCAGGGTGCGGACTTGCGCTGCTAGCTTTACAGGAAGGCTGAAGCTTTTGCGAACGGTTCTGGTTGCGGAACGCACGACCTAATTATGCACGAGACTGAGCGCGGCCGTCACTGCGAAGAAGGCGTTGAACCAGTTACTCCCCTTTTGGGATACCATCTGCGTCGTTGGGGGATCAGGTTTTGTTTGGCGTGTAACATCAGAGCTGGGAGGGAATTGAATATGGGAAAACCGAAATTATTACTCCTTGGCGCCTTCTTGGCCGGTGCGTCTGTTTTCGCGCAAAGTCGACCGATTACTTTACACGTTGTGAAGGTCACAAACTTAGCTGGCGTGGATATCTTGTCGAGGCAAAGAGCAAGGCCATCTACTATTACTTGAGCTGTAAAGCGGGAAATGCTGAATGCTTGCACCTTCATGCCGGGCGTGACTACGCGGGCCGAATTGTGTCCCATCCTAATTCCGCGGAGCAGTTCCTGCCTGCAGATGCGTCCAAGATTCCCGCGCGAATGGAGGGACAGCCAACGGAGTATTCCATCGGGTACGATATTGACGGCGAATCTGAAATTCAGCCTTGTGGTGGCATTACTCGAGGGTCAGATCTAAAACGATAATAGGAGACCAGTATGGAGCCAAAGAAGGTGTTTCGTATCCTTGCCGACGGTGAGAAAGAAGAAGTCTTCGCTACGGAACTGAAGGTGGGGGAGCGATTCTTTGATGAGACGCGGAAACAGGAAGGAATTGTGGTAAGGCTTCGCGATGGCTCCCTGGAATACCGCTTGCCCGACGGCACGATTTCCCTCTCTGACTTATTCCGAGGCTAGGTACGTCGTAACGGAAAAGGAAAAGTCGTCGAGTTAAACCTCGAGCGAAAGTCTCATTGCTGGTGAGTGCTTTGCTGCAGGTCGAGGGAGGCTTGGGTTAGGTCGGCGGGCTTGCCGAGGTCACGCCAGTAGTACTGATCGGCGCGGAAGGCTAGGATTTTTTGGGATTGGGAGGAGAGACGGAGGTAGGTATCAATGATGGAGAAGGGGCCGGTTTCTGTCATGAGGGGTAGGAGGCGGGGGGAGATTACGTGGATGCCGGAGAAGGCTAGAGGCTGGAGGGAGGATTTTAGGGACGGAAGAAGTGGCGAGTGGCGAGTGGCGAGTGGCAAGTGAGCTTCAACATTGCGGCGGTGGAGTTGAAGAGCCTGGTCGAAGAGGAGTTGGCGGGAGGAGGGGCGGGACTGGACGGCGAGGGTGGCGAGGGCTTGATGCAGTTTATGGAATTGGAGCATGGCGTTTAGGTCGATGTTGCTGATGACGTCCACATTGTGAAGAAAGAAAGGATCGTCAGTGATGGCGGTCTTTTCCAGGAAGAACCAGGAGGCGTTTTTCAAGCCGCCGCCGGTGTCGAGGAGTTGATCGTCTTCGCGGGAGATTTCGATGCGGAAGCCGAAATTCTTTTTGAAATGAAGATAGTCGACGACTTTTTCGGCGAAATGATGGACGTTGACGATGAATTCGGTGACGCCGAAAGAGGCCAGGCGGGTGATGGTGATTTCCAGGAGGGTGCGGCCGTTGAGCTCGACCAGGGCTTTGGGGCGAGCGTCGGTTAGAGGACGGAGGCGGGTGCCGAGACCGGCGGCCAGGATCATTGCTCTCATAGAGGGGCTTTCATGGGAGGAAGTGGATAGTGGGTAGTGAATAGTGAATCGACGAAAAAAACGAAGAAAAAGATTTAACACAGAGGACGCAGAGTGCGGAGAAGAGCGAATCTAAAGATTCGCCACTACAGCGGCCTGGGAGGAGACGGGAGGTCATTTGCGGAGATTCTCTAGGCCGAGGTGGCGGAGAACGACTTCGAGGCCGGGGCGATTGCGGAGGCGTTTGGCTAATTGTTCGGCTAGGAAGACGGAGCGATGCTGGCCTCCGGTGCAGCCGAAGGAGATCATTAGATTTTTGAAGCCGCGGGATTGATAGCTGGTGATGCTGGCGTCGACGAGCGAGAGGACGCTGGCGAGAAATTGATGGACTGTTTCTTGTTGATTGAGATAGTCGATGACGGGCGCGTCCTGGCCGGTGAGCGATTTGAAGCGTTCTTCGCGGCCGGGATTGGGGAGGCTGCGGCCGTCGAAGACGAAGCCGCCGCCGTTGCCGGATCCGTCCTGCGGCAAGCCCTGATGAAATGAAAAGCTGAAAACGCGGACGACGAGATTGTCGGCATCATGCGCGAGGCCTTGCAATTTTTCGGATGCGAGCATGCCTTGGAATGCAGCCATCAACGCGGGCAGAGCGATGGGCAGCTCGGTTTGATGCAGCAGCCAGCGAAGATTTTTTAGGGCGTAGGGGACGCTTTGGAGAAAGTGGACTTTGCGTTCGTAGAAGCCCCGAAAACCGTAAGCGCCGAGGGCCTGCATGATGCGGACGTAGACGTAGGCGTAGTAATAGTGGAGGAAGGCTTCGCGATCGACGGGGATTTGGGTTTCGAGCGCGCGAAGATAATCGAAGTAGAGCTGCTGGCGAAGATCGGGCGGTAGATCGGCTTTGGCGTCGTAGAGGAGCGAGGCAAGGTCATATTGAAGAGCGCCTTTGCGGCCGCCCTGGTAGTCGACGAAGTACGGTTGGCCGTCACGGAGCATGACGTTGCGTGATTGAAAATCGCGATAGAGGAAGTAGTCGCGGGGGGCAGAGAGGAGAAAATCGGTGAGGCGAGTGAAATCGTCTTCGAGGGAGTGCTCGTTGAAGGGGATGCCTGCGAGGCGGAGGAAATAATACTTGAAATAGTTGAGGTCCCAGGCGATGGACTGGCGGTCAAAACTGGAGATGGGATAGCAGACGGAATAATCGAGGTCGCGGCCGGCTTCGACCTGGAAACGCGGGAGGACGGCGACGACTTTGCGATAAGCTTCGACGACTTGGGGAGAGATGGCGGCGCCCTGGCGATTTTTCGATAGAAATTCGAAGAGGGTGGTGTCGCCAAGATCTTCTTCGAGATAGGCGCCCTGCTCGAGGGCTTCGGCGTAGATTTCAGGAACGGGAAGGCCGTGGCGGCGAAAATGTTTGGAGAAGGCGAGGAAGGCCGCGTTTTCTTCGCGGACATTGTAGAGAATGCCGACGGCGCTGCGCGGGCCGGCGCTGAGGCGAATGATTTTGCGGCCAGAGCCCCCGAGCTCACCCTGGAGCTGGTGAACATGCTCGACCGGGGCGTGAAAATGCTGCTCGAAGAGAGATTTGAGAATGTCGATGGACATAGCACTCAGCCAGCCGTTTGACGGAGCCATCAAGCGAGCTGATTTCTAGCATAGCCGATTCTAATTGAATCGATTGGGCTGTAAATCGACGGTTGTGCCTAGAAATGTCGAAGACGTCCATGGCTCCGAGCACAGGCTGAAGCCTGTGCCACCGTTCGCGTATTGATGACTTCGCGGCAAAGGGTGCTGTGATTGCGAGGCGTTAGAATTGCGCGCGCTGGAGACAGTTATAATCATCGGATGCGTCCAAGCACTAGAGATGAGAGGAGGACGGAGCAGCGGCTGGCGGCGTCGAAGAACCTCGACCGGATGACAGCGCTGGAGATTCTGCGTTTGATGAACCGCGAGGACCGCAAAGTGGCGGCAGTGGTGCGGCGTTTGTTGCCGGCAATTGCGCGGACGGTGGATGCGATCGTCGCGGCGATGCGCAGCGGCGGGCGATTGATTTATGTGGGAGCCGGATCAAGTGGGAGGATGGCAGTGCTGGATGCGGCGGAGTGTCCACCGACATTCGGGATTTCGCGGAAACGGATGGTGGCGTTGATTGCAGGAGGAAGGCGCGCGGTAACTGGAGCGGTGGAAGGCGCGGAAGATTCGGCGGCGAATGGAGAGCGGGATTTGCGACGATTGAAATTGAAGCGCAGCGATGTGGTGGTGGGGATCGCGGCGAGTGGGACTACGCCGTACGTGCTCGGAGCGATGAATTTTGCGCGACGGCGCGGGGCGATGACGGTGGCAGTAACTTCAAACCGGCGAATGGCGGTCACACGGGCTGCGAAGATCGCGATTGCCGCGGAGGTGGGGCCAGAGGTGCTGACGGGATCGACGAGATTGAAGGCGGGGACGGCGCAGAAGATGGTGCTGAACATGCTGAGTACAGCGGTGATGGTGAAGCTGGGACATGTTTATGAAAACTTGATGATTGATGCGGTGCTGACGAACAAGAAGCTGCACGGGCGGGCGGTGCGGATTTTGGTGGAGGCTAGCGGCTCGAGTGTGTCCGCCGCAGAGGACGCTCTGCGGGCAGCGGGACACAATATGAGAGTGGGGCTGGTGATGTTGAAGATGGGAATTGGGGCAGGAGAGGCGAGAAAGCGGCTGAAAGCTTTTGGTGGCGTCTTGAGAGCTGCTCTGGGGGAGCGAGGAAGCTGATGCCTCTGTTAATTGCAGGCGGAGTTCTGCTCGGCAGCGGAATCGCTCTTGATTTGTCGTTTCGCCTGCAAATGGCGCGGCTCGGCCATTGGGCTCCACTTTTCAAAGGTGGTTCGTTCAACTATGCCGAATATCATCGCGTGCGAATCAAGCAAGGCTGGGCTAAGTGGCCAGTTTATGTAATGTGGGCTTTATATGTGTGTGGGATCGGCTTGCTTGTCGCAGGTTTTTTTGCGTATTTCGGCACTCAGCCGCAGCGAGGCGTGTAGGGGCAGCAGGTGGATAAATTTTTCATTCGGGGCGGGAAGGCGCTGAGGGGGACGGTGGCGATCAGCGGGGCGAAGAACTCCGCTTTGCCGGTGATGGCGGCGGCATTACTGACGGCGGAAAAAGTTGCCGTGCACAATATCCCGAAGGTGCGCGACCTGATTACGATGAGCAAGCTGCTGACGTTCATGGATGCGAAAGTTTCGGTGACCGAAGTACCGGCAAGCGATTACGTGATTGAAGCTCCGAAATTGAATCATGCAGAGGCGCCGTATGAATTGGTGAAGACGATGCGGGCGTCGATCTTGACGCTCGGACCGCTGATGGCGCGAGTGGGAATGGCGCGGGTTTCGTTACCAGGTGGATGCGCGATCGGAGCGCGGCCGGTGGACTTGCATTTGAAGGCGCTGGAACAAATGGGTGCGGAGATCATGACTTCGCACGGATATATTGAAGCGAAAGTGCCGGGGAATGGCTCGAAAGGCAGAAGGCTGAAGGGCGCACACATCGTGTTCGAGAAAATTACAGTGACGGGGACGGAAAATATTTTGATGGCGGCGACGCTGGCGAAGGGAGAGACGATTTTGGAAAACTGCGCGCGCGAGCCGGAAGTGACGGACTTGGTGATGATGCTAAGAAAGATGGGCGCGGAAATTGAGGGTGATGGGACGGCTACGCTGCGGATTCGCGGCGTTGCGGAATTACATGGGACGGAGCATCGCGTGATTCCGGACCGGATCGAAGCGGGGACCTTTTTAGTGGCGGGGGCAATTACGGGCGGCGATTTGACGGTCGCTAATTGCGAGCCGGAGCATCAATGCGCGGTGGTTGCAAAGCTGCGGGAGGCGGGCGCGCACATCGAGATTGTGGACAAAACGACTTTGCGGGTGCGTGGCGGGAAAAAATTGCTGGCTGCGGACATGACCACCGAAGAATATCCGGGGTTCGCGACGGACATGCAGGCGCAGTACATGGCGCTGGCCACGCAGTCGGAGGGGACGTCGGTGATCACGGAGACGATTTTCGAAAACCGCTACTTGCATGCGAGCGAGATGATTCGAATGGGCGCGAATATTTCGATTGATGGGAAGCGGGCTGTAGTGCGCGGTCCGGCTCCGCTTTCTGGAACCACGGTGCAAGCTTCGGACTTGCGAGCGAGCGCGGGGCTGGTGCTTGCAGGGTTAGTGGCGAGCGGCGAAACGGTGATCGAGCGCGTTTACCATATTGACCGGGGCTATGAACACATTGTGGAGAAGCTGCGTGGTGTCGGCGCTGAAATTGAACGAGTGCACGCTCCCGCTGCCTAGATACGAGTGGGCCGGAGTCACTGCCTTTTTCTCACTCACAGAAGAGTCCAACTAAAAGCTGATTGACACAGCGAGCTGTGGTGGCTGATAGTTCGGACGTTGGAGGTCCGCATGAGGGATGCAAAAAATAGTTTTCTTTCCCGGCGTGCTCTTCTGAAAACGTTGGGTGCAGCGAGCGGAAGCTTGGCTGTTAGCCGATGGATGGGAAGCGGAATGGCGGTGGCACAGGAGCCGGCTGCCGAAAAGGCGGTGGAAAGTTTTACGGGGCCGGGAGCAAATCCACATTGGAACTCCGTCGGGCCTTACATCACAGAACCGCAAAAAGCGCCACTTTTGCTCTTGACGGACCGGCCCGTACAAATCGAGACGCCGCGCCATTATTTTTCGACGGCGTTCACACCGAACGCGGCGTTTTATGTGCGCTGGCACCTGGATGGGGTTCCGAACAGTGTCGACCTGAAAGAGTGGCGGCTGCGAATCGAAGGAAACGTTGGAAAAGCGCAGGCGTTCAGTCTTTCGGAGCTGATGGAGAAATTCAAGGCGGTATCCATCGCGGCGGTGAACCAGTGCTCGGGCAATAGCCGCAGCAAGTTTCAACCGCGCGTTCCGGGCGGCCAGTGGGGCAATGGCGCTATGGGGAACGCGATGTGGACGGGGGTACGGCTGCGCGAACTCCTAGATGCGGCGGGTGTAAAGGCCGGATCGGCACAGGTACAGTTTCAGGGACTTGAGACAGGTTCAGGGCCGAAGGACATGGGTTCTGGCCGATTCATGAAATCGCTGGACCTCGCAAATCCCGTGCTGGACGAATGCATTGTTGCGTACTCGATGAATGGCGAGCCACTGCCGATGCTGAATGGTTTTCCGGTGCGGCTGGTCGTTCCTGGATATTTTGCCACATACTGGATGAAGTGCCTGAGCTGGATCCGCGTGCTTGAGGCGACGGATGAAAATTTCTGGATGAAACCGGCCTACCGCATTCCGGATACGCCCCGAGGAGACACGACGCCTGCCGACGTGAAGGCAGGAAAAGTGAATATGATTCCAATCAACAAGATGCCTGTCCGATCGTTTCTGATATCACCAGACGGCGCTTCAAAGATTCCCGCGGGGATGGCGGTCACGCTCCGCGGCATCGCGTTTAGCGGATATGGACGCGTAGAGCGAGTGGACATTTCAGAGGATGGCGGAAAGAGTTGGTTGAGTGCAAAACTCGGCGAGGACCATGGGCCATACTCGTTCCGTACCTGGGAGGCGGCCTGGACGCCGAGGCTTGCGGGACGGCACTCGATAGCTGTTCGGGCGACAGATGAGAAGGGCAACACACAGCCGGATGAGCCGGTATGGAATCCTGGCGGCTACTTGTGGAATCGCATCGAAAAACAGGAACTCGTCGCAGGAATCGCGGGGTGAGGTGGAGAATGCAAAGGAAAACAAGAGTGCCCGTACTCGTTTCGGTGTTTTGCACGGTTCTAATGTTGGCTGCGGCTAGCGTCTACGCGGAACTGCAGAAGGGCCATTACCAGTCCGCGGCCCTGGGGCAATCCCAGCAGGCCGGGCTCAGTGAGAGTTTGCCTGACGCAGAATATGGTGGAAGCGCTTACCCTCTCTATCCGCCGGAATTAGCGGCAGGAGAAGGCAAAGCAGAGGTCGAAGGCTACTGTAGCGTTTGCCACAGCACGCGTTACATTACGATGCAGCCGCCATTGCCCGCGGCAGCGTGGGAAGCGGAAGTGACGAAGATGAAGAAAGCTCTTGGCGCGACAATCCCCAATGAGGCCACGGCAAAGATTATCGGCTATCTCCAAACACACTACACACCCGAGACGAGGAAGGAGTAGGAGCGCATATTTCGAGTTTCAGCCCCAAGAATCAGCGCCAAATGAAAAAGCCCCCGAGAAAATCGGGGGCTTTTTTGTAACACCTAGATTTGCAACACGCGCTGCTCGGGCGGGGCAAGTCTTGCCCTCACTCGAATTGGTTACTCGTGGCTGCCGGAATCGCCGCCGGAATTTCCTTCGCCGCCGGTGGGGCCCTGGCCGCCGCCGCCGCTGGCGGCTGCTTTCTGCTGCTTTTCGCGGGCTTCCTTGATTAGGGCTTTGCGCGAGAGGCGGACTTTGTTGCCCTCGATGGAGAGAACCTTTACGAGGACCTGGTCGCCAAGTTTCAGCTCGTCGCGGACGTCGCGGATGCGATGTTCGGAGATTTCGCTGATGTGCAGAAGGCCGTCGGTGCCGGGGAAAAGTTCGACGAAGGCCCCGAACTCCGCAAGGCGGACGACTTTGCCGAGATAGGTTTTGCCGATTTCGGCGGAGGCGGTGACGTCGCGAACCATTTGCAGGGCCGCATCGCCGCCGGCGCCGCTGGTTGAAAAGATGTGCACGGTGCCGTCTTCGAGGACGTCGATTTTGACGCCGGTGGCCTCGATGATGGACTTGATTTTCTTGCCGCCCGGACCGATGAGGTCGCGGATCTTGTCCTGGGGAATTTTCAGCTTGAAGAGTCGCGGAGCGTAGGCGGAAATTTGCGTGCGCGCTTCGCTGAGCGTCTTTTCCATGGTGTCAAGAATTTGCAGGCGGGCTTTTTTCGCCTGAGCGAGGGCTTCGCGCATCATGGGGATGCTGATGCCGAGCACCTTGATGTCCATTTGAAGGGCGGTGATGCCTGCGCGAGTGCCTGCAACTTTGAAGTCCATGTCGCCGTAGTGGTCTTCGGCGCCGGCGATATCCGTAAGGATGGAATACTTTTTGTCATCGCCAACGACGAGACCCATGGCGATACCCGCGCAAGGAGCCTTCAACGGAACGCCCGCATCCATGAGAGCTAGCGAGCCGCCGCAAACGGTGGCCATAGAAGAAGAGCCGTTGGATTCGAGAATGTCCGAAACGAGACGCATGGCGTAGGGGAAATCGGCCTCAGGTGGAAGCAGATTTACTAGAGCGCGCTGCGCGAGAGCGCCGTGGCCGATTTCGCGACGCCCGGGGCCGCGAAGGAATTTCACTTCGCCCACGCTGAACGGCGGAAAGTTGTAATGCAGCATGAAGCGATTGAACTGATCCTGCTCGAAGAGCAGGTCGAGGCGCTGCATATCTTCCTTGGTACCGAGGGTAAGCGTGGCAAGGGCTTGGGTTTCACCGCGGGTGAAAAGCGCGGAGCCGTGCACGCGGGGAAGCAGACCGACTTCACAGGAGATGTGGCGAATCTGGTCGAAAGCACGGCCGTCGGGTCGGCGGCGAGCGTTCAGAACGTCATCGCGGAAGATGTTTTCGCGGAGGCGCTCGAAAGCGCGCTTGGTGAGGGTTCGCTTTTCGTCCATCTCCTTCTTCGGTTCTTCGGGGATGGCTTTGATGATTTCTTCTTTGAGTTCGTCGACGAGGTGATAGCTCTCATGTTTGGGATGCTTTTCGGTATTGAGAGCATCGCGGAGCTTCGCGCCGTGCTTTTTCTCGAGATCCTTGTAGATCACTTCATCAAACGGCAGCGGCTTGACCACAACTTTCACGGGCTTGAGCTGCGCGTGGAGTTCCTTGATGGCCGCGACGATTTTCTTGACCTGAGAGTGGCCGAACTCGAGGGCATCGACAACGGCCTCTTCGGATACTTCGAGAGCCCCGGACTCGACCATGACGATGGCTTCTTCCGTTCCAGCGATGACGATATTGAGCAGGCTCTTCTTTTGCTCGGCAACGGTTGGATTGGCGACGAGCTGGCCATCCAAAAGGCCGACACGCACGCATGCAATGGGCTTTTCAAACGGGAGATCGGAACAATAAGAGGCAGCTGAGGCCGCGGTGACGGCGATGACGTCAGGATCATTGTCGCTGTCCGCGGAAAGCACCATCGCCACGATCTGTGTTTCGTTGCGCCAAGACTCCGGAAACAGCGGGCGCATGGGGCGGTCAATCAAGCGGGAGGTGAGAATTTCCTTTTCCGAAGGACGGCCCTCGCGCTTGAAAAAGCCGCCAGGAATCTTCCCGGCCGAATAGGTATTTTCACGGTAGTCGACGGTCAGTGGGAGAAAATCGCGGTCGTTGGCCGTGGGCGCCATGCAGGCGGTGGTGAGCACAACGGTGTCACCGTAACGCGCGGTAATCGAGCCGTTCGCTTGCTTGGCAATTTTCCCAGTTTCGAGAATGAGGGCGCGCCCTCCAACTTCCACGGAAACCTGGTGTGGTGCGGGAATGTGCGTATTTTCAGACATAAATGTTCATTTCCTTTGGTCCCGGCCGAACCGGGAGCGTTTTCAGCGAGTCCGCAGGAGAGACGACCGCGCAGGGCGAGTGGCCGCGTTGCGGCTTGCATACAAATTCCCTGCTTCGAGTAGGTCGGCAAAAGCCTGGCCTGGATAACCCCAGAGAAGGAAAGAGGCGAGAAACTCGATGGGACGTTCAAGCGAGCCGGATTACACCGCGAGAAACGCCAGCCGAAACGCAGCCGGAGACCTGGAAATTTCACTGTCAGCGCAAAGAACCGCAGAGCTGGCAGACAGACTTCGTGTGGAAGTTGTCCATTCGTGAAAACGCAGAGGCTTCCGCCCGATGCAGCGATTGAATTTAGGGCAGTTACTTGCGCAGGCTAAGACGTTCAACAATCTCGCGGTACCGATCCGGGTCACGACGGTTTAGATAGTCCAGCAAACGGCGGCGCTTATTGACCATCATGATCAAGCCGCGCCGGGATGCATGGTCTTTCACGTGGGACTTGAGGTGCGTTGTGAGGTAGCTGATCCGCTCGCTCAAAAGTGCAATCTGGACTTCCGGTGAGCCAGTATCTTTCACTTCCCGCCGGAATTGTTCGATCAACACCGCTTTGGCTGTGCTCAAGTGCCCCTCTCCGTCGTCCCCTGAATTTTTCCTCTTCTCTTCGACTCATCCAGGCTAACACAAATACGTTTTGAGTGTAAAGGAATGTAAACAAACTTCGAGCTGGGAATTTTTGAAGATTGGAAGCATTCAGTGTTGCGTTGCGGCGGTAAATTGGATTGAATGCTTGGTGCGAGTGCAGAACTGGATTCGGAGGAGGATAAAATGAAAAAGCAAATCGCAGTGATGAGCGGACTTTGTCTGGGACTGACTTTGCTAGCGGTGCAGGCGTACGGCCAAGCGGACAAAAGCAAGCGGCCAAGTCCGCCTGCAAAAGCGGAATGTGATCTGGGCGGAGGCAAGACGCTGACAGTGAACTATTCGAGCCCACGTGCAAAAGGCCGGAAGATCTTCGGGGGACTCGTTCCGTACGGAAAAGAGTGGCGCGCAGGAGCAAACGAGGCTACCACCTTTGTGACGACGGAAGATTTGAGAGTAGGCGGGAAAGACGTTCCTGCGGGGAGCTACACCCTTTTCACAGTTCCGGAAGAGCACAAGTGGACGCTGATTATCAGCAAAAAGACAGGAGAATGGGGAATCCCTTATCCCGGAGAGAAATTTGATTTTGTGCGCACGGAGATGAGCGTCTCGAGCGTGCCGGAACATGTTGAAGACTTCACGATTGCGTTCGAAAAGAGCGGCAACGGCTGCAAGATGGATATGACCTGGGAAAATACGCGGGCTAGCGTGGAGATCGAGAAGAAATAGCGGTGTGAGGCGGGCATTTTCGCCTGTTCTGTTTCTCGGCGATTAGCAAAAACAAGGGACAGACACGAATGTCTGTCCCTCACGGCTTCGGCGTTCAAAGCTTAGTGTTTTGGTGTGCGAACCAGCGCCAGAAATTCATCCCGCGTCTGCTTGTTGTGCCGGAAGCCGCCAAGCATGGAACTGGTCACAGCTTGGCCGTGCTGCTTTTCGACGCCGCGCATCTGCATACAGAGGTGGCGCGCTTCGATAATTACGCCGACACCCTCGGGGCTGATTTTTTCCTGGATGGCCTCGGCGATTTGGCTGGTGAGGCGCTCTTGAATTTGGAGGCGGCGGGCAAACATATTGACGAGGCGCGCGACTTTGCTAAGGCCGATGACGCGCTTATTAGGCAGATAGGCTACGTGGCACTTGCCGAAGAACGGCAGAAGATGGTGCTCGCAGAGGCTGAAGAATTCAATGTCCTTGACGACTACCATTTCGTCGTAAGCAACGCTGAAGGTCGCGCCATTGAGAATATTTTCCGCGTTCTGGTGGTAGCCGCTGGTCAGGAATTTCAGCGCCTTTTCGTAACGTTCCGGAGTCTTGCGCAGGCCTTCGCGATTTGGATCTTCGCCGACTAGCCTGATAATTTCGCGGACGTGGCAGGCAATCCGGCGCGCATCCAGCCCCTTCTCATCGTTCAGAATGATCTCTTCCGTCGGTTTGTCCATAGTTCCTACCTCTCGAAACCTTCTTCGTTGCCTCCAGCGTACTCGAAACTGTTGTTGGAGGTCTCCTGGATGCGAACGAGGTCGAGCTTCGCCTGTGGGAATTGTTTCAGCCGTCGAAAAATCTCGATGCACAGATTTTCCGTCGTGGGAACCGTGTCGCGAAATTCAGGAACGTCTTCGTTCAGCGACTTGTGGTCGAAAGGATCGAGCACCTCGCGCCCAACGAAGGCGTCGAGGTCGCAGAGGTTCGCGATCATGCCCGTTGCAGGATCGACGCTGCCTGAGACGAGAACTTCGAGCACGTAGTTGTGCCCGTGTCCATAGGGGTTGTTGCACTTGCCGTAGAGGCGCAAGTTTTCTTCTTCGCCGAGCCTTGGGTTGTGCAACCGATGCGAGGCAGCAAAACGATAGCGCCTGCCCAACGCGAGCTTGATCTCACGGTTCTGTGTGACGGAATTCATCAGGTTGCCTGGCCTCCCAAGCCGTTGCGGTAGCAGTCGGCAAAGAGGTCGGGCGTCTCGTAAAGACGGACGCGATGCAGTTTTCCTTGCTTAATCTCAGGATCGAGCAATTTCCAGATGACGCGGGCAATGTTTTCGCACGTGGGAATTTGCCCGGCGAGCTCGGGAACTTCGTAGTTCAAGTGGCGATGGTCCATGCGCTGCATCACTTCGCGGTCAAGAATGTCTTTCAAGTCCTTCAAGTCCAGGACCATTCCGGTACTTGGATCGGGTTCCCCGGCGACGGTCACTTCCAGCGTGTAGTTATGCCCGTGGCCATGCGGATTGTTGCATTTGCCAAAGATGCGGCGGTTCTCCTCGGGCGAAAAATTCGGATTGTTGTAGAAGTGGGAGGCGGCGAATTCGATTCTGCGTGTGAGAAGGACCATGGATAGAGTATCGCTTATCGCCGCAATTATCTGGGCGCCCCGGGGAGCGATACCGGGACTTCCCGACCTTTCCATTCGACTTTGCCCTTCGCGTAGCTACGGTAGGAAGCGCAAAGCACACCGGCGTAAAGAGCCACAGCGGGCACATAATAAATGATGAGTTTGGGTGAGAAATGGTTACGAGTGAGTTCCGTCCGGTAGATAAATTCGCGCATCAGCAGAAATATGACTCCCAGGAAGGTGAGAAACGGAATTTTTATTCCGACAAGAATTAGAAACAGAGGAATCCAGGGAATCGTGGACTCGAGCTCGCGAAAGAAGGCCGGCGGCGTGCCGCCAATTAATAGGTAAAGATTCTTTTTCCAGCCTTGCCACATGGCGCGGAAAGAGCGGTACATGCGGACTCGGACGATTCCCTGCCCCGAGCCAAACCAAAGGCGGACCCCGGCGGCTTTTGCTCGCTTAGCGAGCGCAACGTCTTCGAGAATTTCTCCGGCAATGGAAGAGTGGCCCCCAATGGAATTGTAGGCGTCGCGCTGGATCATCAAAAACTGGCCATTGGCGGCCGCGGCAGGCGTAGCGGGGTTGTTCACGGCGTCATAGGAAAAATGTTTGGCGAGACGAGTGTAGACAAATGGAATGAGAGACTTTTCGTACCAGGTTTGGGTGACTTGCTCTGGCGAAAAAGAGACTAACGCGGCGCTGCTTTCCTGAGCGATCTGCAGCGCGCGCGCTGTAGCGCCGGGCAACAGCTCGGCATCCGCGTCGGTGAAGAGGAGCCACTGAGACTTGGCTTCCGAGGCTCCGAGGAAAACGGCATTGTTCTTGCCGAGCCAGCCTGGAGGGACGCCCCGTGTTTCGAGCAGCCGCAAACGGGCATTCTTGGGCATAAGGCTGCGGACGATTTCCGCCGTGTTGTCGGTAGATTGGTCATTGACCACGAGGATTTCTGCGATTTCCGGTTGTAAAGCCAAAGATTCGATGCATGCAACGATGACGGCTTCTTCATCCCGCGCAGGCACGATCGCTGAGATGCAGACCGACAGAGCGAGCGGCTGAGGATCCGAATTTGGCGTTATGACGGCCACGCTAACTTCTAAATGGAGGAACGGTTTCCCATCCCAGGCAGATGAGCTAGTATAGCATTTGATGAAAATCGGTCCGAAAATTCAGGCTTGGGGAGGCGTAGTGGCCCTCCTGGGAATTATCGTGGTTTTTGCGCTTCCGAGCTACCGGCACGGAGAAGCGTCGGTGGCAGGAGAGCGGGCGGAGAATTTCAGTTTTCAGATGGACGGAAAGCCCGCACATCTTTCTGACCTACGCGGGAAGGTGGTGGTGCTGAATTTCTGGGGGAGCTGGTGCCCGCCCTGTATCGAAGAAACCCCGGAGTTGAACCGTCTTCAGAAATATATCGCTTCGCGCAACGCCGTCGTTCTGGGTGTCGCGGCCGACGAGGATCCGGCTGCTTACCAGCAGTTTCTTCAGGAGCACGGTGTGATATTTCCGACGTACCGGGATCCGGGCACAAAAAACAACATCTCACCGATCGCAATATCCTATGGAACGTCGATGTATCCGGAGACCTACATCATCGGGCGTGACGGCAAGATCGAGCGGAAGATCGTCGGGTATCAGGAATGGGATTCGCCGCAGATGCGGGCGTACTTCGATTCGATCCTGGGCAAGTCTTAGGCGCGGAGAATTAGGATAGTTCAGAGTGAGAATTTGCGTAAGCGAAGCGCATTGCCGATGACGGAGACAGAACTAAAGCTCATAGCCGCACTCGCAAGCATGGGGCTGAGCAGCCAGCCGAAGATCGGATAGAAAACGCCGGCTGCGATAGGGATGCCCAGCGCGTTGTAAAGAAAAGCAAAAGCTAGATTTTGTTTGATGTTGCGGATCGCGGCGCGGCTGAGCTTGCGCGCACGCAAGATGCCGCGAAGGTCGCCTTTGACGAGCGTGATTCCGGCATTCTCGATGGCCACGTCCGTGCCCGTGCCCATGGCGATGCCGACATCCGCGGCGGCTAGCGCGGGGGCGTCGTTCACACCGTCGCCGGCCATAGCCACGATGCGGCCCTGCTCGCGCAGACGCTTGATTACCTCGCCTTTTTGTTGGGGTTGCACTTCTGCTTCGAATTCTTCAATACCTAGCTCGCTGGCCACTTTGGCGGCCGTGGCACGGCGATCGCCGGTCAGCATCACAATGCGAAGGCCTTCGTTGCGTAATGCGCGAATTGTCTCCGGTGTCGATGCTTTGATTCTGTCGCTTAGAGAAAACATCCCCGCTACTTTGCCGTCGACCGCTAGATATACGAAGGTGGCGGCCGGAGTATCAGTTTCGTTTGACGGAGAATCGGCCTTCGCTGGGAGTTCGATCCCCTTCCCGTTCAAAAAGGCTGCCGTTCCGGCGAGAAGTTGCTTGTTCAAAACGCGGGCTTCGACTCCTCCTCCGGCCGTCGCGCGAAAGTCGGTGACAGGTGCAAGAGGCAATTTCTTCTCCTCGGCGGCGCGAACGATGGCGCGGGCCAAGGGATGCTCGCTCAAGCGCTCGAGGCTCGCGGCGAGCGAAAGAAGCGCGCCTTCTTGCAGCGTGCTGCCCTCGGAGACTTTGACGGCAACAAGTTGCAGCTTGCCCTCTGTAAGAGTGCCGGTCTTATCGACTACCAGTGTGTCCACTTTGGCCAGCGTTTCGAGGGCTTCGGCGTTTCGAACGAGAACGCCAGCGTGCGCACCGCGGCCGACCGCGACCATGATGGACATGGGCGTGGCAAGGCCAAGCGCGCAAGGGCAAGCGATGATTAAGACGGCAACTCCGGCTATGAGCGCGTGAGCAAATCGCGGCTCGGGACCAAATAACGCCCATCCTGCGAAAGCGAGTACGGCAGCGAGGACCACGCCGGGTACAAAGTAGCCTGCCACTCGGTCCGCCAGGCGCTGCATCGGCGCGCGGCTGCGCTGCGCTTCGCTGACCAGCTTGACGATCTGCGCGAGGAACGTCTCATTACCAACGCGTTGCGCTTCCATCACAAAGCTTCCGCTGGTGTTCAGCGTGCCCCCGGTGACGGTGTCTCCCGGGGATTTTTGGACGGGGAGGGCTTCGCCGGTGACCATGGATTCATCGACGGAGCTTGCGCCTTCGCGGAGCGCACCATCCACGGGAATGCTCTCTCCAGGCCTGACGCGCAAACGGTCCCCCTGTTTAACGAGGTCGAGCGAGACGTCGGTTTCCGTGCCGTCCGGCGCGATCCTGTGCGCTTGTTTTGGCGCCAAGTTCAGGAGGGAACGGATGGCGCTGCTTGTTTGGCGGCGGGCGCGCAATTCCAAAACCTGGCCGAGCAGAACGAGTGTGGTGATGACGGCGGCGGCTTCAAAGTAGGTGGAGACGGCGCCATGCGCGTCCCGGAACGAGGCGGGAAAAATTTGCGGGAAAACTGTTGCGACGACGCTGTCGAGATAAGCAGCTCCCGTGCCTAGCGCGATGAGAGTGAACATGTTGGGGCTGCGATTTACGAGGGAGGCCCAAAAACGCTGGAAAAAAGGCCAGCCGCCCCGAACTACGACTGGGGTAGCGAGGAGGAATTCGAGCCAGTTGCGCGCGGCGGTCGAGAGAGGAAGCTTCAGTGCGTCGCCGAACATGGCGATGAGCAACACGGGCAACGAAAGTGCCGCGCTCACCCAAAATCTTCGGAACATCGAGTCGTACTCGGGGTCGGTCTCTACCTCGGCAAGAACGTCCATGGGCTCGAGAGCCATACCGCATTTCGGGCAGGATCCGGGGCCGACTTGAATGATTTCCGGATCCATTGGGCAGGTGTAGCGGATTGACTTGCTTGGACTGGAAGCCAGAGGAGATGCTTCGTGTAGATTCTCTGGCTGCTTGTGGTGGCCCGCATGTTGAGTTGGTTCCATCCCGGCTTTGCCGGGCGCGACCAGAAACGTCTCTGGCTCCTTTTCAAACCGTTCGGCGCAGCGCTTCGAACAGAAGTAGTAAGTCTCGTCACCCTGTGAAACTTTGGCGGCGGGCTTCTGTGGATCCACCATCATGCCGCAGACGGGATCTTTCACACGCGGAGCGGAAGCCAGTATGGGCAGCCCGATTTTCTGAGGGCCGGGCGTAGGAGTCTGGTCGGACATAGCAATATATTAGATGATTTGAGGTTGCACGCCGCCACGAACTAAATCCTTGCGTGGGCTGGTATAATCCCGGCATGACACTCTTGGAAATCACTTACGAACTCCAATCCCCGCTCACGCCCGAACAACTGCGGCTTCTCGGCGAATTTTCAAATACATATGGCCTGCGACGCTTCCGCTTTGACGAGAGCAAGAAACACTTATCGTTTGAGTACGACGCTTCGCGCCTGCGCGACACGCAGATCGCGCACGTCCTCGGGCAGGCCACCATCGCCGTGACGCGTAGGGTCGACCAGACAGCGGCGGTGGAGCAGTTTCCTGCCTAACGGTGATCTGCAAAGCGGCGAATTTTGGTGTCCCATGAATCGCTCCAGAACCAGTTCGGAACGGACACAGTGAACGTATTGTGAGGTTTCCAGCGCAGCAGGTTGAACGAGCTACTTAGGCAGTAGTGACATCAGAACGGCAATGCGGAAAAAAATGAGGCCCCCGCTTGGGATCGGGGGCCTCGGAGAGTGCGTTTCGTTGTCAGTGTCGTTTTCACACCGACGCGTGGGGTCATCCATCCTAGCTTCCCTCTCAGAGGCAGGTGGGAACGAATTGCGAAAAAATGCGAGCAAGCCCCTTCCCCCTCGCTCGCCCCTCTCCACAACTCGTCATGTGAAACGCACTCATGGGCGTGACTAATGCACGGATAGCGCCAATGTTTGCCCATTGACGAACTGCCACTAAGTTACTTATTAACAATCACTTATACAAATAGAACGCAACGATCCACGCTCCAGAACTGTCCCGGGATTTCAAATTGGAACCCTCCAAAAACTGAATCGGGAACGAGGCACTTTCTCTCTTCCTACTCCCGGGCACTGCTCAGTTCCAGGACTCCGGTAACAAAAATTTCGGACTTCCCGCGCTATCGGTTTTTTCAACCGCTGCTCGCAGTATCGGCTCATGCGCTTGCTTCCTGATCATCGGCCCCGGCGGAAGCGCGGACCGGCGGCCTTCGCTACAATACTCATGTGCCTACTCGGCTGTTCACTCGTTGTGTCAGCGGACACGCCGCAGCAAATGCGAACTGCGAAGGTGGGAACTTGCTATTGCCATTGTGCAGGTTCACGGGCACACCGGGGCTGCGTGAAGATGTGTGAATTGCCCAAATATGCCTGGAAGCCATGGGCAACGACTTGCGCCAAACCGCGGCTAAGGTTGCCCATCGAAAACCGGGACGCGGGACCGCGTTTTGAACACCCAGGCCGCAGCGAAAGAGCTCAACTCTCAAAGCCAACGGCGGGCAATTAGATCGAGCTTTGTGCCCGGATCGGTACGGGCGCGGCGGATTGCTCTGCAACTATGCCTGGAGCCTCCAGAAGCTTGGCCAAGAATTCAGGAATTTCGAAGATGGCACGGTTGTCGAGGGCCGCAACATTTTTTCGGAACTCGGACAGCTTCGCTGGATCCAGAATCTCGCGCACTCCTTCAACGACATCGCGAAAACTTTTCAAGACAATGCCAACACGCTTTTCCGTTACCCACTCGGTGTTAAAGCGCTCTTGCGGCAAGGTCCAAGCGTTGCATTCGATGAGCACAGGCAGTTTGCGCACCATCGCTTCTGCGATGCTGCCCGGGCCCGGCTTGCCGATCAAGAAATCGGCGGCTCTCATGAGCTTGTGAACTTCTTTCGTGAAGCCAACAATATGGACTGGCATTTTCCATTGTCGAGCGCGCAATTTTGCAGCGAGTTCTTCATTGCGTCCGCAAATCAGAATCAGTTGCAGGGGCAATCGGGCAGCATCCAGGCGCTCGGTAATGTCGTACATCACTTTCGAGCCATGCCCGCCGAAGAGTACAATCCCGGTCGGAAGGTCGTTTCGCAGACCCATCTGTAGTCGAAGTGCGGTCAGATCGACATCCTCTTCCACGTAGAAATCGGGGCGCAGAATCATTCCAGATGCTCGAAAAATGTGGGCCTCGTCATGGCCGAACGCACGCGCCTGTTCAACGGCGCGTGCGGTTCCCGCAATTACGTACTGATCCTTCATCGGTTCAATCCAGAATCGCGGTGGATAATCGGCGAGGTCCGTAATTATGGTGACAAAGGGACGATCGGGATAGACCGCCTTCCAACTCTCCAAAATTGCGCGATTAAAATGGGGAATGACGGAAACGAGGAGATCAGCCGGATGTTCATGCCAAAAGTCTTCCAGCAGGCGCACCAAGGGCCGGTGCAAGAGGCGGATGGTGGCCTGGAGTATCCGTAGGATGTATTTGCTGCCCAGGGTCCAGCCGTTCTGCAGCATGATGTTGTATTGCTGCTGAATGCGAATACCCGTTAGCTTGCGTAGAACGTCCAGCCGGTCGGTCAAGTCCTGGAATTGCACTAATTCTAGCTGCCAGGGACGGGCCTGCTGGGACACAATCGTCTGAAGGGCGACGGCGGCGTTACGATGTCCACCTCCGGCATCATGGAAGACAACGTGAATTTTTTTCATAGTTGAAAGTGTGCCATACGCTTCTTGTTCGCCACGAAGAGCAAGCACTATGCCATGTGGATAACTAAGGAAGTCCAATGTGTTCAAGGAGTTCCATGGGCACATTAACCTATAATTCGCGACTTCTTCATGGCCTGTTCATATCATAGATTAACAATAGTTTCATGCGCTGCGACCTCCATGTTCACTCAATCGCATCAGGCATGTGCAACACTCCCATTCTCAGCCGGATCTGCCGCGAGTCGTATAACCAACCCGCGGAAGTCTACACTCGGCTGAAGCGGCTTGGCATGTCCATCGTTACATTAACCGACCACGACTCCATTGATGCTGGCGAGTCTCTCCGGCAGCACGCCGATTTCTTCCTCAGCGAGGAAGTGACGGTGCGAATGCCGGCTGGAACTGAAATGCATCTGGGAGTTTACGGGATCAACGAACGCGACCACGTGGAGATCCAAAGGCGGCGTAAAGATTTCGTTTCACTCGTGATGTACTTGACGGAGCGGAAGCTGTTTTTCAGCGTGAACCACGTTTTCTCGGGACTAACCGGACTGCGGAATGAAGAGGACTTTTGCTGGTTTGCTTCCTATGTACCAGCCTTTGAGTCTAGGAATGGCCAAATGTGGCCCAAGGCGAATGACAGCGCGGCTCGATTGGCCTCCCGGTTGAGCAAGATTGCCGTTGGCGGAAGCGACTCGCACACAATCGCTGGCGTCGGGCAGACCTACACTGAGGTTCCGGATGCGCGGACAGCGGACGAATTTTTTGCAGGACTGCGGGCGGGCTGCGGGCAAGTTCATGGCGAGAATGGTGGCTACACAAAGTTGACCGCGGATGTCTTCCGCATCGTGTGGTCACTGTGGATGGAAAAGCCATGGACAATTGCACTTATGCCCTTCTCCCTGCTGGTTCCGGCTTTTACGGCGGGGCATTGGCTGAATGAGATCCGATTCTGCCAGAAATGGGCGGACGTGCTGGAGAACGGTCAGAAGCAGCAGCGGATGCTCTGGGATATGGATTCCAGCCTCGAAGCGAACTGGAGCTGAACGAGGTGACTACCATGGCTGTCGCACGCACACTCTGGGGGTTCATCGAACGGCGCGATCACCGCGTTATGCGGCGGATGAATCGCTGGCGTGCTCCGCGCTGGTTCCGCATCTGGATGATCCTGGCTACAAGGATGGGAGATGGCTGGCTTTGGTATGGGCTCGGAATCATGCTCTTGGTCGATGGGGGACAGCAAAGGTTTGCTGCAATTGGGGCGGCGGGTTGCGCGGCGGTAATTGGCATTTGTGTATTTAAGGCGTTGAAAAGGCTGAGCCAACGGCCTCGGCCTTGCCAACTTGAACCGCACTGCTGGTCGAAAGTCTTGCCGCCAGATCGCTTCTCCTTTCCATCTGGCCACACTATGACGGCATTTTCTGTGGCGCTCGTGGTGAGCTACTTCTATCCATCGCTGGAAGGTCCGCTCTTCTTCCTGGCGATTAGCATTGCGGTTTCCCGGATCGTGCTAGGAATGCACTTCTTGAGCGATGTCCTGGCGGGCATGGTTTTGGGCGCTGCGCTCGGATGCGCCTCGATCACCGCTTTTGCCTCGTTTGGCTTGGCCTAGGTTAACCCGCGGCCAGTCCGGGTGAATCACCGGCATAATTGCCAATCTCTATAGAGGCTTCGGGTGGGCCGCCAGCGCCTCGCGGAACGCGGCAAGATTGCTTTTATCCACGACGGCCGTTCCTGTATCCACCCATGAAGGAAGCGGATCCGCGGGAGCAGTGCGCCAGTCTTTGAACTCGTGCACGGCATTGTGATGAAGGTCATCGGCGAACCGCAAGCCGTAGTAGGCCATGACGTAAGGCTTTTGCACGACTGTCGCGTTAATCGCGCCTTTACTTATCCAATCCAAAGTTTCCGGATCTTTGTCAAAGGAAACGATGGCGATTTTTCCCACAAGGTCCAAACGGTGAAATGCTTCGGCGACCCCCGAGCCGCCCGAGGCTTCGAGGCAAATTACGCCGTCGATCTTTTCCTTCTTTGCCAGCAGCGCGGAAATTCCATCATTGGCAGCGTTAGGATCTCCCTTATCGTTGATCGTCTGTGTGATCTTTATTCCCGGATATTTTTTCAACGCTTCGGTGACGCCGCGGACGCGGTCATCCAGGTTGGACTGCCCTGGAATCGTAACGATGACAATCTGACCCTGACCCTTGAGAATATCCGCCATCCGCTTTCCACTCTCTTCGCCAGCGCGGAAGCCGTCAGTTCCGACATAAAGGATGCGGTGAGAATCCGGCGCATCGGCATCGATGCAAATCACGGGAATTCCCTGGGAGACTGCGGCATCAATCGCAGGCTTAAGAAGTTCCTGGTTCGCGACCGAAACTAGAATTCCAGAGGGATGGAGGGCAACCGCCTTCTGGAAAGAATCGAGTTCGTCTTTAGGGGAGAGCGTGGTGGGCCCATCCATTTCTGCTTTGACGCCCATCACGGTTGCCGCATCTCGCAAGCCGGCTTCCGCCTCTTGCCAGTAGGGCAAGTTGATATTGGCGGCGATCAGATAATACTGCTCATCTTTCTGATGATACGGCTCCTGGCATGCGGCCAGCGCCAACGAAATAATAACGGCCGAGAAAGCCAAGCTTCTGGATTGGAGTTTCATGGAAGGTCTCCTCTGCACGACGTACCGGCTCGGGATCGATGACGAAACCAGAGACCCGAAGTTCCTGGCGCAGAAGATTACCACAAGCACGACGCAGAGCAATAACCCGCGGCCAAAATTGGCGAGGCAGAGGTGAAGAGGAAGCGCGAACAGCGCAAATGGAGAGGCTGTGAGCCCGAGAAATCGCAAGCCTATTCGTTTTGCGTCCGGTTGCGGCGCAGCGGTCTGCTAATCTACAGCTCGATGAAAAAGTCACTTCTTCTGGAAATTAGCGTCGAGAGCGTCGAGGCCGCGATTGCTGCCGAGCGAGGCGGCGCACACCGCATCGAGCTTTGCAGCAATTCTCGCGCGGGCGGCACGACACCCGGTGCTGAGTTGCTTAGTGCCACGCGCGATAGCGTGGCACTGCCGATTTTCTCGATGGTCCGACTTCGTGCCGGCAATTTTGTTTATTCTGCTGTGGAGTTCGAGTTTATGAAGCGAGAAATCGCCGAGGCCAAGAAATTCGGAATGAATGGAATTGTCCTGGGGGTACTGAAGGACGGCGGGCAAGTCGACGTTGTGCGTACGCGACAGCTTGTCGAACTCGCTGGGCCGCTTCCTGTGACGTTTCATCGTGCGTTCGATGAGTGTGCCGATTTACGAGCGTCGTTGGATAGTGTGATCGAGACCGGAGCTGCGAGGTTACTCACTTCGGGTGGGAAGCGGACGGCGCTGGAAGCGCTGGAACTGCTTAACGAGGTCGTCCGAATCGCCGGAAACAGGCTAATCGTGGTACCAGGCAGCGGGCTGCACACGGGGAATATTCGAGAGGCCGTTTTGAAGACAGGGGCTAGCGAATTCCATGCGGGGTTGAGCTCGGTGATTGCAAATCCGATGAATGACCTTGCGGAGTTTGAAAAAGAAGTCAGAAAACTTGCGGACGCTTTGCTCCGTTGCGATTGAGATTGCAGGAAAGTCCTGCCGGATTGTTTATTGACGATGACTCGAAAAAAAAGGGGCACGATGTATCGTGCCCCTACAAAATCGAGAAAAAATCAAGGGTAGTTTAGGCTTTTTGGGCCTGGCGGCGGAGGAATGTCGGAACGTCCAAGTCGTCCGAGGGGACTTCGTGGCTGACGTCGCGGACGTTTTGCTGCACCTGATGGACGACATTGGGCAAGGTCTGCTGCTGGGGCAAGGGCTCTTGGATCTCGCGCCCGGCCTTCCAGGTCTTGGGAAGAAATGACGGCTTCTGCTGGACGTTTTTCTTGTTGGCTTCCTTAAAACCTGCGGCGATGACCGTGATCTTCACGGCGTCCTTCATGGAGTCGTCCATTACGGCGCCAAAAATAATGTTGGCGTTCTCGTGCGCGGCTTTTTGAATAACGGAGGACGCTTCGTGAACTTCGTGCAAAGTGAGGCTGGAGCTGCCGGAGATATTGATCAGAATCCCTTGTGCGCCCTGAATGGAGTTGTCCTCGAGAAGCGGGCTGGAAATGGCTCGATTTGCCGCATCAATGGCGCGATTCGTTCCGGTGGCGATGGCGGTGCCCATGACGGCGTAGCCCTGGCCGTGCATGATGGCCTTTACGTCGGCGAAGTCGCGGTTGATGATGCCGGGTACGGTGATGATGTCGGAGATGCCTTGAACTGCTTGCCGGAGGATGTCGTCGGCGATGCGGAAGGCGTCGAAAAAGCTGGTGCCACGCTCGACTGTGTCCATCAGACGTTCGTTTGGAATCACGATGACGGTGTCAACCGCTCCAATCAGCTCCTGCAAGGCTTGTTCGGCTTGCAGCATGCGGCGTTTGCCTTCGAACGCAAACGGCTTAGTAACGACCGCGACGCTCAAAGCACCGAGTTCGCTGGCGAGCGAAGCCACCACTGGCGCGGCGCCGCTGCCCGTGCCTCCGCCGAGACCGGACGTGATGAAAATCATGTCCGAGCCTTCGAGCGCTTCAATAATTTTCTCCGTGTCCTCGAGGGCGGCCTTGCGGCCAACCTCGGGATTGGCCCCAGCGCCAAGACCCTTGGTGAGCTTTGCGCCAAGCTGCAGTTTAGTCGGAGCCTGCGACAGCTTGAGCGCCTGTAAGTCGGTATTCGCCGTGATGAACTCGACGCCTTCGACCTTGGCGCGGATCATGCGATTAATCGCATTGCACCCGCCCCCGCCCACGCCGATCACTTTGATTTTCGCCGGCTGCAGCTCTTCGCTGAAGCTCATCCGGATTACCGCGTCTTTTGCCGTCATACGTCCCTCAGCCTTCTCCTGATTCGAGGTGCTGCGCTCGGGCAGGGTCACGAGGCACCTGCGAACATGGACTTCAATTTGGAAACCAAGTTTCCGGCGCGCTGCGAGGCATTACGCCGCGTCTTCGCGCCGTACATCACTAAACCCACGACCGTTGCATACTCCGGTTGCGATACTTGTTCCGGAAGATCAGCCAAGCCTTTTGGCTCCGCGATACGAACTGGCAGGTGGAAAGATTGTTCGGCCAAATCCACCAGACCGTTCAGTCTTGCGCCGCCGCCCGCGAGCACAAAGCCAGCGGGAATTTGCCCATCAAGACCCGCGCGCTGCAAATCGTCGCGAATCAAGGCGAGCAACTCCATGGCACGCGGCTCGATGATGTCGGTGAGCATGCGGGCAAAAATCGTGCGTGGCGGGCGATCGCCCACGCTGGCAATTTCAATCGAAGTGTCTTCGTGAAGGAGCGAAGATGCGGCGCAGCCGTGGCGGCGCTTTATCCTCTCCGCTTCCGGGATCGGAGTGCGCAAGCCGACGGCCAGATCGTTCGTAAAATGATCGCCGCCAACAGGCACGGCGCTCGTGTGGCGCACTACTCCGCCACCGTAGATGATCAATTCGGTCGTGCCGCCGCCGATATCGAGAAGGCAGCAGCCCAGTTCGCGCTCGTCCTGGGTCAAACAAGACTCCGCGGAAGCTAGCGGCTCAAGGACCGTGTCGCTGACCAATATGCCCGAGCGATTCGCGGCGGTGACCAGGTTTTGCGTTGCGGCGATGGAAGACGTGACGAGATGAACGTTTGCTTCGAGGCGCTGGCCGACCATGCCGATCGCGTCGCGGATGCCATCCTGAGCGTCGACCATGAATTCGTGTGGGAGGACGTGCAGAACTTCGCGGTCTTCGGGCAGCGTGATATTGCGCGCGGCGTCAATGGCGCGGCGCACATCGTCGCGTTCTACGTCCCGCGCGCGGTTGCCGAGCGTCACTCCGCCGCGGCTGTTGACGCCGCGGACGTGGCCGCCCGCCACGCCGAGCACCGCGGATTCGACGGGCACATTAGCCACGCCTTCGGCTTCTTCGACGGCTCGCCGAATCGAGCTGACGGTGGAATCAAGGTTGACGATGAGCCCTTTACGCAGACCCTTGGATTCCGCCGCGCCAAGCGCAAGAAATTTTACCTGCTCTTCATCCACTTCCGCGATCAACGCGCAGGTTTTCGTGCTGCCTACGTCCAGACCAATGATGTAACGATCTTTCTTTGACAATCCGCCGCCCCCAGCCTCGTTCTCGTTCGCTTACAACTTCTAATTCTTCAGCTTTGCCGAACTCGTGCTGCTGTCCGAGTTCACAACCACCTGCCGCGAATACTGCAAGTCGATGGACTGCACACGGCCCGCGTTCGCTTGCCACTGCGCAAAATTGTCGACGAGCATGCGGTACTTGCCGGTGAAGTCGCTGTTTCCAAAATGAACGGTTACCGCTTGCGGATCGGCAGCGGATGCCAGGCCGGTCATCACGACGCGCACATCTTTCGCGTTTGAGAGATCGACCTCGCTTACATGGTCGGTGGAACCGGAGCGCACGAGCTCAAGGTCCGTTAAAAATTCCTGATAGGTTTGCATGCGCTTCTCACGCTCTTCCTGCGGCATGCTGTCGGGAAGGCCAGTCACAATGGGGAAGTGAAAATTCTCGCCCTCAGGGCGGTCCAAAATCACGCCGTGTGCATCGATCAGGGCTAGCTCGGTCCCACTCCGCAGGAAAGCGACGGGCGTGCGCTCGGTGAGCTCAACGCGGATGTGATTCGGCAAAATTCGCTGCACGCTGGCGGATTCGACCCACGGCAATTCTTCCAACTGGGTGCGCCGTATTTCAAGGGGAATGCGAAGTACGCTACGGTTGCGGTCGCGCGCAAATGGCTGAAGGACGGCCTCACGACTGACGATATGGTTTCCTCTCAATTCGATTTGCTCTGGCTTAAGCAACAGCACTTGCGGCGAGTAAAGCAAGAAGCGTCCAGCAATAACAGCAAAAGTCACGGTTGCAGCGCCCGTCACAGTCCAGACCAGCACGCGCCGATAGAATGGCCAACTTTGCCCGCCAAACTTTTTGCGGCGAATCTCGAGGGGCTTCTGGCGTCGCAAATAGCGCGGCTCCTCGTCCGCAAGCAGTTCCGGCCGGTAAGGCTCGGCAGCCGCGGCAGGTCCCCGTTGCATGGCTTTCACGCGTCCCAAACGACTACCTCGTATTCGAGAATCGTTCCAAATGACTTTTGCACGCGCTCGCTGACGTCCGCGATAAGAGCAAGCATGTCTTTCGCGGAGGCTTTGCCGGCGTTCACAAAAAAATTGGCGTGGCGGTCGCTGACGCGGGCATCGCCGACGCTCAGTCCTTTGAGGCCAAGCTCATCAATCATGCGCCCTGCGGAAGCGCCAAGAGGGTTTTTGAAAATGCAACCGGCACTTTTCTGCCCAAGCGGCTGGCTTGCGCGCCGTTTTTCGTTGCAGATACGAATTCCTTTTAAAATTTCAGGGTACGGTTTGGAGGGTAATTCCAGCTTCACTGCCAGCATCATATCATCAGGTGCAAAAGATGTGTGCCGGTATTCGAAAGAAATTTGATCGCCCCGGAGAGTTTCCAGCCTGCGCTGTGCGGCACGGTACAGCTTCACTTCCCGGACGTAACTGCCGATTTGCATACCGTAGGCGCCGGCGTTCATGCGCAGGGCTCCGCCGACTGTTCCGGGCACGCCAATTAGTCCTTCCATCCCGCCGAGGTCGTGTTTGGCGCAGAAGGTCACAGCCCGGCCAAGGTCGGCTGCTGCGTCAACTTGCGCAAAATTGCCGTCGAGGACGATATCCGGCTCCGGCGAGAGGAGTTGCAGCACTACCCAGGGCAGTTCGCCGTCGCCCACCAGCAAGTTCGAACCGCCTCCGAGAAACCTGTGTGGCACGCTTTGGGCGTCGAGAAGGTTCAAAAGGTCGGGAATGGACTCGTGTTTCGTAATTCGAAGCAAATCAGTCGTGCCGCCGATGCCCAAGGAAGTCAGCTCTGCCAGGGATGCAGCGGGCTTTAATTGAACGTCCAGTTCCGTCAGGGCGGCGGCGATTTTGGGATCTTCAATGCGCATGGTGCGTTGGACTCTCAGTTCCCAAAAGGACCATTAACTCGTTGCTCGCACGGCTGACGTTGCCCGCGCCGATGGTCATGATGGCGTCGCCCGCGCGGGCTTCGCGCAGCAAGAATTCGATTCCCGCCTGCATCGATCGGAAGTAATGAACATTTTTGTGGCCCGCTTCGCGGATGGCATTGGCGAGGGCCTCGCTTGTGACGCCGGCGATGGCAGCCTCGCTTGCGGCGTAAATATCCAGCAGCACCAGAACATCGGCTTGATTGAAAGCGCGGCAGAATTCGTCCCAAAGGTGCTGCGTGCGCGTGTAGCGGTGTGGCTGAAAGAGAACCAGGAGGCGGTTGAACTTGCATCCACGCGCTGCATCGAGCGTGGCACGGATTTCAACGGGATGGTGGCCGTAATCATCGATTACGGTGACATCATTCACCACCCCCTTGATGTCAAAGCGGCGGCCAACTCCCGCGAACTTCGCGAGACCCTCGCGGATCAGGTCGCTCGGAACGTTGAGATAGAGAGCGACGGCGGCGGCCGCAGCGGCGTTGCGAACATTGTGTATCCCCGGGGGATGCATAAGTTGAAAGAGGCCAAGGTCTTCACCCTTAAACGTAATGCGGAACTCGCTGCCGAGACCCTCCAGCTTCACGTCGCTGATCACCAGGTCGGCCTGGCTCGAGGTGCCATACGTAATAATGGGGCGCTTCACATTGGGCAGGATGGCCTGCACGTTTGGTTCGTCGAGGCACAAAATCGCGGCGCCATAAAATGGAACGCGGTTCACGAATTCGATGAAGGCATCTTGAATGTCTTCGAGCGAGCTATACTGATCGAGGTGCTCGCGATCGATGGTAGTCACCACGGCGACTACAGGCGCAAGCATTAGGAAGCTGCGATCACTCTCATCCGCTTCCACGACAAAATACTCTCCTTTCCCAAGCCGCGCTGTCGTGCCTGCCTGATTAACCCGGCCTCCAATGACGAACGTCGGATCCAGATGAGCTGCGGCGAGAACCGAGGCCACCATCGAAGTCGTCGTCGTTTTGCCGTGGGCGCCGGCGACGGCTATGCCATATTTCAGGCGCATCAATTCCGCGAGCATCTCCGCTCGCGGAATTACGGGGATTTTTCGCTTGTGCGCCTCGACCACCTCGGGGTTGTCCCCCTTGATTGCCGAAGAGGTGACGACCACGTGCGCGCCTTCGACGTTTACCGCTTTATGGCCTTCGTGGATTGTCGCGCCGAGATTCTGGAGCCGCTCCGTGATATTCGAGGGCTTGGTGTCCGAGCCGGAAACGGAATAGCCCAGCGTCAATAACACTTCGGCGATCCCGCTCATGCCAATGCCGCCGATACCCACCAGATGAATGCGCTGAAAATTGCGGAACGAGACCATCATGAATTTGCCCTCTGGCCAATTCCCTGCACGTTCGCGGCCTCTTCAATCAGGTTGACGATGTCACGCGTGGCGTGCGGCCGGGCGAGCGACCGCGCCGCGGCCGATTGCTTTTCAATCTCGTCAGGCTGGTCGATTAGCGAGAAGACTTCGCCGGTCAGCCGTTCAGCTGTTAGCTCATTCTCAGAAATCAGTCGTCCAGCACCCGCGCGCTGCATTTCTTGCGCGTTGCGTAGCTGGTGGCTATCCGTGGCGGCTCCGAAGGGGATAAAAATGGCGGCCCGGCCCGCGGCTGCGATTTCCGCCGCGGTGATGGCTCCTGCTCGGCAAACGATCACATCTGCCCAGTCAAAGCGCTCCGCCATATTCGTGAGGAAGGGGACAACCTCCGCGTTAATCTCGCGCCGCGCGTATGCGGTGCGTACCGCATTATAATCTCGTTCGCCGGTCTGGTGCACGATGGACAGTTCGTTTTTTCGGGCAGCGAGCCGGTCCATGGCATCCACGAACGTGCGGTTTATCGGCAAGGCTCCCTGGCTTCCGCCCGTCACCAGAAGGCGGAACGGCTTTTCGGGCCTTCGAGAAGCGATCGAAAAAAATTCCGAGCGCACTGGACAACCCGTAACAATTGCCTTTTTTCCCCACGCCTGGGCAGAAATTTCATAGCCAGTCGCAATCTGTTTGGAAATTCGCGCGACCAACCGATTGGTCAAGCCAGGCTCCGCGTTCGGCTCAAAAATCACGTTGGGCACGCCTCCAAGCCAGGTCACTAGAAGCATCGGCCCAGCCGCGTATCCGCCTACGCCAAACGCCGCGACCGGCTTGTGCTTTCGCAAGACCCGCCGCGCGTCCAGTATAGCCGGCGCGAGCATGGCAAGATTTTTCAGCAGAGTCGCTCCGCCTTTCCCTTTCAAGCCAGCCACGCGCAAAGTCTCGAGCGGCAGCCCCGCTGCAGGCACGAGCTTCATCTCGATACCGCGTTGTGTACCTACCAGCACCACTTCTCTCTCTTTGCTCCGCGAAAGCCATTCCTGCGCAATGGCTAGCGCCGGGAAGACGTGCCCGCCCGTTCCGCCTCCGGCGATCAGGAGTTTCATCGACTGGGCTCGATTGCGCCTGCAAACGTATGGGCGCGATATATCGCGCCCATACGACCCGAACTAAAACGCGACTCAGACAGTTGACTCATGGTTCCGTGGCCTGCTGGCTGATATTCAACAGCACTCCCGTCGCGAGCAGCATCACCAACAGGCTCGATCCACCATAGCTGACAAAGGGCAGCGGAATCCCCTTGGTCGGCACCATGCCGAGTACCACGGCAAAATTAATCAACGCTTGGCTAAGCACGAGCGATGTGATTCCCAATGCAAGCAGCCGACCGAATCCGTCAGGAGCAGCAAACGCGGCGCGCAATCCGCGCCAGCCATATTCCACGAACAGCGCAAGTACAAGCATCGCGCCTATGTAGCCCAGCTCTTCGCAAATCACCGCATAGATAAAATCCGTCTGCGCTTCCGGTAAGTAGAACAGTTTCTGTTTGCTCTCCATCAAGCCCACGCCGCTAAACCCGCCAGAACCCACGGCGATGAGCGACTGCATGAGTTGAAATCCGGCGCCTTGCGGATCAGCGTTGGGATCGAGGAAAGCAGTCAAACGAGCCTGGCGATAGGAAACGTGCGTGATTAGCAGGTATAGCGCCGGCAAAGCAGCAGCGGCGCCAGCAGCAAGCCATCTCCAGGACAATCCGGCGGCGAACAAAATCGCCGTCGCCACGAGGACAATATCAACCGCTGTCCCCAGGTCGGGTTGCAGCAGAATCAGACAGACATAAACCAGCACGGGAGCCGCCGCCGGCAAAATTGTCTGCAGAAAATCCTGCTTGCAGAATTCCATCCCGGCCTTGCTGCGCCGCTTCTGGTCGAGGAACCATGCGAGATAGAGGATCACCGCCAGCTTCGCCAATTCCGACGGCTGAATTCCGACTGGTCCAAAACGAATCCAGCGATGTGTGGCGTGTGCCTTATCCAGAAAGAAAGTTCCAACCAAGAGGAGTAACACGACGCAGACCGTCGTATAAACGACCACAGGCTCGCGCAAGCGCCGGTAATCGGTGCGCATCAACGCAAACATTCCAAGCAGGCCGATCAACAACCAGGCAATTTGCCGCAGCAAAAAATAGTACCCGTGGCCAAACTCTTTCTCCGCGGTGACGGCTGAGGCGCTGAAAATCATCACCGCTCCGAAGAGGCATAACGCGATGGTCACTCCAAACAACCAGCGGTCGGTTTCAAGACGTCTCGGCACGTTCAGTCACCCCTTTCCCGAACTCGCACCCGCGGTTTGTTTTTCGAGCTGTCTCACCAAGTCCTTGAACACGCGTCCACGGTGCTCGTAATTTTGAAACTGATCGAAGCTGGCACAGGCGGGGGCTAACAGCACCACGTCACCAGGGCGCGCTGCATGTGCGGCAATTTCGACGGCGCGCTCGAGCGTTTCCGCGCGTTCCAGCGCCACACTTGCTGAAATTTGATTTTCGATTTTCTCTGCCGCCGCGCCGATCAGCAGCGCAAGAATGGCTTTCTCGCGTAGCGGCCCTCGCAATACCGTGTAGTCGCTTCCTTTGTCTTTTCCTCCGAGAATAACGAGGATGCGCCCGGGAAATGCGTCCAGCGCCTTCAGCGTGGCATCCACATTGGTGGCCTTGGAATCGTTGTAGTAGCGCACGCCTCCGATATCGGCTACAAATTCCAGCCGATGCTCGACTCCCGCGAAAGTCCGCACGCCTCGCGCAATCGATGTGGCGTGTGCACCTGCAAGCCGCGTCGCGCTGGCGGCGGCAAGGACATTTTCGACGTTGTGCGCGCCAACGAGCGGAATATCCGCGAGTTTTAGAAGCACTTCCTCCATGCCATCCTTCCGGAAAATGATTTCTTCTCCGCGCATGTATGCGCCTTGCGCAACTCGCTGCTTTCTGCTGAACCAAAAGACGCGAGGAAGGGCCGGAGCATACTGAGCTGCTGCCGGATCATCGGCGTTCAAGACGGCGGCATCCTCGCCGGTCTGATTCTCGAAGAGCCGCGCCTTTGCCGCGCCGTAGGCCCGCAAAGTATGGTGCCGGTCCAGATGGTCTGGCGTCAGATTCAGAAAAACGCTGATATTTGGGCGAAACGTATCGATGAGCTCCAATTGGAAGCTGCTCAGCTCTGCCACTGTCCAGGTCTCCTCTTTCATCGCGTCCACTGAGCCGATGAGGGGTGTTCCGATATTTCCCGCGAGAATAGTTTGCATTCCAGCCGTTTTCAAAATGTGTTCGACGAGCGACGTGGTGGTTGTCTTACCATTCGAACCGGTGATTCCGATCAAGCGGCCCTTCATGAATCGATAGGCCAGCTCGATTTCGCTCCAAATCGTGATGGCTTTGGCTCTCGCCGCATTTAGATGCGCCTCATCGGCGGGGACTCCCGGGCTGGGAATGATCAGGTCCTGCTCAAGAAATGTCTTCACCTGATGACTGCCAAGTTCGAGAGCTACTCCCGCGTCTTTCAATTTCGCAATAGCTTCGCCGATTTCACTTGCAGTGCGTGAATCCGTGGCGGTCACTTGAGCAGCGCGGGCCACACAAAAAAGCGATGTGGCGATACCAGTCCGCGCCAATCCCACGACTAGCACGCGCTTCCCACGTAAATCGAATCCGCTTGCCATCTCTTTTTACGATCGTCTTTGTCTCCAAGTAGCGGCTACCTCAACTTCAAGGTTGTCAGCGCAAAGAGCGCAAACACGAGCGCCGCAATCCAGAACCTGACGATGACTTTCGACTCACTCCATCCCAACAGCTCAAAGTGATGGTGGATTGGCGCCATCCGAAAGATTCGCTTCCCCCGCAATTTGAAAGAGCCGACTTGCAAGATAACGGAGAGCGCCTCGATGACGAAAATCCCACCCACAAAAAAAAGCAGAATCTCTTGCTTGATGATTACTGCGACCGTTCCAAGCGTCCCGCCCAGCGAAAGCGACCCGACATCGCCCATGAAGATTTCCGCAGGGTGCGCGTTGTACCAAAGGAAACCGAGCGACGCGCCCACCAGCGCTCCGCAGAACACCGTCAATTCTCCAACGCGCGGGATGTATTGAATCTCGAGATACGTAGCCCATCGCGAGTTGCTGCTGACGTAGGTCAGCACCGTGAGCGCTCCCGCGGCGATGACCGTGCACCCTATCGCCAGCCCGTCGAGTCCATCGGTCAAATTGACGGCATTCGAAGCACCCACGATGACCAGGCAGACAAAAACGAGGAACGGCAAAAACGCAAAAGGCCAGAAGTGCGGCGAGTTCATCAACGAATGAATAACTAAATCGGGATGCAGACGCTTGAGAAACGGAATCATCAGTTGCGTCGAGTACGCGTAATGCGTTACGAGCACGAGCAGGGAAATTCCCACGACCAGGCTGACCAGCACCTGAAAATAAATCTTTTTCTTCGCGGTAAGTCCGAGGTTTCTTTGTTTCGAAACCTTCGCATAGTCGTCGATGAAACCGATGGCGGCAAAGCCGATCAACGCAAACAAAGAAAGCAAAATAAATGGATTGGCTAAATCCGCCCAAAGCAGTGTGGGCACGGCGGTCGACAAAACAATCAGCACCCCGCCCATTGTTGGAGTTCCACTTTTTTTCTGATGTTGCTGCGGGCCTTCTTCGCGGATGTACTGTCCGATCTGCAACTCGCGCAAGCGGCGGATCAGCCACGGCCCGAAAACCAGTCCGAGAAACATGGCCGTCAAGCTTGCGTACACCGTTCGAACCGTGATGTAGCGGAACACATTCAGCGGGCTGAAATACGGCTGCAAAACGTGGTAGAGGAGGTAGTAAAGCATTTCAGTGGCGAACCTCCGGGCGTGAAGATTCGCCGGCTGCGGCGTAGCGCGTCAGCAGTCTCTCGACAATGCGCTCCATCTTCACTCCCCGTGAACCTTTCACCAGTAATACATCGCCCGCCATAAGGAACTCTTCCAAGAATCCTGCCGCTTCTTCCGACGATGGAAAAAATCGCGTGTGCGCTCGTGGAATTCCCGCCGCGATCGCACCCTCCACAATTTGCTCTGCGTCACCTTCCACTCCGATGACCCAATCGACCTTGCCCGTTTTCGCCGTGAATATCCCGGCTTCACGATGCAAGGCAGGCGAGGACGCGCCGAGTTCTCGCATTTCCCCCGCTGCCACGATCCTTCGCTGAAAGTTCGGCGTCGCCGCTAACACCGCCACCATGGCGTGCAGCGCCGCCGGACTCGAGTTGTAGCTGTCGTTGATCAGCGCCGCTCCATTCGAAAATCGCAGCAGCTCGCCGCGCATCGCCGGCACGCGCAGCGCGCGAAATACGCTTTGTGCCTCCGCGGCCCCGATATTCCAAACGCTTGCAGCCGCCAGCGCGGCTAAGGCGTTATAAATCGCGTGCTGCCCAGGTACAGGAAGCTCCAGCCGCACGCGCCCTTCAGGACTCACATAGTCAAACGCCGAACCAAGCGCCCCGCGATCCTCTATGGCGGTAGCCGAAAAAAATGCCGGGGCATTGATTCCGTATGTCACTACCCTCCCGGGCGCAAAAGCTCCGAACGCTGCCACACGCGAATCATCCGCATTCAACACCGCAGTGGACTCGCGCCCATTCAGCCCCTCGATGAGTTCGCGCTTTGCCAGCGCAATTTCGTCAACCGAAGCAAAAAACTCCAAATGGGCGGGCGCCACGCGCGTCACAATCCCCACATCTGGGCGCGCGATGGCAGCGAGCCGCGCCAACTCCCCGCGCCGCGACATGCCCATCTCGAGCACGGCCGCTTGATGCGTTTCTTCCAAACGGAAAAGCGTCAGCGGCAAGCCATACTCGTTATTGAAATTTCCTTCCGATTTCAGGACCCGCAGCTTCGCGCCCAGCAGTGCCGCCAGGATCTCTTTCGTGGTGGTCTTGCCCACGGAACCTGTGACGCCCGCAATTTTCCCGCCCCAGGCTTCGCGCACCGCGCGGGCGAGCTGCTTGAGCGCCTGGAAAGTGTCCCCCACGACAAGGCAGCGATTTCGAACACTCTCCCCGTAACGGCTGGCCTGTGACTCGGCCACCACGACCGCGAGCGCTCCGCGCCCCAGTGCGCCCTCCACGTAATCGTGTCCATCGTGACGCGGTCCGTGGACGGCAATGAACAGTTCTCCTGTACGTACCGTGCGAGAATCAATCGAGACGCCGGCCACCCGGGCCACGGGGTCGAGTTCTGCCCCTGCCGTAACACCCAAAGCGCCAGCCACTTGTGCAATCGTCCACCGCATAAATGCCTCAAGGGGTTTGCTTTACGCAGATACCCCGCGCATCGGTTTGTTCTCACCGTATTTGAGGGCTCCTCCTTTGCGAGTTGACTACTGGCTCGGGCGCCCTCGCCACGCCTTCCAGACAAGCGCGCTACGTGCCAAACCCTTCGCCGTCGTTCGGTTTTCTGGGACCGACTTCGGCTTGCTTCTCGCTATACCCTCTTTCCTGCAACGCGTGCCGCGCCACCTCGCGGTCGTCAAATTTCAATGTCCGGTCGGCGAGAATTTGATAGTTTTCGTGGCCTTTTCCCGCAAGCAGGACGATGTCCCCAGCGCGTGCCTCATCCATCGCCACGCTGATTGCTTTTTCGCGGTCCGGTTCGATCAAATATTTCCCTGCAGTTTTTTGCAGTCCCACGATGATGTCGCTGATGATTTTCAGTGGATCTTCATTGCGGGGATTGTCGCTCGAGAGAATCGTCAAATCGCTCAAGCGCCCGGTCACTTCCCCCATCACCGGCCGTTTCGTCCTGTCTTTTCCGCCGCCGCATCCGAACAGCGTGATGATCCTCCCTTTGGGATTCAATTCTCTAGCGGTTCGAATCAAATTCTCTAGCGCATCGTCCGTGTGTGCGTAGTCAACCACCACAAAAAACGGTTGTCCCTGGTCGATCCGCTGGAATCTCCCGGAAACGCTTTCGAGACCGTGAATCCCCGCTTCAATCGTTTCGTTTGGAAATCCAAGCGCCTGCGCCGCTCCGATCGCCGCAAGGATATTGTAGACATTGATTCTGCCAACTAACGGCGATGCAACTTGCACCTTTCCGTTCGGAGTTTGCGCCGCGAATGCCAAGCCGTTGAATGTCAGTTGAAATTTCTTTGTGGTGATCTCCGCGTCGGATTCAAGGCCGTACGTCACGGTTTTCTTAGCCAATCCGCTAAGCCGTTTCCCGTACTCGTCGTCCGTATTTATCACTCCGACTTCCGGCGCTCCGGCGCCAGTCCCTTCGAATAGTCTCTTCTTCGCCGCAAAATACTCTTCGAACGTCTTGTGATAAT
>Ga0335085_10002245_pt1 | contig 36834 bp, 31 predicted proteins | sample Lox_Sample_45_FD_206712 | JGI IMG/M metagenome (GOLD analysis project Ga0335085, IMG submission 206712) | Soil microbial communities from Loxahatchee National Wildlife Refuge, Florida, United States - Lox_Sample_4.5 | ecosystem: Environmental > Terrestrial > Soil > Wetlands | place: USA...
GGGAGCCGGCTGGTTGCCCAGCTTGGTCCGTTCGACAAGCGGCGGCTCCAGGTTGCGCGTGCCATCGTCGGAGCTCCGCTGCTCGTCATCCTCGACGAGCCGTGGCGCGGCCTCGATGCGCTGGCGCGCAATGCCATGCGCCAATTGCTGGTGGACTTTCGCAAGGCCGAAGGGCCGGCTTTCCTTGTCGTCACCAACGATTTTGCGGTCGCAAGCGCGCTCGCCGAGGAAGCGCTGATGTTCGACGATGGAAAGATCGTCGAGCGCGGACTGCTGGCCGATCTCGTCAAGAACCCCAAGGAGGCCGCAACGCAAAGGCTGGTGACGGCCGCCAAAGGCGGGCTTTCATGAGGGCGCGTGCGGCGCTAGAACCACCGCATGCCCAAGCTTTCTGACGAACGCCTCCTGAAGCGCGATGGATTCATCGCCGGCGCCTGGGTGGCGGCCGATTCGGGCGCGACGTTCGCCGTCAATGATCCTGCCACTGGGCAGGCCATCGCGCAGGTGCCGGATATGGGCGAGGCAGAGGCGCGCCGTGCCGTCGAGTCCGCGCACGCGGCGTTCGCCGCCTGGCGCGTCAAGACGGCGAAGGAACGCGCCGCCATCTTGCGCAAATGGTTCGAGCTCATCATGGCGAACCAGGAGGATCTTGCACGCCTGATGACGGCTGAGCAGGGCAAGCCGCTCGCGGAATCCCGCGGCGAGGTCGCCTATGGCGCAAGCTTCATCGAATGGTTTGCCGAAGAGGGCAAGCGTATCTATGGCGACGTGATCCCGACCAACGCGCATGGCCGGCGCATCGTGGTGCTGAAGCAGCCGGTCGGCGTGGTCGCGGCGATCACGCCGTGGAATTTTCCCATCGCCATGATCACGCGGAAAGCCGGGCCGGCGCTCGCCGCCGGATGCACCTTCGTCATCAAGCCGCCGGCGGAGACGCCGCTCTGTTGTCTCGCATTGGCCGAGCTCGGCGCGCGTGCCGGCCTGCCTGCCGGCGTGTTCAATGTGGTGACGACGAAGCACGCATCGAAGGTGGGCAGCGAGCTCACCCAGAACCCACTGGTCCGCAAATTCTCGTTCACGGGTTCGACCGAGATCGGCAAATTGCTGATGCGCCAATGCGCCTCGACGGTGAAGAAGGTTTCGCTCGAACTCGGCGGCAACGCGCCGTTCATCGTGTTCGACGATGCCGATCTTGATGCGGCGGCCGATGGCGCCATGCTGTCGAAATTCCGCAACATGGGACAGACCTGCGTCTGCGCCAATCGGATCCTGGTGCAGGCCGATGTCTACGATGCCTTTGCCGAAAAGCTTGCCGCACGCATTGCGAAGATGAAGGTCGGCAATGGATTCGAGGACGGCGTGACGCAAGGACCGCTGATCAACATGGAAGCGGTCGAGAAGGTCGAGCGGTTGTTGAAGGACGCCGCCGCAAAGGGCGCGAGGATCGCAACCGGCGGCAAGCGCCATCCGCTGGGTGGCACGTTCTTCGAACCGACCTTGGTGCGCGATGTGACGCCGCAAATGGAGATCGCGCGCGAAGAAATCTTCGGCCCGGTCGCCACGCTGTTCCATTTCGAAAAGGATGAGGACGCCATCCGCATCGCCAACGACACGGAATACGGCCTTGCCGCGTATTTCTATGCGCGCGATCTTTCCCGCGTGTGGCGCGTGGCCGAGGCGCTGGAATACGGCATCGTCGGAATCAACGAGGGAATCATTTCGACCGAAGTGGCCCCGTTCGGCGGCATGAAGGAATCGGGTTTGGGACGCGAAGGCTCGAAATACGGCATCGAGGATTACCTCGAAATCAAGTACCTCGCGATGGGGGGACTAGGCTTATGATTCCTCGTTACGCCCGGCCCGAGATGACGGCGATCTGGTCGCCGGAAGAGAAATTCCGCATCTGGTTCGAGATCGAAGCCCACGCGGCGGACGCGCTGGCGGAACTCGGCGTCATCCCGAAATCGGCTGCGGCGAAGGTTTGGGAGAAAGGCCGCGCCGCGAAATTCGACATCGACCGCATCGATGCCATCGAGCGCGAGGTCAAGCACGACGTCATCGCCTTCCTCACGCATCTCTCCGAGATTGTCGGGCCCGAAGCGCGGTTCGTGCATCAGGGCATGACGTCGTCGGATGTGCTGGACACCTGCCTGTCGGTTCAGCTCAAGCGCGCCGCGGACATTCTCATCGCCGATGTCGATCATTTGCTGGCCGCGCTCAAGCGCCGCGCCTTCGAGTTCAAGGATGCCGTCACCATCGGACGCAGCCACGGCATCCATGCCGAGCCGACGACCTTCGGCGTCAAGCTCGCCGGGTTCTATGCCGAATTCGATCGTGCGAAAGCGCGGTTGATCGCGGCGCGCGAGGAGATTTCCGTCTGCGCCATTTCCGGCGCGATCGGCACATTCGCGAACATCGATCCGCGCGTGGAAGCGCATGTCGCGACCAAGCTTGGACTGCACACCGAGCCCGTCTCCACGCAGGTGATCCCGCGCGACCGCCACGCGGCGTACTTCGCAACGCTCGGCGTGGTTGCCAGTTCGTTGGAGCGGCTGGCGACGGAGATCCGCCATCTGCAGCGCACGGAAGTTCTGGAAGCGGAGGAATTCTTCTCCGAAGGCCAGAAGGGCTCTTCCGCCATGCCGCACAAGCGCAATCCCGTGCTGACGGAAAACGTCACCGGCCTTGCGCGCATGGTGCGCGGCTACGTGACACCGGCGCTGGAGAATGTGGCGCTGTGGCACGAGCGCGACATCTCGCATTCCTCCGTCGAGCGCTACATCGGGCCGGATGCCACGATTACGCTCGATTTCGCGCTGCACCGCATGGCCGGCGTTGTCGACAGGCTGATCGTCTATCCGGAACGCATGAAGGAGAATCTCGATCGGACGCGCGGCCTTGTGCACAGCCAGCGCGTGCTGCTGGCGCTGACGCAAGCCGATGTCGGCCGCGAGGACGCTTATCGGCTCGTGCAGCGCAACGCCATGCGGGCGTGGAACAGCGAAGGCGATCTCCTGTCGCTCCTGAAAGCCGACAAGGATGTGACGAAGGCGCTTCCTTCAGCCGAACTCGAGAAATTGTTCGACCTCGGCTACCACCTGAAGCATGTCGACACGATCTTCGCCCGTGTGTTCGGGGAAAATTGAATCTCCCTCGCCCCGCGAAGCGGGGGAGAGGGTCGGGGTGAGGGGGCGTCGACATTTTGCGCCAAGCTTCGCCACCCCCTCACCCTAACCCTCTCCCCCACATTCATGGGGGAGAGGGAATTGGGCGTCGTATTTTTGCCTTAAGCCACAGGTCTGCTGCGCCGCGATTGGCGGAGGGATTTCGCATGGGCGTGCATCTGAAGACTCTGGCGCGGGTCTTGTGCGTCGCGGTGACGGCCGCCGCGCTTTCGGCCTGTTTCGACCTCACCCAGAAACTCAGCATCGATCGCGGTGGCTCCGGCCATTACGAGATGGCGATCACCGCGGACGGCCTGCTCGGCGAGGCGCTGAAGGACAAGAAAGACTCCGCCATCGACCTCAAGAACAACAAGGTGCGTACGCATCTGGCCGAACACGACGGCAAGGTCACGCAATTCGCCACGATGGATTTCAAGTCGCTGTCCGATCTCAAGCTGTCGGACGAATCGCTCAGCCTCAGCAACCACGGCGCCGGCTGGTTCGGACTTGGACCGTCGCATCTCACCTTTACCCGCACCTTCCTCGTCGATCGCGCGCGCAAGCAGAATGCGCCCTCGCGCAGCAACAACGACGACGACCGCTTCGGCACCGAACTCGCACAGACCATGTTCGGTGATCACACCTATCTCTTCAGCGTGAGCGTGCCGGGATCGGTGGATCGCGCGAACGCCATCCGCGTCGGCCGGACCACCATCGCGCCGCAGATCAAGCCGAGCGGGCTTTCCACGACCGTCACCTGGCGCATGCCGCTCTACACGATGATCCAGGCGAAGATGCTGCGGTTCGAGGTGGATTTCTCGGCCTATGGCTGGTTCCCCGACGCGCAATCCCTGCCGGAATGAGTCCTCAGTAGCTTGGCGGAAGCAGGTCGTAGGTTTCTATTCGCCCGACCTTTGCGACCTCACCAAGCACATCTGCCCGGGCTTTCACGGCAGTCCACGCCTTGTGCGTGGCTTCCTCGCGTTCGGATCGATGGTTGTTCTCCACGTAGTTTTGCAGGTATCGCAGCATGGCCAGCCGCTTATGGGGATCGCGCAATTCCGAGATAACCTCTGCTGCAGCCGCATCCAGATCTCCCACGGTCAACATCGCATCGAGAAAAGGTTGCGAGCCATCTTTGGCATGCGCTCGCATGTCCTGAAGGACGTCTGCCAATCTTGCAGAATCGCCCTGCTCGAAATATGCATTGGCCCGCGCATCGTCGAGCGCCATGCGTCCGTATTCGCTGGCCAGTCCGGTGTCGAACCCCTCCAGCGCCTTGATGGCATCTGCCGGTCGATCATAAGCCACATAGCGATCGGCAAGATTGATGGCCTGACTGACATTGCGCGCGCCGTGTTCCTTTAGCGCCGCCGCTTCTTCGAGCTGGGCAAAGCCTTCATCGCTGCGACGGAGCGCAAACAATGCTCGCGCCCGCGAATCCATGATCCAGTTGAGGAAATCATCCTTGTCGCTGAATGCATCCGGCTTGGCTTTCGCCTTGGCGATAGCTTCCGTGGTGATCGTGAGCGCCTCGTCGACCCGACCGATACCGAGAAGCGCCTCAACAAGCCGGTTGATTCCCTCAAGTTTGTCCGGGCTCGCCGCCGATTGGCTGCGAAGGTCCGAGACGTAGGATTGGTACGCTTTCATCACATCGAACCGGCCCGGATCGGCCTGCGTGATCGCGTCAAACCTCTTGTCCGCGCGCATTTCGATCAGCGTCTGCGGATCGGAAATACTGACGGCGGCCCGTTTCGCCCCGGCCAGATCATTTTGTTCAAGTCGCAAGCGAACAAGGATGAGCCAAAGATCATCAGAGATGAGGAACGGGTCCTGCGGCTTCCACTTGATGTCCTCAAGCGTGCTGAGCAGGCCGTTTGGAACGGCGCCCGTCGGATCATCTTCGTCCGACTGGTCGATCACTCTGGCGATCGCCCGATCGTTGTAGTCTGACAATGTTGAAGGCCATTTGCGGGCCAGCACGGTAAGGTCCTGAGCCGCGGGAACATAGTCGTGCAGCCGAAAGTCCGTCTTGAATGCCAGATCCCAATCGAGGTCCGTGGCTTCCGGCATCTTTACGGCTTCCGTGAGTGCACTCCGCCCAAGCTCAAACTTTCCGGTATCGTAGAACAATGCGCCGGCCATGATGTACGCAAAGTGGCGCTCGTCTTCCGGCAACATGGGGAAGACCGGGTCTGCGATGACCGTCCCAACGATTTCGGACAGCTTGGTCTTGTCCGCATGATCTTTTTGCGCTTCATCGCTGACAAATTTCAGTGCATTGCGCAGGTCAGCCGCGTGGTTCTGCGACGGCGACGGCTGGGTGTCACTCGTTGCCCAGCCGGGCCCTCCGCCGATTGCAAGGAATGCAAGAACCGCAAACACCGGTGCCACGATCTTCATCGGCCCACTTGCCCCAACCCCGTTCCAGCGTACCGCGACTCCCGGCATGCTGTCACTTGGAGTGAGTGGCAATGGATGCGGTCAATGCGGCAGCGCGAAAGCCACGACGGTATCGCCGCGTTTGGTGTTGAGTTTGGCGTGTCCGCCGGCGGCGATGACGACATACTGGCGACCGCGCCACACATAGGTCATCGGCGTCGCCTGGCCGCCGGCCGGAAGCCGCCCGCGCCACAGTTCCGCGCCGGTCTTCGCGTCGAAGGCGCGCAGGTAATCGTCCATCGCCGCGCCGATGAAGACGAGCCCGCCGGCCGTCACCATCGGGCCGCCGAGATTGGGCGTGCCGGTCTTGCCGAGGATGTATTCGCTGAACGGCGCCAGATCTTCGGTGGTGCCGAGCGTGCTTTGCCACATCACGTGGCCGTCATGCATGTCGATGGCGTAGAGCAGGCCCCAGGGCGGCGGATTGCACGGCATGCCAAGCGGCGACAGGATCGCCTCGCGCAGCATGCCGAACGGCGCGCCTTCGTTGGGCGAGACTTCCTTGCCCATCAGCTTCTCGCGCACGCTGCCGAATTCCTTCTGCGGAATGAGCTGCACCAGATGCATGGCGCTCGACACGTTGACGAAGGCGATGTCGTGCGCCGCATCGAAGGCAAGCCCGCCCCAGTTCGTGCCGCCTCCGGTGAAGGGATAGAGGATCGTGCCCTGTGTTGAAGGCGGCGTATAGAGTCCGTCGGCGCGCATGCTCTTCATGGCGTCCCGGCATTTGCCGCGATCCCAGAACGAGATGCCGAAGGCATCCGCTGGCGAAACTTTCGTTGGCGCGAGCGGCCGGGGTGCGACGGGAAACGGCTGCGTCGGCCACACCTGTTCGCCCGGTGCGCCGCCTTGCGGAACTTTGCGTTCGACCACGGGAATGAGCGGGGTGCCGCTGTCGCGCTGAAGCGTGAACAGCAAACCCTGCTTCGTCGGTTGCAGCAGCGCCGGCGCGGTCTTGCCCTTGTAGGTGACAGAGCCCAGCGTCGGTTGCGCCGGGATGTCGTAATCCCACAGGTCGTGATGCGTCGTCTGGAACGACCATGCCACCGATCCATCGCTCACATGCAGCGCCACGATGGAATTGGCGTACTTGCCGGCGCCCTTGCGCAGGCCGCCGAAGAAATCCGGGCTGGCGCTGGAGACCGGCAGGAACACGAGCCCCGCATTCTCATCGACGCTCATCGGGGCCCACACATTGGCGGCACCGGCGCGGAACGGCGGCTTCTGATCGGCCAGCGGATCGAAGCTCCAGCGGGGCGCGCCCGTCACGGCATCGTAAGCGTAGACCGTGCCGCGCAGCTCATCGACCTTCTGATTGTCGTCGATGGCCGAACCCACGATCACCACGCCATGCGTGACGACCGGTGCGGATGTCGTGTGGATGCGGCCGAACATCCGGCCGTTCTTGGTGATTTCCACGGTCTGGCTGGCGCCGTGGTAGGGCGTGCTCGTTTGCACGGAACCGGATGCGATTTCGAGCGAACCGCTCTTGCCGAAGCCGGCACACGGTTTGCCGGTCGCGGCGTCGAGCGCGATCAGCCGGCGGTCCGCGGTGTTCACATAGATGCGCGCCGCGCACGCCGATTTCGCCGGCACGGCCGGATTGCGCCAGAACGCGACGCCGCGGCAGACATAATCGTTGGGATAGCGGATGCGCGTGTCGAGCTTCGGATCGAACCACCAGAGTTGTTTGCCCGTTCCGGGATCGAGCGCCGCCACTTCATTGAACTGCGAACAGACATAGAGCCGGCCCTCGGCCAGGATCGGCGTGTTCTCGAACGATGCACGTTCCATTGCATCGGCGTGGCGCGTCAGGGCGCCGGTGGAATAGGTCCAAGCGACGGAAAGATCGCGCACATTGGCAGGCGTGATCTGCTTCGCAGCCGAATAGCGCTGGCCGCCCTGATCGCCGCCGTAGAATTGCCAGCCGGGCTCGGATGCTGTGGCGCTCCCCGCTCCCAGAAGCGCAATCGCAAGGAACATGCTTCTTGGCGCGCTGCGCGTGCACCTGAGCATGACGGATGTCTTCATCGCCCCACTGCCCTGCTGCCCGAAGCCTACTTCACCTGCTTCTGACTCTCGATGTATGCGGCAAGATCGGCCGCTTCGCTACGCGTCAGCGACAGATTCGGCATGGGCGGGTGCGGCGCCAGCAGGAAATACGCAACGCTGCGCCGGTCGAAGTCCTTGCGCTGCGCAATAGAGCGGAACGATGGCACCTCCGTGACCACGTGCTCCTGACCGGATGTGACCACGTGGCAGCCCGCGCACCATGTCCGCGCCAGCTGTTCGCCGCGCACCGGATTCTGCGCCAGACCGGCCGAGGCGAATGATACAAGCGGCAAAAGGCCGGCGGCGATCATGAGCTTCGTCCGGATTTGGCAGCGCATGGCTATTTGCCTTTCTCGTTCTGAATCTGCTCGGTCGCGACGGCCAGCAGCTCGTCCATCTTCAGCCGAATCGCATGATCGGAGCGGGCCACGTTCTTGGCGGCGAAATCCTTCTGGATCTTGCGGACCACATCTTCGTGCCCCGGCTCCTCGAAGTCAGCCTGGACAACCGACCTAGCGTAGGCATCGGCTTCGGCGCCGGAAATGCCCATCTGCTCGGCCGCCCACAGGCCGAGAAGCTTGTTGCGCCGATTGACGATGCGGAATTTCAGCTCCTCGTCATGCGCAAACTTGGATTCGAACGCCTTCTCCCGGTCACCGAACGAGCCACTCATGCCAACCTCTTGAAAATCCTATGGGAATCGCGGGTTACCCCGCCTTTGCCGGAACAATAGCCGATTGGCCTTCGGGGCGCACCCGTGAGTACCAGCGAATCGTTGCCGCGTGGGGCCGCGGGGGCTATCTTAGCCTCCCAGATGGGGCGAAAGGCGCCAAAAGCCTTCCGGCCCCGTTTCGCTTTTGAAGGGCGGGAAGGATGAACCCCATGAAACGCCGCCGGCAAATCTACGAAGGCAAGGCCAAGATCCTCTACGAGGGCCCGGAGCCCGGCACCGTCATCCAGTATTTCAAGGACGATACCACGGCCTTCGACGCCACCAAGAAGGCCACCTTGGACGGCAAGGGGGTGCTCAACAACCGCATCAGCGAATATCTGATGAGCCAGCTGAACGCGATCGGCGTGCCCACCCATTTCATGCGCCGCCTGAACATGCGCGAGCAGCTGGTCAAGGAAGTCGAGATCATCCCGCTGGAAGTGGTGGTGCGGAATATCGCGGCCGGCTCACTGGCCAAGCGCCTCGGCATCGAGGAAGGCCAGGTGCTGCCGCGCTCGATCATCGAGTACTACTACAAGAACGACAAACTGCACGATCCCTGGGTGAGCGAGGAACACATCACCGCGTTCGGCTGGGCGTCGCCGCAGGATCTGGATGATGTCGTGAACCTGTCGATCCGGGTGAACGATTTCCTCACCGGACTCTTCCTCGGTGTCGGCATCAAGCTTGTCGATTTCAAGCTCGAGTTCGGCCGGCTGTGGGAGAACGATTACATGCGCATCGTTTTGGCCGACGAGATCAGCCCGGATTCCTGCCGCCTGTGGGATGCCGCGACCAACGAGAAGCTGGACAAGGACCGTTTCCGCCGCGATCTCGGCGGCGTGGTCGAGGCCTATTCGGAAGTGGCGAAACGGCTGGGAATCATGCCCGAATCGGTGCAGGGAGAGGCCAAGGGCCCGGTGCTGGTTCGATGACTCTTTCCTCCCCCTGCAAGGGGGAGGTCGGAATGCGGAGCATTCCGGGTGGGGGTCATCCCCACGCGAAGAAGAATGATCCCTCCCCGAAGCGCTTCGCGCTTCGACCCTCCCTTTTCAAGGGAGGGTTATGAATGAGGCAAAGGACAAGATGAAAGCGCGCGTGTTTGTGACTCTCAAGGGAGGCGTTCTCGATCCGCAAGGCAAGGCAATCGGGCATGCGCTGAACAATCTCGGCTTCGACGCCGTCGGCGATGTCCGCCAGGGCAAGGTGATCGACATCGATCTGCATGAGAGCGATGCAAAGAAGGCGCGCGCCAGCCTCACCGAGATGTGCGAGAAACTCCTCGCCAACACGGTAATCGAAAAATACGAGATTGAACTGAAGGCATGAAATCCGCCGTCATTGTTTTCCCGGCTTCGAATTGCGATCGCGATGCGGCGGTGGCGCTGGAACAGCTGACCGGCAGGAAGCCGCACATGGTGTGGCACGCCGATTCCGAAGTCCCCGATGTCGATCTCATCGTCCTGCCGGGCGGTTTCGCCTATGGCGACTATCTGCGCTCGGGCGCCATGGCGTCGCTGTCGCGCGCCATGCAGGACGTGATCAGGAAGGCGCAGGCCGGCGTCACTGTGCTCGGCATCTGCAACGGGTTCCAGGTGCTGACGGAATCCGGTTTGCTTCCCGGAGCGCTGATGCGCAATGCCGATCTGAAATTCGTCTGCCGTCCCGTGCCGCTGGACGTGACGGAGACGCAATCCATCTTCACGCGCAAATACGATAACGGCCAGCGCGTGGTGTTTCCCGTGGCGCATGGCGAAGGCAATTACTACGCCGACGACGAGACGCTCGATCGCCTCGAAGGGGAGGGGCGCGTCGTGTTCCGCTATGCGGCCGGCGAGAATCCCAACGGCAGCGCGCGCAACATCGCCGGCATCCTCAACGAAAAGCGCAACGTGCTGGGGCTGATGCCACATCCCGAACGCGTGGTCGATCCGCTGCTCGGCGGCACCGACGGCCGCGCCATGTTCGAGGGATTGCTGGAAAGTTTGGGGTAATATCCGTGCAGCATCCCATTACAGTTTGGAGCAAGCAGTACGAAGTCAGCGTAGACAAGTTGTCGAAGTCGGTATGGCGCGCCGCGGGCGACTACGAGGGAGAATGGATTGAAACAAAGGACCGTTCAGAGCCTACGGCACTCAAACGCTGGCAAGAGGCTGCGCGATATCGCGGAAATCTCTGAAACGGTGCAACCGTGACGAAGGGTAGGTTTGCACTTCTCCTCCTGCTGACAATTGCGATGCTTTCCGCATGTGACCAGCAGCAAGGCAGGGCTCCTAGTGCCTCTGCCAAACCCACGCAGAAGGCGATCCTAATGGTCACGTGGCTAGTGCCGGGACAGCCACCGCAGACTATACAGACGTTGCTTTCTTCAATGGATGCCTGCGTTGCGGGGCGAGATCGTGCAATCATGGCCGGTGAACAAGCGAAGGCCGAGCGGCAGCGAATGAACGACCAAGACAAGGCTGAGGCAGAGGCGAGTCTTCGAAAGGCCGCAGAAGCTGCAAGGGCGCAAGGTGCGTTGCTGACTGGGCCAGGTCCTGAAGATGAAAGAAAGCTGCGAGGCGTGGCCCTCCCGCAAGTGAGTGCCTATTGCATCAATGAGTAGCGCTGTTCCGTTCGCCTCCGTTCGTTGGAGGACGTAAGACAAACTACTCCGCCGCGTCTCGGCGCTGGGCGGGTTTGCCGCCGAGCCGGTTGCGGCGATTGCGCCGGCGTTCCAGTTCGCCGCGCTTCTTCTTGAGGCGCTCGGTCACACGGTCGACCTGCGCCTGCTTGTTCTGCCACAGCCAGGCACAGATTTCGACGGTGCGCTCCACACTGAGCGTGACGCCGGTCACCCGCGGGCGCGTATCATTGCGCGGTGCGAACAGCGGATCGTCGCCGCCGCTGGGCACTCCGCCGAAATACTCCGCCGCCACTTTCGCGTTGGAGTCGCGAAACAGCGCCATGAAATCCGCGAGCTCCGCCTCCGGCAGCGTGAGCAGCGGACCCTTGGAGATCTTGCTCAGCAGCGGCACGACATTGTCGCGCAAGGGGCTGATGCCGTCATCGGTCAGTCGGGGGATGTGCTCATTGAACAGGCGCAGGAATTCGAGAGATTCCGCGTCCAGGCTTTCATTCGCCGTGTCGGGGCGCTGGAAGGATGAACTCGCCTCGATACCGGTGCAGTCGAGGAAATCGTCGACGACGTCGCCGGACTTGAGCGATGTTTTCTCGAATCTGCGGGCGATGATGTTGTCGCGGCCGAACACGCGGGCCCATCGCGACAGCAGATCCCAATGATCGTAATGGACATGGATGGCGCGTTCGCGTGGAATGGCGAGCGTGTGCGTTACGCCGCTTTTCACGGCGGTCGAATAGGAGCTGAGCAGATAGTCGTCCTGGCGGCGAAGATAGACAACGATGCGGATCCTGTCGAACAGCGGGGCCAGCGCGTCCTTCAGCCAGACGACTTCCTCGTCGTCGAGCAGGTGCGACGAGCAATGCTCGTTCGACATCACGGCGAAGCGATAGGGCCTTGCTGTGAGTTCGGCGGAAAGATCGGCGAGCAGCGTCTTGCGGAAATTGTGGACATCGTCGTCGGTTCGAATCTGCGCGGTGCGGCGCAATGCCCCGCGCTTGTCGAAGAGAAGAGCGGCGCGCGCCAGCGCCAGATGGTTCTCGTTGCCCGGTGCGGTGGGATAGCAGATGTCGCGTTCGGCAAGGGCCTCACGGTTCGTCTTGAAGAAGCGCTGAATGGCGGTGGTGCCCGTCTTCTCCGTGCCAATGTGCAGATAAAGATCCATGGCGGTCCTGCTACTCCGCCACGGCGAGCAGCTTTTGGCCGGCCTGGCGCGCGAACATCTCGGCGCGGCACTCGGCAAACCACTGCTCGTCATTGTCGCGACAGACGCGCTCGATGAAGAAGCCGAACCGTTTCAGCATGAGCGTCTTCTGCCTCTCATCGAGCTCGTGCTCAAACCGATTCTTCTCGGCCTTGTTTTTCAGCGTACGTGCATCCTCGAAGGCGTGTTCCTTGGCGGCCTCGTGATCGCAGGTGACACCCAGCGTCCGTTCGATCGCGTCGATGGCATCATCGGGGGAATAGGCCACAGTCTCGTAGGACAGGCGCAAGCTGCCAGTGAGCGCCGACCATTTGCGGAATTTCCGGATCGCCTGCTCGATCATGTCGGAGGCATCGGCAAGGTCATGAATGCCGGAAAAGCCGTGGCGGCCGGCTTCGCGCGCCCGTGCCCCGTGATCGATGAGCGACAGGCACATGTCTCGCGGATCGCGATAGGAGGTGATCACCTGCAGCTTGCGCTCGGCCTGCATTTTCTCGAACCACGAGAACTGGGTTTCCGGCAGGTCCAGATGCGTCTTCGCCGCGACAATGCGATCCGGCCCGATCGCGGCAATGGCGTCTTCGATGGCTTCGGGCGTGACTTCCGCCAGGAGGTTCAACCGGCCCTTGGGCTTGATGCCGGTGCTCTGCACCTTCTTCTGGCTGTGCCCGGCGCTGCCGAGCACGCCCTTGACCAGCTCGAAGGCCAGCGTGCTGCCCGATTTGGCGATGCCGTAGCAAATGACGAGCATGAGGCGGTGCGCGCCCTTCGAACGCGGGAGTGTTTGTGAAGCGGCAATCTAGGTCAGGCGGTTTGTGCGCGCCACCAGACCCTTCGCCGCGAAGGACAACGGTGCGTGGCCTTGAAGTGCGCGACCTGAGGCTTATGTTCTTTATTGGTTCCTCTCCCGCGGAGCGGGGGGGAAACAGGAAGGGGAAAACTTGAGCGCGATACCCCAAAAACAATTCATGGGGGTGGCCCGTCCAGATCTTGTGCAAATGGCGTCGATACCCCGAAAACAATTCATGGTGTCCCGCATGGGTTCAGACTGCGAGATGTAGGGGGAGGTGCAAGAAAATCGTGGAAGGCGTTGAGCTTTCGCAGAATCTGATATGACCCTCGCCATGCAGATCACGCCCCAGATCGTCAAAGAACATGGCCTCAGTCCGGAAGAGTACAACCGCATCAAGGACTTGATGGGCCGCGAACCCACGCTTGTCGAGCTCGGCATCTTCAGCGTGATGTGGAGCGAACACTGTTCCTACAAGTCGACCCGGGTTCACCTGCGCCGCCTGCCGACGTCCGCCCCGTGGGTGATCCAGGGCCCGGGCGAGAATGCCGGCGTGATCGACATCGGGGACGGTGATGCCTGCATCTTCAAGATGGAATCGCACAACCACCCGAGCTTCATCGAGCCCTATCAGGGTGCGGCCACCGGCGTGGGCGGCATCATGCGCGACGTCTTCACCATGGGCGCGCGCCCCATCGCCATGATGAACGCGCTGCGCTTCGGCGAACCGGATCATCCCAAGACGCGGCATCTGGTGGACGGCGTGGTGCGCGGCATTGGCGGCTACGGCAATTGCATGGGCGTGCCCACGGTCGGCGGCGAAGTGAATTTCCACCGCTCCTACAACGGCAACATTCTCGTCAATGCGATGTGCGTGGGACTCGCGCGCACGAACAAGATCTTCAAGAGCGCGGCGAAAGGCGCCGGCAACCCGGTTGTCTATATCGGCTCGAAAACGGGGCGCGACGGAATCCACGGCGCCACCATGGCGTCGGCTGAATTCGACGATGCATCCGAGGAGAAGCGGCCGACGGTTCAGGTGGGCGATCCGTTCACGGAGAAATTGTTGCTGGAAGCGTGCCTCGAACTGATGGAGACGGACGCTATCATCGCCATCCAGGACATGGGCGCGGCTGGCCTCACCTCATCAAGCGCCGAGATGGGCGACAAGGGCGGATCTGGCATCGAGCTCGATCTCGACAAGGTGCCGCAGCGCGAAGACGGCATGACGGCGTACGAGATGATGCTGTCGGAGTCCCAGGAACGCATGCTCGCCGTGCTGAAGCCCGGCCGCGAAGCGGAAGCCGAACGCATCTTCCGCAAATGGGAACTGGATTTCGCCGTCATTGGCATCACCACCGATACCAAGCGTCTGGTGGTGAAGCACAAGGGCAAGGTCGAAGCCGACATGCCGATCACGGCGCTGTCCGACGAAGCGCCGAAATACGATCGGCCGCATCAGCGCCGCGCGGCGATGAATGGCCGCGCGGAGTACGATGCCCGCAAACCCATTCTGGAGTCGCTGAAGAAAATTCTTGGTGCACCCGACATGTGTTCCCGCCGCTGGGTGTGGGAGCAATACGATCACACGGTGATGGCCGATACCGTGCAGCGGCCGGGCGGCGATGCGGCGGTGGTGCGCGTGCACAACACCGAGAAGGGCCTCGCGATCACAACGGATGTGTCCCCGCGCTACTGCAAAGCCGATCCGTATGAAGGGGCCAAGCAGGCGGTGGCCGAAGCGTGGCGCAACATCACGGCGGTGGGCGCGCGCCCGCTCGCGGTGACCGACAATCTCAACTACGGCAACCCAGAGAAGCCCGACATCATGGGCGAGATCGTAGCCGGCGTGGATGGCATCGGCGATGCGTGCCGCGCGCTCGATTTCCCGGTGATCGGCGGCAATTGCTCGCTCTACAACGAGACGAACGGCGAAGGCATTCTGCCCACGCCGGCGATCGGCGGCGTCGGTCTGATGGCCGATGTGCACAGGATGGCGACGGTGGCGCTGAAGCGCGAAGGCGATGCGATCATTGTCATCGGCGAGACGCGCGGACACCTCGGCCAGTCGATTTATCTGCGCGAGATCGAAGGTCACGAGACCGGCGCCTGTCCGCCGGTCGATCTCGCGGTTGAGCGCAAGAACGGCGAGTTCGTGCGCGGGCTGATCGAGTCCGGCCGTGTCGATACGGTGCACGATTGCTCCGACGGCGGATTGCTGGTGGCACTGGCAGAAATGGCGATGGCCGGCAACATCGGCGTGGAAGTGGGCATCGCCGGCGAGACGACCGAGTCGATCCCGTTCTTCTTCGGCGAAGACCAAGCGCGCTACATTCTCGCAGTACCGCTCGAACAGACGCAGGATTTCATCGAGGCCGCGCGCGATCGCGGCATCTTCGTTGCTGCCGTAGGCCAAACGCATGCAGCGAAAACCTTGCGCGTCGCGAACGAAGGCGAAGTGTCGCTGGCGCAACTTCGCTCCGCGCACGAAGGCTGGTTCCCGAATTACATGTCCGCCGAAGAAATCCCGGTGTCGAATTGATGCGCGCGATGGAAATCACACCCTCCTTTGTCATGGCCCGGCTTGACGGGGCCACCCAGTCGAGGCGCTTCTGCGCCTCGATGAGTCATCAGCGCGCTGACGCGCGCTTGCCGGATGGTCCGCTTTCGCGGACCATGACAGTGGGGAGTTAGCAAGATGGCCATGCCAGCCGCGGAAATCGAGAAGCTGATCAAGGACGCGTTCCCGGACGCCGAGGTGACGATGACCGATCTCGCCGGCGACAATGATCATTGGGCCGCGACCGTCTTGTCGAACGCGTTCAAGGGAAAGTCCCGCGTGCAGCAGCACCAGATGGTTTACGCCGCGCTCAAGGGCAAGATGGGCGGCGATCTCCACGCGCTGCAACTGCAAACCGCTGCCAAGGATTGAGTGATTTTATCATGGCTCAAGATTGCGGCGAGCCAGTTGTGGATGTATCGACCACCGATGGTCTTCCACCATACTTTGCTTATTCGGCGAGTCTCCGAATCTTCGGACGCATAGATGATTTTGGGATGATTTCTAAGAAGCTTGGAGTGCGTCCCACTTCCACGCATCGTCGAGGCGAGAGTAAGGGAAGCAGATCGCCCGTGTGGAAACATGACATGTGGTCGTATCAGGCCCCGATCAGTGAGGACCGACCACTGGACGAACACATCCAAGCTCTTTGGAATGTGGTGGAGAGCAAGACCAGCTATCTTCTGCAATTAAAAGAAACGCTTCAAGTGGATGTCTTCTGCGGCTATCGCACAAACCATTGGGGAGCAGGGTTTCAGGTAGAGCCGGAGTCTCTCGCGATCTTTACAGCGCTCAAGATACCGTTTGGCGTATCCATTATTGTAACCTAGCGCGTCTGAGAGGGTGAAGCAGTGCCGGCCAAGCTCATCATCCTGCGCCATGGCGAGAAGCCGAAGGGTAGGAACAGTTCGCTTCAGCTGTCGCGCCTCGGCAAGGCGCGCGCCCAGGCGCTGAAGGACTTTCTCGGCGAGGGCGGGGCAAAGTCCCTGCTCGGCAAGCACGGTCCGGACGCGTTCTATGCCATCACCCCGCATACAGTCGAAACGGCCATGCCATCCGCCGAAAGCTGGAACATGCCGGTGACCGTCTATGGCACAAGCGCGAAGGCCAGCGATCGCGATACCGCCCTCGATGTCCGCACGCAGGAAGCCGCGCGCGATGTGATGACGTCGAAGGCAAAGACCATCGTGATGGTGTGGGAGCATCACCACATCGCCAGCACCACGCTCGATCCGAACGTGACGCTGCGGCGCCTGCTCAATCTCGAGAAAGTCGCGCCGGAGGAATGGCCGGACGACGATTTCGACTCAGTCTGGATCGCCCGGTTCTCGAAGCACGGCAAAGTGAAGGACTTCGAGATCGTCCCGCAGCACTTCCACGCCAAGCCGGCAAAGCGAAAGGCAAAGGGCAGGAAAGCAAAGCGCAAGGAGCGCGGAACTTGACCCGAGGCGCCCGCGCGCCTATCTCAGGGGCTCGCGAGAAAAGGCCTTCAGCCATGTCCGACACGACCCATGACCGCATCGCCAGCGACATCGCCTCCAGCGACGTCGTGCTCTACATGAAGGGGACGCCGGTGTTCCCGCAGTGCGGATTCTCGGCCGCTGCGGTGCAGATCCTCACCAATCTCGGCGTGAAGTTCAAAGCCGTGGACGTGCTGAAAGACCCCGAGGTCCGCCAGGGCATCAAGGAATTCTCCAACTGGCCGACGATCCCGCAGCTCTATGTGAAGGGCGAGTTCGTCGGCGGCTGCGATATCCTGCGCGAGATGTACGAGGCGGACGAGCTTCGCCCGTTCCTCGCCGAAAAAGGCATCGCGCTGGAAAACGCTTAGTCATCCTTCGAGGGCCGCTTGCGCGGCCACCTCAGGATGACGATGCAACTTTTCGTCATGCTGAGGTGCGAGCGCAGCGAGCCACGAAGCATGATCTTAGGCCCGCCGGACAATCACATCGCTCAGCGGACGGCGCGGACTCGGCAGCGCGTCACGTTCGCCGTAGCCCATGCGGAATACGAAGGTCGGCTCCCAGCCCGGCAGCTTCGCGATCTTCGTCAGCTCTGGGCCGAACGTGTCGTTGCGGCCCAGCATGAGATTGCGGTCCATCATCTCGACCGGCTGGTTCATCGGTTGCGCCGCCATGCCCTTCGCCGTCGCCAGCAGATGCAATTGCTGCCATGCCATTCCGGCCCCCAGGGTGCGCGGCATGTCGAACCGGTCGCGCAGGAGAATCATCCCGAAAACCGGCGCGGTCGCGGTCTGCGTATCGCGCGTCATCGACAGCCAGTATTGATCCGCCGATTTCGCGTCCTGATCCGGCATCAGCTTTGCCGCGGCGGCAAGCCACGGTGAAATTCCCGCCGTGTCGGTCGTCACGCCGTCGCGATGCAGTTCGATTTCGCGCCGGCCGGTGCGGAACCAGCGCGCGCTGTCGGCCGACATTTCGCGATCGGAGATGATCACTTCCGTCGCTTCGAGGATGATGCGCCGCATGTCCTCCCGCGCGCCGGGATCCGTCACGAGAACGACGCGGCAATCCTTGTCCGAAACGAGATTGGACAGTTCCTGCAAACCGTCCGGCCTTGTCGATCGGTAAGGCCCGCGATTGGTGTGGCGCCGCGGGATGCGCTTCAGCAGCGGGTTCTCGTTGGATTCGCGCGGTGTCAGTCGCGCCCGTGCCGCGATGAGGGGCTTTGGCCCGGGCGACAGGGTCAGCCTTCCCGCCGCGGGCAGCAGGCGCGGCTCGAAGCTGAACGCGTTTGCAGCCAGCACCAGATTGACCAGCGCGCAGCCGATCCCGAGATGCATCTCGCGGCGGAACGGATCGAACGTGCCGAGATGACGCGTGCGGTCGGCAAGCACGGTGATGGTGTCGCCGAGCGGCACGAACAGCCAGGGCTGCGTGTCATGCGGATTGGCGGCGAGGATCGCGGCATGCAGCGGCCGTTCGATGCCTTCGCCCGCGTGGCCTTGCCAGTCGGCCCACGGCGCGAATGCGGGACCGGCGCCGGCGCTGAACAATCCGCGATCCCAGGCCCGATAGCCGAACGCTGCGAGAACAGCGGCGCCAGCACCGCCTGCGAGAACTGCGCGCCGTGAAGCCATCGCGTGCCCCGATCTTGCGAAGCGCGGATTCTATCTCAATCGCGTCAGCGCCTGAAGTGACGCTCCCACACGGGTGCGATGCGCGGGCGTTCGGAGACGGCGTGGCCCAGCGCCAGAAGGTGCGGAATATGTCCGGCTTCCAGCCAGTCCTTGCCGATGCTTCCGCGCCAGCGCGAGAACATCGCGGCATAGATGTCGAGAATGGAAAATCCGCTCGGCAGAAACCACGGTCCGGCCACCTGCCGCTCCACGATCAGCAGACGCTCGCGGATGCGCTCCTTTGCCTTCTGCCGCAACGCTTCGGCCTCATCGCCCGCCGGGGCAAAGCGGTCGGGGTAGTCGCTGATCTCGACCATGGGATAGATCTCGCTCGCCATGAAGGCGAGCCAGCGATAGGCGGTGGCGCGATCGGGGCTTGCCTGCGGCGGCAGCAGGCGCGCGTTGGGGAAGTGGTCTGCGACGGTCAGGAGGATGGCGAGGGATTCGGTGAGGATGCGGCCTTCCGGCAGGCGCACGGCCGGCATCTTGCCGCTCGGGTTGATGGCGAGGAATTCCGGCGAGCGCTGCTCGTTCTTCTCGAGCGAAATCAGCTTGAATTCGTAGGGCGCATCCACCTCCGACAGGGCAGCTTCGGCCGAGAACGCGCCCGAGCCCTTGTCGCCATAGATGATGAACATCGCCGCCTCGCTTTGCCGCCGCCCGTCTCACATAGGCGCTGGCCCTCAAAAGCGAAAGGGCCGCGAGCGCATGCCCGCGGCCCAAAATTTCGCAATCCATCGCAGTGGTTTACCGCGAATAATACTCGACGATCAGATGCGGCTGCATCTGCGCGGCGTAGGGCACATCGCCCAGCTTCGGCGTGCGCAGGAACTTGGCCGTCATCTTGCCGTGGTCGGCATCGACGTAATCCGGCACGTCACGCTCCGCACTCTTTGCCGCCTCGATCACCAGCGCCATGTCGCGCGCCTTGGCGGTCAGCTCGATCGCATCGCCTTCCTTCACGAGATAGGACGGGATCGTCACGCGGCGGCCGTTGACCTTCACATGACCGTGGCTGACGAGCTGGCGCGCGGCGAACGGCGTCGGCACGAATTTGGCGCGATAGATCACGGCGTCGAGCCGGCGCTCCAAGAGGCCGATCATGTTCTCGCCGGTGTCGCCGGGGCGGCGCGCCGCCTCGACATAGTATTTGTGGAACTGTCGTTCCGTGATGTTGCCGTAATAGCCCTTGAGCTTCTGCTTGGCCTGAAGCTGGGTGCCGTAATCGGAAAGCTTCTTGGCGCGGCGCTGGCCATGCTGACCGGGTCCGTAGGAGCGCTTGTTGACGGGGCTCTTGGGGCGGCCCCAGACGCTCTCGCCCATGCGGCGGTCAAGCTTGTATTTGGACGTGGCGCGTTTGGTCATGAATCATCCGATTTTTGGCGGAAAACTTGGATTTCCGAGGGGTTGCCCCGCCGGAAAGCGGCGCAATATAGCCATCGCGACCCGCCTGTCAAACCGTCCGGCGGTGCTATTTCCCGCGCCGGTACATGGCCAACTGAACGATGAGCGCCGGGACGGCCACGACGAGTCCCGCGATCCCGATCCATCCGTGCATCGCCCGACCTTGGCCTGAGACGCCGCCCACAAACGGTATCTACGCCTGGGCCGCGCGGCAAGCCGAGGATCGGTCTCGACGCTTGACGAGTAGGGCGCGCGTTCTCAGGTTTGCCCACGCCGCGGGCGTGGCGGAATGGTAGACGCAACGGACTTAAAATCCGTAGGGGCGAAAGCTCCGTGTGAGTTCAAGTCTCACCGCCCGCACCAATGTGTTCGGTGTTTGCGAACACGAAAAGACGCCACCTGGAATTGCCGACAAAATTTGAATCGCGCCGGGGAACGTTAATTCGCCCTCCACCCTCTCTCCCGCGACGCGAGGTGCGCGAAGAAGTCCGTCGTATCGAGGCCGCGGCCGGCGACCGCGGCGATGGTTTCTTCCGCAGAGTAGCGGTTGGCGGGTTCGTAGATATGTGTGGCGAGCCAGCGGCGCAGCGTTGCAAAGTCTCCGGCCCCGATCTCGCCATTCAGATCGTGGGTTTGCGCGTAAGTGCCCATGAGCTGCGCGGCATAGATGCTGCCGATCGTGTAGGTTGGAAAATAGCCGAACATGCCGACTGCCCAGTGAACGTCCTGCAAGACGCCCTCGCGATGGTTCGCCGGGACGACGCCGATCAGCTCGCGGCTCAGCGCATCCCATCTATGGGGGAGATTGCTTACCGGAAATTCGCCGGCCAGCAGAGATTTCTCCAGGCGATAACGAAGGATGATGTGCAGGTGGTATGTCATCTCGTCGGCGCCGACACGGCGGACATTCGGGCGCACCTGATTGGCGGCGCGCCACAGCGCGTCGAATTCGGCCGCTCCACCTGAGGCGGGAAACAGCTCAATCAGATGCGGCGTCAGAAGCTCGAAGAAGCTGCGGCTGCGTCCGATGTGATTTTCCCATAGGCGCGCCTGGCCTTCGTGCATGCCGGAGCTTGCGCCGTCGGCCAGAAGCGTGTCGCGATATTTGCGATTGAGCCCCTGGTCATAAAGCGCGTGACCGCCTTCGTGCAGCGTCGTCAGAACCGCACTTATCGGATCGGTGTCGTCGACGCGGCTGGCCACGCGCACATCGTCGTCGCCCGCCAGCATGGTAAAGGGATGCGTGGTCGCATCGAGCCGGCCTCTGTCGAAATCGAAACCCATCATGCCGAGAATGCGGCGCGACAATTCCCATTGGGCAGCGGGCGGAAAATGCACCGTGGCGGGAGCGCGCGGATTTCGCGATGACGGCGCGGATGCCTGCCGCATGAGCGGAACGAGGCGATCCTGCAGCTCGGTGAACAGCGGATCGAGCCGCGCCTGGGTCATGCCCGGCTCGTATTCGTCGAGCAGCGGATCGTAGAGATTGCCATCCGGCCCAAGGCATTGCGCACGTGCTCGCACCAGCGCGAGCATCTGGGAAAACGGAAGCGCGAACACTTCGAATTCGTCCCTTGCGCGCGCCTCTTCCCATGCGGCCAGCGCCTGCGACTTCGCATTGGCAAGACTTCGCACGAGATCTTCGGGAATCGAAATGGCGCGCGTCCGCTCGCGCTGCAACAGGTGAAGCTCGCGGGCGAGATCGCCGTCGCCCTCTCCTCGAAGGGCCATTTCCTGCATCAGATCGCCGAGGCGATCAGAGGTAAGGATGGCGTGGCGCAGGCCTTCCAGTGTCGCGATCTGTTCGCCGCGCTGGAGCCTACCGCCCGCGAGCAGCATGACTTCCTCGTCCCATTCCAGCAGGCTGATCGTACGGTCGAGATGGCACAGCTCCGTGATCGCACGCCGGAACGCGTCTTCGATTTCACCGGCTTCATTTTGCGGCCGCTTGGGAATCGTGAGCGACGCCGGCGTTTCACCGACGAGGAGCGCAGCCAGGCCTCCGTGCTGCGCGACATTGACGACCTGCTTCTGCGAGACGCGGCACAAGGTTCCGAGACCGCCGTCGGTCGCCGCAAATCCCATCACGGCGTAAAACGGTTCGTTGTGAACGCGCCCCGTTTCTCCCACGATCGGGAAATCCGCCACCGGAAGTATCGTGATGGATTGAACGATCCAGGTTTCGTCCGGGCGCGTCGCACTTTCGACGGCTCGCTCGACCAACCGGTCCCAATCGTTTGCAGTCGCCGCAATCCCGATCGTGACGCCTGCGCCGCCGTAGCTGCGATTGGGTTTCAGCACCAGCTCTTCGCGATGCCTGCGTATGTAGGCGGGCAGATCTCCCGTCGAACCGTCGGGAAGCGATGTCGTTCTGTCGCCGACCAGCCGCGTCCACAGCACGTGACGGCGGAATAGCCGGCAATCCTCCGGCGAGAAATATCGCTCGGCAAGCCTTGGATCGGTGAGGATTTCGAAACCGCTCTTGTGATCGAAGTCGCCGACGAGCGACGAGATGATCCGGTTCTCGCGGAACAGAAGCCGCATGCCCTCCAGCGAACGGCCAGTCTCCTTCTCGAGCTCGATGAGGTCGCGCATCTCGTAGTCGCGATACGCAATGTCGATCCTGATTCCCTCGTAATAGACGTCGCCGTCGCGAACCACGAGTTCGCGCGGATCGGCATGCGCGATCGTCAAACCGTGCCGCTCGGAGAGATAACGCCGCAAAGCTGCCTGCTCGTCCGGGCCGTCATTCGAATATTTCGGCTCCACGAAGCAGAGCTGGCACGCGGCGCGCCCCATGATGCGGGCGTGATCGATGAGAAGCTGCACGAACAGGTCGCGCTGGTCCTGCGGCAACTCGATGGCCAGCCCCGGATCGCGCGCCAGAAGCGCAGGCACGACATCGCGCATGACGAGCTGCTCGGCAACCGGCGCGTAATGAATTCCACCCACGCCCGACAGATTGGGCTCCATGAATTTCAGCGTGTCGCGCCAGTTCGCGCTCGTGAAATCGCAGCTGGCATCGAGACGTCCGTAAACGGCATTGTTGCGGCCGTGATTCGGCGTCCAAATTTCACGCAACCATTGCTCTTCCTCGCCCGTTACCGGGACCGTGCGCCGGATCTCCGCATCGCCGAGGAAAAGCGTGGGCAACTGACTTAGCGCTTCCGAAATCCGCAAACAAACATAATGTACATACGTCAGCTGATCCTTGTGCGCGAGAAGCGGACGCAACATGATCCGGACGGCTTCGCGGGCACCTTCGCGCTCGTAGCAGACTTCGCTGGCCAGGGCGTCCGCAGCCAGCCTCCTGGCCGTTTGTGCGAACTCGATGTCCGATACGTGCAAGCTCGCGTTGCGCAGCCGACCGTCCAGCGCCGCGCCCGACAGTCCGAGCCTTTCCACCGGACTGAGAATCGAACCTGTTCTGTCCAACGACTCCCTCCGCCTCGTGCGCACCTGATCTTCTTGCGCGAGTACTCGAACCTAAGCCGCAAGCACGCCAAAAGGAACATCTCGTCGTTTCGGCAAAATCATGTCCGCGCCCAGCAGTGACACAATGTGCCGACAACATTCTGCGATTTGATCCTGTCGTCGACCTCGCCGGTTCAAGTCCGCCGCCCGCACGAACAAGCGTCATTTGGATTCCGGTCGCCTTGGCCTCGCGCCTTTTGGGCTCCGCAAGACGGAGCAAAAAATTAGCGATTGGCACCGTCGTTAGTGCGAAATGCCGTTCGAATTGCTGAAAAGATAGTAAAAACAATACGTTATGAATTGACGCAACGGACTAAAGATCCGTAGGGGCGAAAGCTCCGTGTGAGTTCAAGTCTCACCGCCCGCACCAATCTGCGATTCAGGCCAGCACGATCTTTTCGCGGCCTTCGGTGACCTTTTTCGTCGCGTTGCGCGAGTCGACAACCAGCTTCGACCATTTCACCATCGCAGGGTAATCGAAGCATTCGTGATCGGTGGTGATGAGGACCGCGTCGAATTCGGCGAGCGTCGCCTCATCGAACGCAACCGTCTTCATCCCCATGAGGCTCTTGTGTTCCCGGGTGGCGGGAATTTCGGGACAGTGCGGATCGAGGTAGGAAACCTCCGCACCTAGTCCTTGCAGGATCTCCATGATGCGCAGCGCCGGACTTTCGCGCAGATCGTCGACATTCTTCTTGTAGGCGATGCCGGCCACGAGAATCTTCGCGCCCTTCATGGCGCGCGCGGCGCGATCGTTCAGCGCATCCTGCAAGGTCTGCACGACGAAGCGCGGCATGGCGCGGTTCACTTCGCCGGCCAGTTCGATGAACTTGGTGTCCACTTCGAACGCCTTGGCGCGCCAGGACAGATAGAAGGGATCGATCGGGATGCAGTGCCCGCCGAGGCCCGGTCCCGGATAGAACGGCATGTAGCCGAAGGGCTTCGTCTTCGCCGCCTCGATCACATCCCAGATGTTGATGCCCATGCGCGAATAGGCGAGCTTCAGCTCGTTCACCAGCGCGATGTTCACGGCACGGAAGATGTTTTCCGTGATCTTCACGGCTTCCGCGGTGGCGGCGTCCTTCACCGTGTGCACTTTCTCGAAGGCCAGTGCGTAGAGGCGCGTGGCAAGCTCGCCGCCGCGCTCGTCATGGCCGCCGACAATCTTCGGGATTTTGCGCGTCTCGAAGGCGCTGCCGGGATCCTCGCGTTCCGGCGAGAAGGCGAGATGGAAATCCTCGCCGGATTTAAGCCCCGTCGATTCCAGAATCGGCAGCACGATTTCCGATGTGGTGCCGGGATAGGTGGTGGATTCCAGAACCACCAGCGTTCCGGGGCGCAAGTAAGCCGCGATGGATTTCGTAGTGGCAATCACGGCGTCGAGGTCCGGCTCGCGCGTGGCGTTGAGCGGCGTCGGCACGCAGATGAGGATGGCGTCGGCGGTCGCGAGCTCAGTGAAATCGGCGGTGGCCGAAAAGCGGCCCGACTCGTTCATCGCGGCCAGAGTCTCACTCGGGAAATGGTTGATGTAGCTCGCGGCCAGCCCGAGCTTCTCGACCTTTGCCTGATCGATATCGAAGCCGGTGACTTTCAGTCCGGCGAGCCAGAAGGCATGGGCCAGCGGCAGGCCCACATAGCCAAGGCCGATGATCCCGATGTTCAGGGTCTTCGCCGCAAGCTTGCTTTCGAAATCGGCCGTGACGCCGACATGGATGTTCATGACAGGGCTCCCGCGCGTGCTGTGTCGCAGCCAGCAAGAGCCGGACCATCCTTTGGCGGCATTCCTGCATGGCTGACGGTCAGGCGCTGTCCCATTCCGGGATGACGCGCGGGATCGGGAGCAGGAATTGGGATTCGGCGGGCGCATGTTCCGGACGGTGGCAGCGGGAATGCCGCCGGCGCTCGCCCGCCTTGTCGGCCGCCCCGCGGCGCTGTTCTTCCACGGCGTGGAGAAGGAGATTTCCGATCAGGAGCTTCAGTTCAACCATCATACGCTCGAACGTTTTCACGCCATCGCCAGCGCGCTGAAAGTGCATTTCGATGTGGCGCCGATCGGCGATCTCGCGCATGTCCTGAAGAACCCGCAGAAGCATGCGCGCACTGTCTTCCTGATGGCCGATGACGGCTACACAAACAACTTGAACATCGCCGCGGATGTCCTTGAAGATGTTGGACTTCCGTGGACCCTGTTCGTCAGCACGAAGCACATCGATACGGGCGAGCGCAATCCCATGTTTGTGGCGCGGTTGTTCCTCAAGATCGCGCCCGATGGCGCCTATCAGATTCCGCATCTGGATGCAGATATTCGCCTGTCCAAATCGCGGCAGGCGGTAACCTCAGCTGTGTTTCGTGAGTTGCGCAATCTTCCGGGCGAGAAGGCCAGCGAGGCCGTCGACGCGATGCTCGCCGTGCTGGCGAAATTGGGATTGCTGCGGAAGGTCCTAGAGTATCAATCCGAAGCCTTCCTCGACTGGGATGGTGTGCGGGAACTGGCCAGGCGAGGCGTCACGATCGGGGCGCATGCGCATTATCACTGGGCGCTGCATGCCGGTGAATCTCCAGAATTCCTCAAACAGCAGGCGGAATTACCGAAGGCGCGGATCGAAGCGGAAATCGGTCGCACCTGTCACCACTTCGCCTATCCCTTCGGCAACGACACGGACATTTGCGCCGCTGCGTGGCGCGCCGTGCGCGACGCCGGGTACGAATACGGCTTCACCACCATGAGCGGCGCGCTGGGGTCGGGGCTCAATCCCTGGCTTCTGCCGCGCTACGGGCTCGAGCCGCGCGAGCCCAACCTCGCCGCAACCGTTCCCTTGCTGAGACTCGGCAACCGCCGGATGGCGCGCTGGCAGGCGGCACTCGGCTGATCTGTTCCGCTTCGGAACACGCGCTCAAACAGTGAGCGACGGTAATCCTCGTTTACCATTGCCGAATCCCGGAGCGGCACAGGCCGTCTGGCGCGCGATCTGCAACTTCCATCTCTGCGGAAAGCCTTGAGCGCGCAACGTGGGACTCCAGGAGCATTTCACAGAGGATCTGGCGCGAGCCATCCCGCTCCGTTTCGAGACGGCGCCGCTCGTGCATCCCGAGGACGCGCCTTTCAAGCGGGCTTGGGATCTCGCGCTGAGCACGATCCTGCTTTGCATTCTGTCGCCGCTGCTTGGCCTGATCGGTGTGCTGATCCGGCTGGACTCGGATGGCCCGGCGCTGTTCCGGCAAACCCGTCTCGGCCTCGGGGGCAAGCCGTTCGACATCTGGAAATTCCGCACCATGACGGTGCTGGAAAATGGCGACGACATCGTCCAGGCCACGAAGAACGATCCGCGCGTGACGCGGCTCGGGCGTTTCTTGCGCAAGTCCAGCCTCGACGAACTGCCGCAGCTGGTGAACGTGCTGAAGGGTGAGATGTCGCTCGTCGGGCCGCGCCCTCATGCTCGCGCGCATGACGACTATTACGGCCGGCAGATCGAGAACTATGCGTTGCGCCAGGCCGTGCGGCCCGGCATCACCGGCTGGGCCCAGGTCAATGGCCATCGCGGCGAAACGCCGACCATCGAATCCATGCGTGCCCGTGTCGATCTCGACCTCTGGTACGTGAGCCACGCCAATGTGGCGCTCGATGTGGAAATCCTGGCGCGCACGGCGATCGAACTTTTCCGGCACAGGAACGCGCACTGATGGGCGCTTATGCACAATCCCATGGCACGACGCCTCGCAAGGCTGCGGTTTACGAGCGGCGGGGGCCGCACCGCGCCTATCGCGAGGTGGTGGTCGGCGGCGTGCGCACGGCTTGCGTGTCGCGACAGCAGTTGGCTTCACTGATGGTGGGCGATTGCCTTGCGGCGCGCGGCGGCGCCCGGAAAGCCCGTCTGGTGTTCGCCTCCAACGGCCACGCCATCGCGATGGCGCAATCGGATGCAGAATTCCGGCGCCGGTTCGAAGCTGCGAGCCTCGTTCATGCCGATGGCCAGCCGGTCGTGCTGGCGTCGAAATTCCTGACCGAAGCGCCGATCCCCGAACGCAGCGCCACCACGGACTTCATCCACGATGCCTCGCTGGCCGCGAATGAAGGCGGGTTGAGTTTCTATCTTCTCGGCGCGTCCGAAGGGGTGAATGCGCAATGCGCGCAAACGCTCACGGAACAGTATCGGGGATTGCACATCGCAGGCCGCCGCAATGGGTTCTTCCACCCGCGCGACGAATGGAAGATCTGCGACGACATCAATGCGTCCGGTGCGGATGTGCTGTGGGTCGGTCTCGGCGTGCCGCTGGAATACGAATTCTGCGTGCGTAACGCCTATCGGCTGAAGGTCGGCTGGATCGTCACCTGCGGCGGCTGCTTCAATTTCGTGACCGGGGAATACAGGCGCGCGCCGCGCTGGATGCAGATCGCCGGTCTTGAGTGGCTATACCGGCTCGTGCGTGAACCGAAGCGGCTGTTCTGGCGCTACGCCGTCACCAATCCCAAAGCCGCGTTCGCGCTGCTGACCAAGACAGTGCAGGTGTCGTGACAGCGCTGGCGCTCATGCTGGCGACGGTTGCGCGCGTTCCAATCGATGAACGTGATCGTTTCGCCGCAAACATCGTCGCGGCCGCGACACGCTACAGCGCGTCGGCGCTTGGTCCGATCCTGGTCTCGGCCGCGCACTTTATCGCGGCACTGATTTTCCTGCACACCTTGCCACGCTGGGCCTTCGGACAGTTCTCCTTCGTGCTGGTGGCCGTGCCGTTCGCGATGAGCATGTGCGGCGCGATGTTCGGTGCGCCGGTTGCGCGTGCCATTCGTGCCGGCGGCATCAGCGATGCGGATACGCTCACCTTCCTCAAGGCAAACGCGACGTTCTCGGCGTTGGCCGGTCTTGTCATCGCCGGCCTGATGGCGGCGACAGGAGCGCGTGTCGGTCTTGCCGCTGTATTCGGAGCCTACGGTGCCGCGATGACGCTTCGGTGGTTCGCGCGCAGCTACGCCTACGCCAATGGCTGGCCTTATCGCACGCTGTGGTCCGATGTCGTCTACAGCCTGCTGGTGGTGGGCGGCCTCGGCGCGCTGCTGGCGTTGCATCTGCTCTGGGTTCGCACGGGATCGGCAATGTTGCTGGCCTCCGCCGTTGCGGCGTTCGCGACGTTCGGCACAACGTATGTGCGCAACCTTCTGAAATCGATCTTCACGGGAAGGCTTGCAGCATACCTGACGACCTGGCGCGAACTGTCGCGCTGGTCTCTCGCCGGCGTGCTGATGAGCGAGATGACGATGAACGCCCACGCCTATCTCGTCACGTTCATCTGTGGGCCGAAGGCCTTCGCGGTGCTGGCGCTCGGCTCGCTGCTCATGCGCCCGGTGTCCCTCGTATTGGCGGCACTTCCCGACGTGGAGCGGCCGCTGATGGCGCGGAAGATTGCGGCGGGCGGGCCAGCGGCTGCTTTCCGGATCGTTAAGGAATTTCGAACTGCGGCAGGTGCAATTTGGCTGGCGACCGTGCTGTTGTCGATCGGGCTCCTCAAATGGTTTCCGCACCTCATCGTGAAGAACGGATACGAAGCGAACGAAGTGTTCGTGGTCGCCGCGATTGCCGCGGCCGTCATGGCGGTGCGCTGCTTGCGCACGCCGGAATCCGTGCTGATGCAGGCGGCTGGCGAATTCCGCAAACTGGCCGGTGCCGGTGTTTGGGCCGCTGCAGCGTCCTTGATTGCAACACTGGTGCTGCTGATCGCCGTCGGGCCGATTGCCGCGATGGGTGGAATTCTCATCGGCGAGTTGATCGTGATGGGCCGCGTGCTGGTGCTGGTGAAGGCGTGGAGGGCGCAGCATGAGTAATGTTGTCGTCGCCATCCCGACCTTCCGCCGCCCCAAGGGATTGGCAAAGCTGCTCGACGCGTTGGCGCGCCTTGAAACCAGCGAGAATGTTTCGGTGGTGGTTGCGGACAACGATGCCGACGGCCTCGCCGGGTTTGCGCTCTGCCGCGAGGTCATCGCAAAAGGCTACCGCTGGCCGCTCGCCGCAATCGTCGCGAAGGACCGCGGCATCGCCCAGTGCCGGAACGCACTGGTGGAGCACATCCTTGCGCATTCCAACGCCGACTTCGTCGCCATGCTGGACGACGACGAATGGCCGGACGCACATTGGCTCGACTCCTTCCTGAGCGTACAGCGCGAAACGAACGCGGACGCCCTGCACGGCGCCGTGCTGCGCGAGTTCGAAGTCGAGCCGGAGACATCGGCATTGGAATGCCACGGCATCGCGCCGTTGCGCCATGCGACCGGGGCCATCCAGGAGATCGACAGCACCAGCAACGTGCTGGTCCGCCTTTCCTGCTTCGAAGCCATGCCGAAGCCGTGCTTCGATCCGGCGTTTGCATTGTCCGGCGGCGAGGATCGCGATTTCTTCGAGCGCCTGCGCCGCTCCGGAGCGCGCTTCGCCTGGGCCGATGAGGCCATCGTCCATGCGTGGGTTCCGGCATCGCGCGCCAGTGTCGGCTGGGCACTGAAGCGGGCTTACCGCACCGGCAATTCCGACATGCGCGTGTTCCTCAAACATTGGGACAATCGCGCCGAGTTCGCGCGCGAGCTGCTGAAGATTGCCGGCGTGGCGACGCTCTATCCGTTTGTGCTGCTCGCATCGTCACCTTTCGTGCGCAGCCGCGCGCGCGCGCTGTGCAAGCTCTGCCGTGCTGCCGGAAAGCTGGCAGCCCTGATGGGTCATCGCTACGATGAATATGCAACGATCCATGGCGGCTGACGCGCGGCTTGCCGCGCCCGTGCACACAGCGAAGCGCGATCTGCTCGGCGAGATCGGTTTCGTCTTTTTCCTGCTGCTCATTTTCATCGGGCTGAAGCCGTTCGCCATCCGCGATCAGGCCGCGCTTGCGTTCGGTCAAGGGACGGGTGAGGGCGATTCCTGGCGCCAGATCACGTTCCTCGCGGCCTTCTTGTTGATCGCGGCCGCAGCGTGGCGCGCCAATGGTGCCCGCATGGCGGCGGCCATTCCGCCCGTGCTCACGGCATTGCTCTTCTGGTGTCTGGCGACCTGTCTGTGGGCGCAGGCGCCGGACGTTACGCTCCGCCGCGCCGGGCTTGAAGTTGTGATCGTGCTGTCCGCCATGCTGGGCGTGCAGACGATCGGCATGGACCGGGCGTTTCAGTTGCTGCGAGCGGTGCTGGCCGCGGTCCTCGTGATCAACTGGGTTTCGATTCCGCTCATCACGCAGGCCATTCATCTGCCGGGTGAGGGCGATCCCGGCATTGTCGGCGATTGGCGCGGGCTCTATTTCCACAAGAACATCGCGGGCTCGGTGTCTGCCATCACGGCGATTCTGTTCTTCTTCGAAGCGCTGAAATCGAAGCGTCTCGTGCCTTGGGCGATCGCCCTGGGCGCGCTTGGCTTCCTGGTGATGACCCACTCGAAGACATCGCTTGGATTGCTGCCGGTGGCGCTGCTGGGGGGTGGGCTGTACCCGATGCTTCGGCGCAAGAGCCTCGATCGCTGGATCGTGGCTTCGATCTTCGGGCTGCTGCTGTGCGCGGCCGCCATCGTGCTGACTGTCTATTTCCATCCCATCATGCGGTTCCTGACCGACCCGGCCGAACTCACCGGCCGCACTGCCATCTGGGCGGGCGAGATCGCCTTCATCCGCGATCACCTGCTGCTCGGCGCCGGCTTCGGCACGTTTGCCGATACCGGCGCGCTGTCGCCGCTGCACAATTATGTGGCGGCGACCTGGATCCAGAACGAGGCGCACGGCCACAACGCATACCTGCAATTGCTGGTGACGATCGGCGGCGTCGGCTTCATGCTCGCCATGATCGCGTTCATCGTGCAGCCGGCGATGGCCTTCGCGCGCATCACCGAAGCACGGAAATATGCGCCGCTGTTCGCGATCTTCGTCTTCATGATCTTCCACAATTTCGTCGAATCTGATTACCTCGAAGGCGACGGCCCGGCCTGGGTCGTGTTCGTGCTCATGCTGGCGAGCCTGCGATTGTCAGCCGCGCCGGAAAGCAAGCGCGCACCCGTCGTTCCGGGGCCCGCACTGCAATGGCTGGCGCCGTGAGCCCGCAATTCTCTGTCATCGTCCCGGTGTACAATCGCGCCGATACGCTCGCGCGCGCTCTGAAGTCGGTGCTGGCGCAGACGTTCCAGGATTTCGAGATTGTCGTCATCGATGATGGATCGAAGGACGATCCGCAATCCGTCTGCGACTCCTTCGACGATCCGCGCATTCGCTGCATCCGGCAAGACAATCGCGGCGGCGGCGCGGCCCGCAATGCCGGTATCGATGCGGCACGCGGGCGTTTCGTCGCGTTCCTCGACTCCGACGACGAATTCCTGCCGCAGCATCTCGAACGCATGCGCCGGTTGTTGTCGGCCACGGACAAGACCGTCGGCTATGCGCGCATGGTGGTGGATCGTGGCCATGGCCGCAGCCTCCTGAAGCCGCCACGCGCGATCGGCGCGAGCGAACACATGGCTACCTATCTGCTGTGCGACCGCGGCTTCGTGCCGACGATCACCGTCGCGTTGCCGCGCGAGGCCGCGGCGCGTGTTCGTTATTCGGAGTCGCTGAGATTCGCGCAGGACACCGACTTCGCGATCCGCCTGTTTCTCGAAGGCTGCCGCTTCGCCATGATCGAGGAGCCGGGCGCCGTCTGGCATGATCTGCCCGATCCCGCCCGCACCTCCGCCAATCGCAAGGGCGCAACCGCGATCGACTGGCTGGAATCCCTGCGTCCGCACATTCCGGCCAAGGCGTATCGCGGCGGGTATGGCTGGATGATCGCCAAAGGCATCGCACCGAAGCATCCGCTGAAGGCTTTGGCGCTCTATCTGAATGCCGTGCTGCATGGCTGCTACCGGCCGCGCCTGGCATCGATCATTGGCCTGCAGATTTTTCTGTCCGATTCGCTCTATCGCCGCATCGCCGATCAGGGCGTCGCGCTTCTCGGCGCCGGGCGGCGGAGCGACGCCGAGGTCGCGGCCGTTTCCGCCAATCTTCACGAATCGCCATGCTGACGCGCCGTGATTTGCTTGCGGCCGGCGCCGCATCGCTGGCGGCGGCGTTTCCATGGCCGGCGCTTGCATCTGCGCGTGAGGGGCTGGCGAAACTAGCCGCGCAGCGCGGCATCCTGTTTGGCACGGCGACGAGCACCAACCAGCTCGCCGATAACAGTTTCGTGCCGCATCTTCTTCGCGATGCGAGCATTCTGGTGCCGGAATACGAGATGAAGCGCGCGCTCATCCAGCCGGAGCCGGGCCGCTTCGATTTCTCGCACATGGATTCGCTGGTCGAATTCGCCGGCGCAAATGGCATGGCGATGCGCGGGCATCCACTCGTCTGGCACAAGCGCAATCCGGACTGGGTAGAAGGCGCAGTCCTTTCCTCACGCAAGGAAACCCTGCTCACCGGCTACGTGCAGACGCTCGTTTCACGCTACCGCGGCCGCATGCATTCCTGGGATGTCGTGAACGAGGCGCTGGCGCTCGATGGCAGCGCACCGCTGCGCGGCACGGTGTGGCTGAAAGCTTTCGGGCCCGAATACATCGATCTCGCTTTTCACACCGCGCGCGAAGCCGATCCAAATGCGCTGCTCGTCTACAACGATTGGGGCTGCGAGGCCGGCGCCAGCGATGCGTTCCGCACCCGCACCCTCGATTTCCTCGAAAGCGCGCTCGCCCGCGGCGTGCCGATCCAGGCCTATGGCATGCAGGGGCATCTCTCCGCATTCGGGCCGCAGGTGGATCAGAAGAAGCTCGCCGACTTCATCGGGCACCTGAAATCGATGGGCCTGAAGCTGCTCGTCACCGAGCTCGATGTCGACGACAGCGGCGGCCCGCTGGACATCGCAGCGCGCGATCGCGCCGTCGCCGATGCAACGCGCCGCTTCCTCGATGTGGCTGTCGACAGCCCCGCCACCCTCGCCGTCCTCACCTGGGGCCTGTCCGACCGCTTCCTCGATCCGCCCGGCTGGCGCGATGTCCTGAAAGGATACAGTCCGCGCACCCTTCCGTTGGACCGGGATTTGAATGCCAAGCCAATGTGGGACGCGATTGCGGACGCGCTCTCACGGCCGCGGATGCGCTTAAGCTCTGATTAACCCAGGCCCCACCGTTAAGGGTTCTTCAGTTTGCGAAGGGTTAAATCCGAAGGCCCAATTTTCGGCAGTCCGGCGGAAGGCATTCGGCGGTAAATGGCAGGCGCGGCAACGATCACGATGGCTGGCGATGACCCGGCCGGCGCGGGCACATCCCGCGTCCGTGTCGCCGATGTCGTTCAGGTTGTCCGCGACCGGCGCGGGCTGATCTTTACCATTGCGGCCATCGTCGTGGCGCTCACCGCCATCGTGCTGATGATCCTGCCGACGATGTATTCCGCCTCCGCCGTGGTGATGCTGGAAAGCCGCCGCAACAATGTGGCGGATGCAACGTCCGTCCTCACAGCGCTGCCGACCGATCCGACGTCGGTGCAGAACCAGATCCAGATCCTCACCTCCCGCGATCTTGCTTCGCGCGTGGTGGACAGACTGGGGCTCGACAACGATCCCGAATTTGCCGCCGGCGGATGGTTCTCCGCACCGGATTACGCTGCGCCCGGCGATGTGTCGGTTGCGCAGCACGAACGAACCGTCAGCAATTTCCTCAAACGTTTGTCGGTGGAAAGCGAGGGGCTGTCCACGGCCATCACCGTGCGCTTTTCCGCGCGCTCGCCGGAAAAGGCGGCGCAGATCGCCAATGCGATTGCCGAAACCTACGTGGAATCGTCGCTGCAGACGAAATTCCAGGCGACCAAGGAAGCGACCGGCTGGCTGGAAGGCCGCGTGCGCGAGCTGTCGCGCCAGGTGCAGGCCGACGATGCCGCCGTCGAGCGCTACAAGGCCGAGCACAACATCACCGAGACGAATGACGGCATTCCCCTGATTGACCAGCAGATCAGCGCCATCAACAGCCAGCTCGTTGCGGCGCGCGCCGATCTCGCGCAGAAGCAGGCGACCTACGAGCGCGTCGACAGTCTGATGAAACAGGGCCACGGCGCTGACATTTCGCAGGCGGTTGCGTCGCCGCTGATCATCCAGCTGCGAACGCAGGAAGCCGATCTCATCAAGAACGAGGCCGACCTTGAGACACGCTACGGGCCGAAGCATCCCAAGCTGATTGCCGCCGAGCAGCAGAAGAAGGACATCGAGGACAAGATTTCGGAGGAAGTGAGCCGCCTTGCCGGCTCGCTCGCCAACGATGTGTCAGTCGCGCGCGCCAATGTCGCGTCAATCCAGGAAAGCCTGTCGCAATCCGAGCAGCAGGCCGGCGGGCAGAACATGCTGCGCGTCAAGCTGAAGACCTTGGAAGTGAACTCTGCGTCCACCCACGCCATCTACGATTCCTTCGTGCAACGCCTGCGCGCGATCCAGGACCAGGACGCGATCCAGGCATCGGATGCGAGCGTGATTTCCCACGCCTCGGTGCCGATCGCGCCGAGCTCACCGCATCGCACGCTCATCCTGCTTGCCGCGATTCCGGCCGGGCTGCTTGTCGGCGTCCTGATCGCGTTGCTGACGGAGCGTTTCGGGCCTGCCTTCCAGTCCCTGATGCCGCGCAACGTACTACGCGGCGTGCCGGTGCTGGCCGAGATTCCGGGCGTGGCGCACGCGCGGGCAGCCGATCTCGTCACCGACTGGCCCGATTCGGATTACGCGCGTGCCGTCGGCCAGCTTGCGCACAGGATCGCGTACGGAGCGGCGCGCGGTGGTCCGCGCGTCATCACCGTGACGTCGCCGCAATCCGGCGAAGGTGCGGCGACGGTTGCGCTGAGTCTCGCGCGCGCTGCGTCGCGCATGGGCCGGCGCACCATCGTGATCGACGGCAACATCGCACAGCCGACGCTTGCGCCGCTCGCCGGCTACAAGCGCCTGCGCTTCGGGTTGACGGAAGTGCTGGGCGGAAGCGCGCCTCTCAACAAGTCGTACCTGAAGGACCCGCGTTCGAACGCATTGATGCTGTCGCCGGCGCAGGCCCGCGGCGATGCCTACCGCATCGCTGCGTCCGGCCAGATGGCGCAATTGCTCGGCCATCTGCGCGCCTCATGCGATCTCCTCATCGTCAACGCGCCGCCGGTCCTTTCCAATGGCGGCGCATCCGCCATCGCCCGCTATTCGGATGCTGTGATGCTGGTCACGCGCACCGATGTCGGCCCGCGCCCTGCTATCGCGCAAGCGATCGACACACTGGCGCGTGCGTCTTCGCCGCCCATCGGCATCGTACTGGCGAGCTGATCACCAGACGCGCACGCGCGCGTCCGGCGCCAGATAGAGCGCTTCTCCCGGCTTCGGATTGAACGCATCGTACCAGCCGTCGATGTTGCGCACCGCATCGGCGCGATACTGCGATGGCGCATGCCCATCCGTCAGGATCTGCTGGCGAAGCGTCGCTTCACGCGGCTTGTCCTGGCGTGTCTGCGCATAGGCGAGGAAGAACATTTGCTCGCCGGTAAAGCCCTGCACCTTGTCCGCCGGCTTGCCATGCAGCGAGTCGCGCCACGCATCGAACGAGGCGGAAAGTCCGGCCACATCGGCGATGTTCTCGCTCAGCGTCTGCTGGCCCTTCACATGCAGATCGGGGAACGGCGCATAGGCATCGTATTGCTGTGCCAACCGGTTGGCCGAATCCTTGAAATGCGCGAAGTCGGCAGGCGTCCACCAGTTCGCGAGCTTGCCGTTGGCATCGAACTGGCTGCCCTGATCGTCGAAGCTGTGGCTGATCTCATGCCCGATCACCGCACCGATGGCGCCGTAATTGTAGGCATCGGGTGCCGCTGCATCGAAGAACGGCCGCTCGAGGATCGCCGCCGGGAAGTTCAGCGCATTCTGCAGCGGCAGGTTCACGGCATTGACCGTCTGCGGCGTCATCGACCATTCGGTGCGATCGACCGGCTTGCCGAGCCGGCCTTCCTGCCGGTTCAGTTCGAAGAGTTCGGCACGCTTCCAGTTGCCGAAGGCATCGCCGCGCACGATGTTGAGTCCGGAATAATCGTGCCAAGTTTCGGGATAACCGATGCCGACGTACAGGCTCGCCACCTTTTCCTTCGCCTTGGCTTTGGTCTGCGGCGACATCCAGGTGAGCGCATCGATGCGGCGCGCGAACGCGGCCTTGATGTTCGTCACCATGGTTTCGATGCGGGCCTTGGCTTCAGGCGTGAAGTATCGCTTGGCGTAGAGTTGGCCCACCGCATCGCCGAGCGCAAAGCTTGTTGCATCGATGCTGCGCTTCCAGCGGTCGCGCAG
>Ga0335085_10002246_pt1 | contig 36831 bp, 34 predicted proteins | sample Lox_Sample_45_FD_206712 | JGI IMG/M metagenome (GOLD analysis project Ga0335085, IMG submission 206712) | Soil microbial communities from Loxahatchee National Wildlife Refuge, Florida, United States - Lox_Sample_4.5 | ecosystem: Environmental > Terrestrial > Soil > Wetlands | place: USA...
GCAAGGAGGGCAGCGAATTCCCGGTCGAAATCAGCTTGTGTCCGCTGCGCACCGATGCAGGGATGCTGATCTCGAGCGCCATCCGCGACATTTCGGATCGCAAGCGCGTGCAGCTCGAACTGGCGCGGGCGCGCGACGAGGCCCTTGAGGGGTCCAGGCTTAAATCGGTCTTCGTCGCCAACATGTCGCACGAATTGCGCACGCCGCTTAACGGCATTATCGGTTTCAGCCAGTTGCTGTACGCTGGACACATTGCGCCGGGCTCGGCTGAATACAAACAGAGCCTTGCCGATATCCTCTCCAGCGCGCGCCACCTGCTGAGCGTCATCAACAATGCGCTCGACCTCGCCAAGGTCGAATCGGGCAAGATGGAATTCGTGCCGGAGCCGATCGATCCTGCGCTGCTGGTCGAGGAAGTGCGCAGCGTGCTGCGCGCTATAGCTGCGCAAAAGAACATCCGGGTCGACGCTGAAGTCGCGCCGGATCTCGGCGGTGTCGTTCTCGATTCAGGAAAACTGCGGCAGGTCCTCTACAACTATCTTTCGAACGCGATCAAGTTCAGCGGCGATGGCGCGCACATCACGATCCGGATGCGCCCTGAGGGCGAGGCATGGCTGCGCCTCGAGGTCGAGGACAGTGGCGAAGGTATCCGCGCCGAAGATTTGCCGAGGCTGTTCACCGAGTTTCATCAACTCGATTCCTCCTCCAGCAAACGGCATCAGGGCACCGGCCTCGGCCTCGCTCTGACGCGGCAGATCGTCGAGGCGCAGGGCGGCACGGTCGGGGTGTCGAGCGAGCACAGCAAGGGCAGTGTCTTCTGGGCGGTGCTACCGCGCCGCTACCCGGCGCGCGACAGTAACGGGCCGGAGCGGGCCCCAAACGAAAGCCATCCTCATTGAATTTGTTGACCGAACGGTTGCTGATTGAAGATTGTCGCTCTCCCTAGTTTACTGGTGCCGAGGCTCCGGCCGGGAGAAGCGCGGATGTACATACCGAAGACGTTCGAGGTTACCGACGCCTCGACGCTCCACCAGTTCATCGAAACCTACAGCTTTGGGACGCTGGTGACGATCGCCGCCGAAGAGCCGACCGCAACGCGGCTGCCGATGATCCTCGACCGCGCAACCGGCAAGCACGGAACCCTGCTTGGCCACGTCGCGCGCGCCAATCCGCAATGGCGCTCGTTCGACGGCCGCCAGCGCTGTCTCGCGATGTTCGACGGGCCGCATGCCTACGTTTCGCCGAGCTGGTATGCGACGTCGCCCGCGGTTCCGACCTGGAACTATGCGACCGTGCACGTTTACGGCATCGCCCGCGCGATCCATGACACGGAGCGGCTCTCCGCGCTGGTGGACAGGCTGGTCGGCATATACGAAGCCGGGCTGAGCGAGCCATGGCCCGGCACGATGCCCGCCGACTTCAGGGCGTCGATGCTCAAGGCCATCGTCGGATTCGAGGTCGAGATCGAGCGAATCGAAGGCAAGTTCAAGATGGGACAGAACCGGCCGCTCGAGGATCGAATCGGCGCGGTAGAACATCTCGAAAGGAGTGCCGATCCCGCTGCACGCGCGCTCGCGAGCCTCACGCGCAATCACCTTGGGCTCGAGCCCGCCGGCGCGCAGGAAAAGCCGGGTTAACGCGCCCCCGAACCGCGCGATCCGGCCGAGTCGATCAGACGACGCCTTCGGCCCGCAGGCGCTCAAGCTCGGCGTCGTCGTAGCCCATGACCTCGCGCAGAATGCTCGCGGTGTGCTCGCCCAAAAGCGGCGAGGCGGCAATTGCGACCGGGCTTTCGGACAGGATCAGCGGACAGCCTACGGTCTTGAACGAGCCGCGCTCCGGATGTTCGACGTCGGCGACCATCCCGCGCTGGGCGAGCGCCGGATCCTCGATCAAATCCTTCATCGAGAGAATCGGCCCGCACGGAACGTCGGCCTCCATCAGGGTCCGCATCACTTCGTGCTTGGTGTGGCGCATCGTCCATTGCTCGATCACGCCGAACACCTCGTCGAGATGCTTGATCCGAGCCTCGGGCGTCGCATACGCGGGATCGTCCGCGAGTTCGGGGCGGCCGGCGATACGCGCGAGCGCCGGCCACACCTGGGGCTGGATAATCACGTAGCAATAGTCATTCGCACCGCCCGGCGCGCAGCGCAGCGCGGCGCCGGGTTGGCCGCCGCCTGACGCGTTGCCGGAACGCGGCACCTCGTCGCCGAAGCTGCGGTTGGGATACTCGGCGAGCGGTCCGCGCCTGATCCGCTGCTGGTCGCGCAGCTTCACGCGGCACAGATTGAGCACCGCATCCTGCATCGCGACTTCGACGCGCTGGCCGCGCCCGGTCCGTGTGCGCTGGTAGAGTGCGGCCACGATCGCGGCCACCATGTGCATTCCGGTGCCGGAGTCGCCGATTTGCGCGCCGGTGCTCGTCGGCGGGCCGTCCTCGAAGCCGGTGGTGCTCATCGCGCCGCCCATCGCCTGCGCGATCGTCTCATAGGCCTTGCAATCTTCGAACGGGCCGGAGCCGAAACCCTTGATCGAAGCGAAGATAATGCGCGGGTTGAGCTTTTGGAGGCGCTCCCAGGTGAAGCCTTCGCGGTCGAGCGCGCCGGGGCCGAAATTTTCAACCAGCACGTCCGCGCGTTTAATCAGTTCGTCCAGGATGCGCTTGCCCTTCGCCGACTTGATATTCAGCGTGACACTGCGTTTGTTGCAGTTGAGCATCGTGAAATAGAGGCTGTCAACGCCGGGAAGATCGCGAAGCTGTCCACGCGTGATATCGCCGCGGCCCGGCATCTCGACCTTGATCACGTCGGCGCCGAGCCACGCCAGGATCTGCGTGCAGCTCGGGCCCGACTGCACGTGCGTCATGTCCAAAACCCGCACATCCGAGAGCGCCTTGTCCATCTCTTTCCTCATCACTTGTACATCGTCTGGTTCATCGTTCCCGGCGCGTAAACCTCGGGATCGATCCACACATTGATAAGCGCGCATTTGCCGGATTCGCGTGCGCGCCTGAGCGCCGGCCCGATTTCCTTCGCTTCGTGCACTTCTTCGCCATAGCCGCCGAACATCGCGGCGAACCGCTCGAAATGCACGTCGCCGAGGTAATTTGCGACCTCGCCGCGCGCCTTGCCGTACTTCGCCGTCTGCCCGTAGCGAATCTGGTTCATGTGTGAGTTGTTGCCGACGACGCCGATGAACGGCAGGCCGTAGCGCACGCAGGTCTCGAAGTCCCAGCCCGTCAGCCCGAACGCGCCGTCGCCGAAGAGGCACACGACTTCCTTGTCGGGCCGCGCGAGCTTGGCCGCCATTGCGAACGGCGTGCCCACGCCGAGCGTGCCGAGCGGGCCGGGATCCATCCAATGGCCCGGCGACTTGGGCTGGATCGCGCCGGCGGAAAAGGTCACGACGTCGCCGCCGTCGCCGATGAAGATCGTGTTCTCGGTCAGGAACTGGTTGATTTCGTGCGCGAGGCGCAACGGATGAATCGGGCTCGCGTCGGAGAGCAACCGCGGGCGCATCGCCTCGGCGCTCTTGTTTTCCTGCTCGCGCAGTTCGCGCAGCCACGGGTCGCGCCGTCGCGCGCCGCTGTCAACGCGGCCGCTCGCGGCCTGGGTGACGGCGGCAAGGATCGCGCCGGCGTCGCCGACGAGGCCCAGCGAGACGTCGCGGTTCTTGCCGACGGTGCGGTAGTCGAGATCGATTTGCACCACGGTCGCCTCCGCGCGGAGCCTCCGCCCGTAACCCATCCGGAAGTCGAAGGGCGTGCCGACGATCACGATCGCGTCGGCCTTCTCGAAGGCGTAGCCGCGGGTCTGATGGAAGTGATGCGGGTCGCCGGGCGCGAACGTGCCGCGCGCCGCGCCGTTCATGTAGGCCGGGATGTTAAGCCGCCGGCAGAACTCGATCGCCGCGGCGCCTGCCCGGCAACTCCAGACCTGAGTGCCGAGCAGGACGCACGGGCGCTCGGATTTCACCAGGATGTCGGCGAGGCGCTCGACCTCGCGCGGATCGCCGGCGGTTTTGGTGGACGCGCGATAGCGGCCGGCGACCGGGATGCGCGCCCTGGCGGCGTCGACGCGCGCGTCCAGCACGTCGCGCGGGATTTCCAGGAACGACGGTCCCGGCGCGCCGTTGTAGCATTCGCGAAACGCCATGCTCACCATATCGGCGATTCGCTCGGTGGAAGATACCGTCGCCGCGAACTTGGTGATCGGCTGCATCATGTCCACGTGCGGCAGGTCCTGCAGCGAGCCCATGCGATGCTGCGTGAGCGGGCCTTGACCGCCGATCAGCAGCATCGCGCTCTCCGCGCGAAACGCGTTGGCGACGCCGGTCACGGCGTCGGTCGTCCCCGGTCCCGCCGTGACCACCGCGCATCCGGTCTTGCCGGTGACGCGCCAGTAGCCGTCGGCGGCGTGGGCGGCGACCTGTTCGTGGCGGACGTCGACGATCTTGATGCCCTCGTTCAGGCAGCCGTCATAGATGTCGATGATATGGCCGCCGCAGAGGGTGAAGATGGCTTCGACGCCTTCGTTCTTGAGCGCCTTGGCCACCAGGTTGCCGCCGGAAATTTTCGGGCTCGCGTCGGCCGCGGGCGCTGCGCCTTCGGTCAATCTCTCAACAGCTCCGGCCATGGTCACTCTCCTGCGGGGATTTTCGGCATACCTTTCACTTTCACGATGGAATGGAGCGGGGTATCGGGCGTGCGCGAGGCAAGTTGCCGGACGCAAATCGCATCGATTGATATACCGCCTCGCAGCAAGCGCGGCAAACCTTGCCGTAATCCGAGTCCCGGTGCGCCCCAGTGATATCGCCTCAGCGGTGTGCCCATCCGGCGATATAGCGGCGGCTGTCGAATTTGCGCGACGTGCTCGCATACGACATGTAGCGCACCAGGCCATAGATCGGCCGCTCCGGCCCCCATGCGCGGTCGTGTTTGCCGGCGATCGCCCAGGCGATGCCCGCGTAACCGTTGGGATCGCGGCCGTCGAGTTCGTACTTGTCGTTGAGATGGACCGCGGCCTCGTAGGCGGCTGCCGGCGTCGGGCTCCACTCGAGAATTTTCTTGGCCCAGTACATGCGCAGGTATCCGTGCATCCAGCCCGAGACCGCCATCTGCGTCTGCGCCGCATTCCAGAGCGGATCGTGGGTCTCGGCCCGTTCGAGTTGCGCCGCCGAATATAGATGAGGGCGGCGGTCGCGCGCATGCCTCTTCAATGTGGCGAGCGCCCAGGGCTCGCCCGCTTCGAGGCGGTCGTAATTCGGATTGAAGCGCACGAAATTGATCGCGAGTTCGCGGCGCACGATCAACTGCTCCAGAAAGGCGTCGCGAATCGCATGCGGCGCGTCGGCTTCGCGGACCGCCAGGGCAAGCGTATGTGGACCAAGATGGCCGAAGTGCAGATACGGCGAGAGGCCGCTCGTGCCGTCGAGTTCGGGACAATTGCGGGTCTGCGTATAGCTGCGAAGGCCGTCACGGATGAAGCGGCGCATGCGCCGTATCGCTTCGCCGCTGCCGCCGCGAAAGCCGCTCGCCACGCCCACCGACCGATCAAGCTTCAACTCGTCGAGCAGTTGTGTCGATGCGGCCAGCGTGCGCAATCCGGCGGGCGTGCGCCATGCAACCCGCACCGCCGGCGTGTGAACCGGCTGCAGAAAGCGATCGAGCTCGGCGAGAATTCGCGGCCTGATCGTTCGCGCCGCGTAATGCTCCCTGCCGAGCAGCGCGCTCGGCACGATTACGTCTGCGTCCACGCTCAGGAGCGGAACCTCGACCGTGCGCGCGGCTGCGACGCGCCATCGGTTTGAACGGCCGAGCGGATTCTCGTCGGTCACGACGAGCGCCGGACGCGCCTCCGCGCAAAGCCGCGCGAAGGCGCGAAGCGGGCTTGCGCCGCCGCTTGCCCGGATCGCGAATCCGATTCGCATCCGCCGAAGCCGCTCGACCGTGTCCTCGAGGCCTTCGAGCATGAAGGCGTAGTGGCGCAGGTTGGCGGCCGGATGGCGCGAGAGCAGGCAGAAGAAGACCAGGACGGGTTTGCCGAGTTCGTTGCCGGCGCGGATCGCCACGGCGAGCGCAGGGTTGTCGATCGCCCGCTGCGCGCGCTGCATCCAGTAAATCACGCATCGTCCCTGCGGATCCGGATCGCCCGGACGCCTGACGGTGATGCGCGGATCGCCGGCGAATCTAGCGGCGGCGAAAATGATCCGCGATCACCCGGGCCACGCAGCAGGTGACCCGCTTGCCCGTGGGGATGTGAAGAAACTCGTTGGGGCCGTGAGCGTTCGTATGTGGTCCGAGCACGCCGGTGACCAGGAACTGGGCGTCGGGAAAGCGCTCGCCCAGCATATTGGTGAACGGAATCGTGCCGCCCTCGCCCATGTATGCGGCCGGCTTGCCGAAACAGGTTTGCGACGCCTGCTCCAGCGACTGCTCGAGCCACGGCGCCAGCGCCGGCGCGTTCCATCCGCTCGCCGCCCAGTTGCTCTCGAAGCTCACACGCGCGCCGTGGGGCGGCTCTTGCTCCATCAGGCTTTGCAGCTTGCGCGTCGCCGCCGCGCCGTCGCTGGTCGGCGGCAGCCGCAGCGACAGCTTGAGCGTGGTCGTCGGCCGCATCACGTTGCCCGCCGCGGCCGGAGCCGGCAGACCGTCGGCGCCGATGATCGAGAGCGCGGGCCGCCACGTGCGATCCAAAATCAGTTCCGTCGGATCCATTGTGAGCGGGCGCGTTCCCGGGACGAACGGAAACCTGGTGTAGAGACTCTCGCCGAGCGCGGCGCCGGCGGCGGCTGCCTGTTGCCGGCGCGCCGCGGGAATCTCAACGTGAAAATCCGCGGGCAGGATGTTGCCCGTCGCTTCATCTTCGATCCGGCTGAGCAGGCGGCGCACGATGCGGAAGCTGTCGGGGACGACGCCGCCGGCATCGCCCGAATGAACGCCCTCGGTGAGCACTTCGACCTTGAGCGTTCCGCCCGCAAGCCCGCGCAGCGAAGTGGTGCACCACAACTGTTCGTAGTTGGCGCAGCCGGAGTCGAGCGCGATGACGAGGCTCGGTTTGCCGATGCGGTTGCTCAGGTGATCGACGTAAGCCGGTAGGTCGTAGCTGCCGCTTTCCTCGCACGCCTCGATCATGATGGCGCAGCGCCCATGCGGAATCGATTGAGCTCCAAGCGCGCCGATCGCGGCCAGGCATGCGAACATCGAATAACCGTCGTCCGCGGCGCCGCGCCCGTACAGGCGGTCGTCCTCAAGCACCGGTGTCCACGGCCCGAGGCCCGGGTTCCATCCGGTCATCTCCGGCTGCTTGTCCATGTGGCCATAGAGCAGCACGCAGTCGTCTGAGGCTCCCGGAATATCGATGAACAGGAGCGGCGTGCGGCCCTCGAGCCGTATCACTTCCAACTCAAGGCCCTTGATCGGCTGACGGCGCGCCCAGTCGGAGAAGCGTGCGACCACCTGTTCCATGTAGCCGTGCGCGCGCCATTCCGGATCAAAGGCCGGCGACTTGTTCGGGATACGCACGTATTCGGTCAGCTCGGGCAGGATCGATTGATCCCACAGCCGTTCGACGTAGCTCTGGATGGCCGTATTGTCCATGGGAGACAAGCCTACCCATCCGGAGAGTCGCGGGCAAAAGCTCGCCGGCGCGCGCGGCGGAAAGGACTCTCCTCAACGGCGCGAGCGCCGGCGCGTCAGCGGAGCGAAGCCGCAGCGCGATCGATCCGTTCGATCATGATGTTGCCATCTTCGTTGAAAGTCGAACCGCGCGAGCTCGATCGGAGCGCCTCGAATCGCGCCGCAAACTCCGCGTCGCCGAGCGTGAAGCGCAGCGGGCGATCGACGGTCGAGTAGTGAAAGCGCTGGCCCTGGTAGATGCTGGTGAGCATCGGCCCGAACGCTCCGCCTGCCGCCTGCTGCCCCTGGCATTGGAGCTGCGCGATCGGATCGGCGTTGTCGCATCTGATTGGTGGTGGGACCAGCGTCACCTGCCGGATCGCCAGGTCGTCGCCTTCGCAGTGGACGGCGGCGCTGTAGCTGACGTTTCCGAAGTCGAGCTGCCCGTTAAGCGTCATCGTGTTGTCGCCGCCCTCGGCGCGGAGATTTCTCGCGGTCAATCGCTGCGTTATCCCGCGCTGCGTGATCCCCTGGAGCTGCAGCGGAATATCGAAGGACGGCGCGTACAGGCGGAGCAGCGCGTTGATAAATCCGTACTGGGCGTCGGTGACGGCGTTGGCGCGCGCAGGAGCGTCGGCCATCTCGGCCGCGAGCACCGGATCGCCCTTAAGATACGGCATAGGATTGCTCGTGCGTCCGGCGGGAAAGAGGGCCGCGACGATCGAGGAGTCCGAAAATCCGATCGCGATGTCGAACCGGTTCTGTTCGCCGGGTGGCGGCAGGATGTGAAGGTTCGACGTCGAAAAGCTCTTCAATTGTCCAAGGCCGCTCAACTGGGGTGCAGCGGCTGCGTTATTACCCGCGTCCGCGGTGTCTGCGACCGCGAAACGCAGCATCCACGGCGTCCAGGTGACGCGCGCCTTTATAATTTCAACCCACGCCGGCGCGTCGGCGGCGTGCGCGAGCCTTTGCGCGATCGCAGGCAGCGGAGCCTGACAATCGGGGGTCGCGAGCATATTCGGTCTGGCCGTATTCGGTTCCGCTGCCCCGGCGGCAGGGTAAGCGGCGCCGATCGCCCACGCTCCCCCTTTTCCGTCACCGCCGCAATAAACCAGGCCCTCGATCTTGATTCTTGAAGCTCGCGCACCCGTTCGGCCGGCGGGAAGCTCGCCCGTAGGAAGCTCAATCGTCATCGGCACCAGTTGTATCATCACGCTCGGAATGAGATCGGGCATCAGCACGACGCGCGCGAGCGCTCTTTCGTCCGCGCGCGCAGCTCCCGACGTCAATAAAAGCAAAAGCGCTGCGGCGCCAGCGGCAAGCCGTCGTACAGGATTCCTCCGCAAACAAGGTGACTCCTTCACTCATTTAAGCCTGTCACACTCCGATCATCAGAGACAGCAAATGCGGCCGCTCAAGCGCGCGTCCGCGGCCGTGCACACGCGCGCGCAGTCGATGTTGGCAGTTCCATGGAGCGGCATTTGACCGGACGGAGAGGGCCCGTCACTCTGATTGAGGTTTCTTAGGAGATGACGACCACGCCCAAGGGTGGAGTTATGGTGGCGGTTGCGAATCCGGAAGGGGTCGCGCCGCTGATGGCGATTGCGCTTGCGGCCGCTGATCCCGACAGCGAGCCGCCCCCGCGCGTGCTCGCGCTGGTAAGCGAAGGCGGGGGCGCCAAAGGCGCCGGCGCGGCCGAGGCGCAAGCGCCGCCATCGCCGCCCGCGCTAACTTCTGCGATCGCCTACGCGCGATCGCGCGGCGTGACCGTCGAAGCGCAGACGATGCACTCGAGCGCGCCCGCGCGCGACATCATCGCGGCGGCCCGCTCGGCCGAGGTGGAGTGGATTCTCGTGGGATATCATCGCGCGGCGTCGGGCAGCGACACGTTGGGCGGGGTCGTGCGCGAGGTCTTCGTCGAGGCGAAGAAGGCGCCAATCAAGGTCGGCGCCTTCATCCAGGGCACCGACCGTCCGTTCGAGCGCGTTTTCGCGGCGATTGACACGGGGCCGGACGGCCGCGCGGCGCTCGACCTGGGCGCGCGCATCGCGCGCCACAATCGATCGCGGCTGCGCGCGCTGCTGATCGCCCATGACGAGCTCGCGATCAGCGCCACGCAGCCGGACGCCGCACTGGTCGACATGATGCGCGACGCGCGGGCGCGCCTGGGGAGCCTTTTTCGCAGCGACGTGCTCACCCGGCGCAGCCGGCAGCAATTGTTCCGCCAGAGTCCCGGGCGCCTGCTGATCGTGGGCAAGCGATTCGCCGACGAGATCGGACTGCCGCTCGACGAGGTTCCGGACGGCGACCGCTGCGTAATCGTCGTACAGGGCGCGCATTGAGTTTTCGCCCGTGATGTCCTAGTAATCCGAATCGATCGTCACCGGTTCCTCGCGGTAAGGCCGCTCAACAGGTGCGGGTACGTCAAATGCGGACCCCCGTCAAAATCCGCGGCCCTGTCATGGAGGCGTCCGATGCTGGACTTACTGATTCGCGGCGGTGAAGTGGTTACTTCGCAGGGGGCCGGCAGATGGAGCGTCGGCGTGCAGGGCGAAAAGATCGCCTTCATCGGAACCGACGAGCACGCACCTCAGGCCGGACGCACGATCGACGCCATCGGCAAAATCGTCGTCCCCGGCGGGATCGAACCTCACGCCCATCTCGACATCTACGATCTCACCAATCCCGACGCCGGCGTGAGCACGCTCGGCCCCGAAGAAGACACTCGCGGCATGGCCTTCGGAGGCACTACCACTCATCTGGATTTCTGCTTCATCGAACCCGGGATGGATATCGTCAAAGGGATCGAAACGCGAGCGGCGCGATGGAAGGGGCAATCATATGTCGATTACTCATTCCATGTCGGCCTGCTGGGCGCGCTTCCGCTGAGCGTATTTGATCAGATCGGCGACGTAATCAGCCAGGGATTTCCGAGCTTCAAGGTTTTCACCACGGACGTGATGCCGCCGCATCCCAAGCGCGTCAGGGTCCGCCTCGATATGGGGCGCGTGCAGCTTGCGATGGAGAAAGTCGCGCGGCACGACGGCATCATGGTGGTGCACGCCGAGGACGACGACCTGGTCCAGTTCAACTACGAAAGATTCGCCGCCGAGGGCAGGACCGAAGGTTGGAACATGAACCTGGTCCATACCAAGCTCTCCGAGGAGCTGGCCTTCGACCGTGTAATCCGCCTGGCCCGCGCGAGCGGAGCGGGAGTCTATTTCGTCCACACTTCGGCGCGCGAAGGGGTCGAGGCGGTGGCCGAGGCCCGTGGCCGCAACCTGCCCGTCTATTGCGAGACGCTGCATCACTATGCCTGCTTTTCTGCCGACGACTACAAGACGCCGCGCGGCTTTTGCTATCACACTTATCCGTCGCTCAAGGGGCGCGATGACAACAAGGCGTTGTGGGACGGATTGATCAACGACGCGGTATCGACCACCGCGACCGACGAATTTCCGACCTCGCTCCAGCACAAGCTCTCCGGCAAGCGGATCGACAACGTGACCGGCGGCAACCTGGGTGCCGAGGCGCGGATGGGAATCGTTTACACCGAGGGCGTGGTGAGGCGCGGGATGACGCTCGAGCGGTTTGTTGACGTGACCTCGGCCAACGCCGCGCGCATCCTCGGGCTTTATCCGCGCAAAGGGGTAATTGCCGTGGGCAGCGACGCCGATGTGGTGCTGATCGATCCGTCGATCAAAAAAAAGCTCGCCCGCGAGGACTTTCACGTGAGCGACTACAGTCCGTGGGAAGGATGGCAGGTCGAAGGATGGCCGGTTACGACGATATTGCGCGGGAAGCCGATTGTCGAAAACGGCAAGCTCCTGGCCAAACTGGGCTACGGACAACTTATTGCGCGCAAGGTCGATCCGGTCGTGCTGCGCCGTCCGGCAGCGTAGGGACCGCGCCGGCGTCCTGACGCCGCGCTATGCTGACGCTCCATCGACGGCGCCGCGCGGTGCTCCGCGCTCCTTGCGCGATACGTTGACAAGACCGCGTTTCCACCGGAAGATCATCACGATGGCCAGAATTACAGTCGAAGATTGTCTGGAAAAGATTCCCAACCGCTTCGAACTCGTGCTGGGAGCCGCCAAGCGCGCCAAGCAACTGCTCAAGGGCGCCCGTCCGCTGGTGGAGACTGACAACAAGGAAGTGGTCACGGCTCTGCGCGAGATTGCCGCGGCCAAGGTTTCGATAGAGCGGCCCCAAGAGTCCTGAACGGACGGCTGACACCCGTTCGACGGACGCCGGACCACCGTCTCGCAAGGCCGATGGACCAGGCGCCGGAGGAACGGCAGACGACGCACCTCCCGTCTCGCGCGCGATAGCCGCGCGCGCGCGGAATTCCGATCCAGACCACCCGCGGAGTATCCGGTGGCGCGCAAATCAGGCCCCCGCAAACCCAAGATCGATCCCGGAGGCGACCCGGCGATCGGGTCCGGCGCAGATCCGGTCCGGCCCGCCGCCCGCGCCACGCGCCGCCGCCGCGGCGGCGCGGACGCATCGGAGGAAACGGCGCGACGCGATGCGCCGCTGGAAGCTGAAATCGTTGATGACGAAGGCCCGGGCGCGGCGCCGATGGCCGAGGAAATCGGCGAGTTCGGCGAGCTTCCCCACGGATTCTCCCGCGCGGACGCGAGCCACGAGGCCGGCGCGAGCGCCGGAAAAGACGCTGCGGATGAAACTGGGGAAGGCCCGGCCGGCGAAGGCGGCGCGCTGGTCGCGTACGACCCGCTCGGCCGCTACCTCGCCGAGATACGGCGCTTTCCGCTGCTCAGCCGCGAAGAAGAAATCGAGATCGCCAAGCGCTACACGAAGCTCCACGACCCCGCTGACGCCTACCGGCTGGTCACCGCCAATTTGCGCCTGGTGGTCAAAATCGCGAGCGAATTCGCGCACGCCTCGCGCAACCTGCTCGACCTTATCCAGGAAGGCAACGTCGGCCTGATGGAGGCGGTGCGCAATTTCGATCCGTACCGCGGCATCCGCTTCCCGTCATATGCGGTGTGGTGGGTCCGCGCGTACATCTACCGCTTTCTGATCAACAACTGGCGGCTGGTCAAGATCGGCACCACGCAGGCTCAGCGCAAGCTCTTCTTCAATCTCCGCAAGGAGACCGAACGGCTCGAGACCGAGGGCTTCACCCCGCAGCCGCTGCTGCTCGCACAGCGCCTGGGCGTCAAGGAGAGCGAGGTGCGCGAGATGCAGGAGCGGATGGCGCACAGCGAAGTTTCGCTCAATCAGCCGGTGCGCGAGGACGAACCGATCGAATTGCTCGACGTTATTCCCGACACTGGCGACACGCCCGAGGAGGCGGCCGCGCACGACGAATGGCGCAGCTTCGCGCACGAGAAAATCGACCAGTTCGCAAGCACGCTCAAGGACAAGGAGCTCGAAATTTTCCGGAGCCGGCTGCTTTCCGAGGATCCGCCGACCCTGCAGGAGGTCGGCGCGCGGTTCGGGATCAGCCGCGAGCGCGTGCGTCAGATCGAGGCGCGGCTTAAAAAACGGCTGAAACTGTTCCTCAAGGCGCAGTCGCCCGATATCGAGCAGACGGGGTCCTGAAGCGGGGGCGCGCCCCGCACCCCCGTTGCCGAGCCCCTGTCGGGACGCGATAATGGCGGCGGGAAGGGGGTGGGCGGCGCGGGCGGCCAAGGCCTTATGCGAGAGCGAACGTGCGCCCTTGTGGTGGTGGGGAATGAAGTCCTGTCGGGCAAGACCCAGGACTCCAACGCGTACTTTGCCGCGCGCCAGTTGCGCGCCGTAGGCGTCGCCCTGCAGCGCATCGCGGTCATCCCGGACGACGTCGCGCTCATCGCCGAAGAGGTCGGATACTGCGCCCGCCGCTTCGACGTCGTCCTGACCTCGGGCGGCGTCGGCCCGACTCACGACGACGTCACGATGGACGGCGTAGCGGCGGCCTTCGGCCGCAAGCTCGTGATGCATCCCGAACTCGAACGCCTCATCCGCACGCACATGGCCGACCGCCTCACGCCCGCCGCGCTCAAGATGGCGGCGGTGCCCGAGGGCGCTGTGCTCAACGCGGCGGGCGACCTGCGCTTTCCGACCATCCAGCTCGAAAACGTTTATATCCTGCCGGGCATCCCGCAAATCTTCGAAGCCAAGCTGACCGCGCTGCTGGGCGGGTTCGCGACCGACCCGTATCATCTGCGCACTATCTATACTTCGGCCACCGAGGGCGTGATTGCCGAGTATCTCAACCAGTGTCTTGCGCGTTACCCCGATCTTCTGATGGGCTCTTATCCAAGGATTGGAGATCCGGACTACCGGGTAAAGCTGACGCTCGAATCCAAGGACCGCGATTACCTGGAGCGGGCCTTTGCTCATTTGATGAGCCTTTTGCCCGGTGAGGTGGTGGTGAGGACCGAATAGTCTTTTCGTTCAGTCTGTGGGGGAGGAGGAGGAAAAGGGAGATGAGAAAGGTTGCATGTTTGTTGGTGACGGTCGCGGCGATAGCGATCGCGCTGCCCGCGAAAGCTCAAACTTCGAACGGCAGCAGTATCGGAGTCGGCAATCAGCAGGCAAGCCAGGCGCAGGTGCCGCAGCCGTCTAACGGCGACGTCAACTGGAAAGGCGTCGGAATCGGCGCCGGCACCGTGGCTGGCAACGTTCTCTACGTGCCTGCCAAGCTGGTCTTCGGAATCCTGGGCGGAATCACCGGCGGAGCGAGCTATCTGCTGACCGGCGGCAACACGCAGACCGCCAACACTATCTGGCGCAGCTCGCTTGGCGGCGACTACGTACTTACGCCCGACATGGTCGCGGGGCAGAAGCCGATTCACTTCAGCGGGCCGACCACCTCGACGCAGCCTGCGACGACGGCTTCGTTCGCGCCGCCGGCAACGAATTCGACGGCCCAGCCGATGCCGGCCGACCGAACCGTGTCCGCGGCCAATACCGCCGGGGTCGGCAGCGCGCCTATCGCGGGGACGTCGACGACAGGGGCCGCTGCGGCTCAGCCGGCTGATCGCGGCGCGGGCCCGGTCAGTTCGGGCAAGGGGATCAGCGGCGGCGTCGCTGCCCCGCCGTTGCCGGGCACCAGTATCGAATAGATACCGGCCCGGGCGAAATTGAGTCGCAGCGTTCCGGCGGCTGGAGCGAGTGGCTGGAGCCTGCAAAAATGTACACGTATTAGACCGAATTACGCGAAGTGAGCGAGGAATAGCCTAAATGAAGCGGGCGCGCCTGCTCTGGAAGTCCACCTGAACCACCTGCCGAAACGCAAGAGGTTTCTTGCGTGACGAACTTCGGGTGGAGCTCGACGAGCGCGATTACGCGAAAGAGCCGCTCGGCCCCTCCGAGCTGAAGGCTCTGTTCGCGGGACGCGATCCGCGCGATTTCCTCAATCCGAAGAGCCCGGCGTTCAAGGCGATGGGGCTAAAGGACAGGAAGTTGACGGCGGCAGAAGCCTTGGCGCTGATGGCCAGGGAGCCGAACCTTATCAAGCGCCCGCTGGTGGTGGCGGACGGCGAGATCGTAGCCGGATTCGATCGCGAGGGTCTGCGGGCGCTGCTGTCGTAGGAGTTTTAAGGGCTTCGCGCTTGGCGCGCTTGCGTTTTATGCGCGTTCGGCCCGTTCGGCCTTCTCGGCCCGGTCGGGTTTTTCGCCCTTGTCGGCCCTGTCTGACCTGTCCTGGCGCTCGGATTTATCCGGACGTTCGGCGCGAGCTTCGCTGCGGCCGTTGCCGCCGTCGCCCTTCTCGGTGCGCGTGCCGGGCGATTGAATTTTGGCCGAGGTCAGGACCTCGACGAATTTCCGCACTGCCGGCGAAAGTTCCCGCCCGCGCTTGTAGATGATCGCGAGCGGCCGCGTGAAGGTGCCTTCGGCAAACTCGAGCATCTTGAGCGAGCCGCGAGCGGTTTCGTGTTCGACCGTCGATAGTGGCACGATCGCGACACCCTGTCCGATTTCAACCGCACGCTTGATGGTCTCGATATTGTCGAACTCCATCGTGTAATGCGGCTTGACTCCGTGCTCGCGCAGGATGCGGTCCGACGCTTTGCGGGTTGCGATGTCCCGCTCGTAACCGACGAATTTCAGGCCAGCAAGCGCGCTCACGCTGACCTTGTTAAGCTTGGCCAGCGGGTCATCGGGCGGCACCACCAGCACCAGTTCGTCGTAGCGAAAGGCGATCGTGACGATCTGGCTGCGCTTGGCTGGATAGGCCACCACGCCGAGGTCGATCTTACCCTCGATCAGGTCCTCATAGATCTTATTGGAGCGCAGGTACTCCAGATGCACGTTCACCTGGGGATAGGTGCGCAGGAATTCGGTCAGGTAGGGCGGCAGTTCATGCAATCCGACGCTGTAAACGGTGCCGACCCGGATCGATCCCGCCACGACCGATCCGATCTCGCGCAGCCGGTTCTCCAGTTCCATGAACCGGCGCACGATTTCCTTGCTCGAGTTGTAAAGAATCTGCCCGGCCGGAGTCGGTTTGACACCCGCGCGCGCCCGTTCTAACAATCGACACTCATACTTCTCCTCCAGACTGCGGACCTGCTGACTGACCGCCGACTGGGTGACGAAGTTTTGTGAAGCGGCATAAGAAACGCTTCCGCTCTCGATGATGTCGCAAAAGACTTTTAGTGTCTCGATGTGCATACGAATTGGGGTCTTGCATAAGGCTAATTGATACTTATAGCTGAGGCAATACGGCCGTCGACCTGCCGCGATTTCTCTTAGGGCCTCGCCCCTACGTTTCCTCAGGAGTCATAAGATGGCGGATTCATTGAAAGATTTGGATTTCCTTGACCTTGACGAGATGCTCGGGCCCGAGGAACGGATGGTCCGCGACACGGTGCGGCAATTCGTACAGCGCGAAGTACTGCCGACTATCGAGCGCAACTTTGCCAGCGAAACTTTCCCCAAGGAAATAGTGCCGCAGATGGCCGAGCTTGGCTTCTTCGGCGCCAACCTGAAGGGCTACGGATGCGCCGGAATGAACAACATCGCTTACGGCCTCATCATGCAGGAACTGGAGGCTGGCGATTCGGGGCTGCGCTCGTTTGCATCGGTGCAAAGCGCGCTCGCGATGTATTCGATTTACGCCTGGGGCTCCGAGGCGCAAAAGCTCCGCTACCTGCCCGAGATGGCCAAGGGCAAGCTCATCGGATGCTTCGGGCTGACCGAACCCGACCACGGCTCCGACCCGGGCGGGATGGAGACGCGCGCGCATCGCGATGGCGACGGATGGGTGCTCAACGGAACCAAGCGATGGATCACCAACGGCTCGATCGCAGACGTCGCGGTGGTCTATGCCAAGGTTCCCGAGGGCATCACCGGTTTCCTGGTAGAGCGCGGCAAGTCCGGCTTCGCCACCAGGGACATCCACGGCAAGTTCTCGATGCGCGCCTCGGTGACCTCGGAACTGATCTTCGACGACGTGCGGCTGGACGACGGGGCGCGGCTGCCCGCGGCGCGCGGACTGCGCGCGCCGCTCTCGTGTCTGACGCAGGCGCGCTACGGAATTTCATGGGGCGCGATCGGCGCCGCGCGCACCTGCTACCATTGCGCGCTCGACTATACGAAGGCGCGCAAGCAATTCACGCGTCCGCTCGCCGGCTACCAGCTGGTGCAGAACAAGCTGGTCGCGATGCTGACCGAGATCACCAAGGCGCAGCTCATCTGTCTGCGCCTGGGCCAGCTCAAGGACGCCAACAAGATGCGGCCCGAGCAGGTCTCGTTCGCCAAGCGCAATAACGTCGGGATGGCGCTGGAGGTCGCGCGGATGGCGCGCGACATGCTGGGCGCCAACGGAATCGTGACCGAATACCCGGTCATCCGCCACATGCTGAACCTCGAGACCGTCAACACCTACGAAGGCGCCTTCGACGTGCAGACGCTGGTGCTGGGCCGCGATATCACGGGCCTCAGCGCCTTCGACTAGACGCGACGCAAAGACGATCGCGCGTGGGGGCCCGGGGGGGAGCGCCCTCGCTCAGACCTTGTCGACAGCCTGTTTTCTGTAAACGGGAGAGATGTTGGGACGGGTCAATCGCATATGTCAGGCGATACGATCTCTGCCGAAACACTCAAATTCGTCCGAAGCTCGTTCAGTTCCGTATGGGCGCTGGAACTTCTCTTTCTCATGCGGCGCGAGAACGATCGAGCTTGGAGTGTCGCCGATCTCACGCGCGAATTGCGTGCCAGCGAAACACTTGTGCAAGCGATCCTGCCCGACTTCGTGAAGAAGGGACTGGTTCTTGAGACCGCACGAAACGTATTTCGCTATCACCCCGCCGTATCTGAACTGGAGCGGCTTGTTGAGCGGGTGGCTGCCGCGTACGCCCAAAACCGGATCAAGCTGATCAATGAAATTTTCAGAACGCCAGAGCCAAGCGCGCAAAGCTTTGCCAGAGGTTTCAAATTGAGGAGGTAGTAGCACAGGATGTTAGCCCCAACGGTATATCTGCTATGCAGCGCTGCCAGCATTTTCTGCATGGTTCTGCTGCTGCGTAACTACCTGAAGGATCGGAATCCGCTGCTCTTCTGGAGTACCCTGTGTTTTGTCGGACTCGCTGCCAACAATCTGTTGCTGGTCGCTGATTTTGTCTTTTTTCCCACAATCGACCTGCGCTTGGCGCGCGGTTTTTCCGCTCTCGCGTCAATCTCGGTTCTGCTCTACGGCTTCATTTGGGAAGCAGACCGCCCATGAACGGATTCATTTCGGGACTTACCACGATGGGGTTCGCCGTAGCGGGGCTGTTCTTCCTGCGTTTCTGGAATCGCACCCGCGACATCTTCTTTGGGCTATTCGCCGGCGCATTCTGGTTGTTCGCGCTCAACACCGCGATCATTGCGCTGTTCGGCGTGGAGGAGAACCACATCTTCGCGTACCTCCTTCGACTAGTCGGCTTCACATTGATCATAGGGGCTGTCTTCACGAAAAACTCTCGCAGCGAAGCGTACGAAGAAGAACTCGAGAGGGATCAACGGACGATATCTGTCGAACGACGCAAATAGCTGCTCAAAACCCGGTGAATTGGCGCTTAACTGAGCGGTGGCAACGCTCCAACCCGCATCGATTGCGGCGGAGCAACGCATGCATGCGCAGGTAGCCGGTCGCGTTCTACAGCGTCGCGAAGTGCAGTCGTCCGTACTCCGGCCGCTTGCGGCTGGAACTGGAATCCCGGAATCGACTTGACCTCTTCCAGACCAGCCGTTAGAGGTGTCGGAAAGCCACCCGCGTGACTGATGGCGGCAGGCATTGGTGCCGGCCGTAGGGCGCTCGTCGCGGACCTTGTTTGTGGGCGGTCTGGGCACGGGGTAACGCCAATGGCTTTTTTTCCGCTTCGGATTTTCGCTGCGCTCCTTTTTGTGGCCATCCTCTTCCGCGCTGCGCCCTGCGCAGCGCAGAACTCACACCACCCGCCCGCCAGTTCGTTTCCGGCTTCGTGAAGGACTCTCTTGGAAGGCCGCTGGCGGGTTCGACCATCACCCTCCAGTCCGACGCTGGAAGAATCATCGGAGCGACGACGAGCGACGATCACGGTCTGTTCAAGTTCAAACAACCACGCGCCGGGACCTATTCGATAACCGCGCAAAGTACCGGCTTCAGGCCCGCGACCGTACTGCTCATGCTACCGCAAAGTCGCCAGAGCGGCGTGGAGATTACACAGGAATCCTGCCAGGCGTTGAGCTTTCCGGTGACCGCGAGCCGCATCGGCGCACAGAACAGTCTCTCATCAACCGGAACGAACAAGTACACGCTCACGGAGCATGACATCACAAATCTGCCCCAAGGCCAGGCAACTGCACTGAATGAAGTGGTCCTGCAAATGCCCGGCGTGGCGCTGGATCAAAACCAGGAGATTCACATTCGCGGCGAGCACATGGGCATCCAGTACCAGACGAACGGAATCATGCTGCCCCTCGATCTGAATACCGATCCGACCTTCACTCAGCTGCTGAACTCCTATTTGGTCCGGAGCGTCACTCTAATCGACGGAGTGCTGCCGGCGCGTTACGGATACCACTCCTCGGGAATCACCGACATTCGCACCAGGAATGGCTGCGATGATACGCATAACAGCGTGACAATCTTCGGCGGGCAGCGCGATACGGCGCAGGGAAGCTTCGAACTCGGCGGATGCGACGGTAATTTCAGCTATTACCTGACCGGCCTCTTCCAGCAATCCAACCTTGGCTTCAGCTCAGCAGTGCCAGCACCCGATCCCATCCACGACGCGGTGACTCACGGACAGAGCTTCGCCTACCTGACCTACACCCCGGTGCCGACAATGAAGCTCAGCCTTATCTACGGAATGACGCTTGCGTTCAACCAGTTCCCGAATGAGGCGAACCAGACGCCTCAGTACCAGCTTAAGCACATAAATCCCGCTGCCTATCCGTCGAGCGCCATCAATTCCGGGTTGAATCAGCAGGACTACTTCGGCGTTCTAGCCCTCAACGGAACCTGGGGTTCGGACTGGGATTATCAATTGGCCTACTCGGCGCACTACAATACCCAGACATTTTATCCTGACCCGATCGGCGATCTCATTTATCAAGGCGTCGCTTCCGGCGTGCCGGTTCCCGAGACTCCTCATTCGAGGGCGGCGAGCGCAAGTCCCGCCACCACCATAATCAAGCCGCAAACGCGGGACACGGCGCCGCCCCAACGCGCCGCCTTTTCGAGCAGGACAAAGATAGCGAGCGCCGCCGCCCATGCGAGGTTCATAACGCCGCCCACAAACATCAGCGCCATGAGCAGCCAACAACATCCGACGCAGAACATCCCGTGGTTCAAACCCATCAGAATCGCGCCACGGTCGCCGGCGCGCCATTGCGTCATGAAAAAGCCGAGCGGCGTGCGACACTTCGTCAGGCACGCCTGCTTCAGTGGAGTAATCTGGTAGATGCCCGCGGCGATCAGCAGTAGCCCTCCGGCCAACGGTCCCATCCGCATCGCGTCACCGATGATCCCCGAACGCTCCAGAAGATACTGCACCGCGGCTATGGCTGCGGCGAAACCTGTCCAGGCGAGCAGGTAGCCCAACGCAAAAAGCCAAGTGCGCCGGCTCTGCCCAGCGCCGCGGCCGCGCGCGATTCGCGCATGCATCTCTAGCGTCGGGCCCGCGCTCGGCAACATCATCGCCGCCATCATGACCGTCCACATGACGAAGACGAGTTCAGCGTCGCGAAGCGACCACGGAGCGCCTCCGCCACTCGCGACCGCGGTCATGCCGGTCATAGTCCCGTTGCTAATACCCCCATACGGCATCGGCATGCGAACGAGCACAAACCAGGAGACGGCCGTAACGGACAATATGCCGGCCCACACGGTTAGGCGCTCGCGTGAGGGAAGTTGCGGCGGCGCGCCGGTTTGGTATCGAGAGGTCGCGTGCGAGCCGTCCGGAGTCATTACTGCGCCTGGTTCGGCGCGACCCGAGTTCTCCCGAGCCGCCGCGCCGGAGAAGCTTACGGCTCAGCCTTCATAGGTGAACGGAGAAAACTGTCCGGTTCTGCCGCTGAGATCGAGCGTATAGCCATGGTCGCGAAACTTGAGCTGCTTTGAACGTGAGACGATGCTCGGATGGCCCGGAGCGATCCCGAGCGGATGATTGCTGATCGTCACATCCGCCCCGCCGGCCCCCTCGAGCGCTTCGATCTCCGATTCGCCGACGCCTTGGATCGTCATGTGGCGTTTTCGGCCGTTTGCGTTGTAGGCGATTTCAGCGCTCTTAACACCCAGCACCTTTCCGATCAGCGGATGGAGAGCCGCGGGCACCCCACCTGCCTGTCCGGAGAAGATTTTGAGGAGGGCGTCGCTTTGTTCGGACGAGGCTCGAGAATCCAGGTACAGGGCGGCGCTCCAGTTCCCCTGGTGCATCGGTCCGGGCGAATAAAAGAACGCGGCGACGTTTAATCCATCAAGAGAAGCATCTCCGAATTTGCCGGATTGGATATGCCAGCCGACAAGAACAGTGCAGTTTCCCTCGGTTGGAGGGCTCAGAAATATGCATGGGCACAAGGTCTGGCAGTTACACGTCTCGAAATAATCACCCTTTGCCTGCCATTTTGGAGCCATCGGCGCCTCCTCCTGCAATTTGTTGCGCGGTCCCCTTGCCGACCCATCATCCAGATTTCCTATAGGACGCAGCGTCATCCGACGCAAGTCTGTCCTGTCGCCACTCCTGAAGGCTGCTTGCGTTCCAGACGGCCCCGACTGATAGTTACGCGCAGATAGTTACGGTCAGGAGGTGACGGCATGCCTTCGTTCGTTCCGATCAACGGACTGCATCACTTCGCCTATCGATGCCGCGACGCGGAGGAGACCCGGCATTTCTACGAGGACCTCCTCGGCCTGCCGCTGGTCCACGTCATCCGCCAGGACCGCGTACCGAGCACCCGGGAATTCTGCCCGCACGCGCACATCTTCTTTCGCATGACCGACGGCTCGTGCGTCGCGTTCTTCGACCTCGGCGACAATCAGAGCGCGGCGCCGTCGCCCAACACGCCCGAGTGGGTGAACCATCTCGCGCTGCGCGTCGGCTCGCTCGCCGAACTGGAGGCCGCACAGGCGCGGCTCACCGCGGCCGGTATCGACGTGCTGGGGCCGACCGACCATCACTTCATCAAGTCGATCTATTTCTTCGACCCCAACGGGATCCGCCTCGAGCTGACCACGCCGACGCTGCCGGAGGCTCATCCGACGCTCCGGAAGTACCAGCGCGACGCCCACGACGAACTCGCCGAGTGGACGCGCGAAAAGAGCCGGCGCCACTCCGCTCACGCCCGCTCGTAAAGCGGGCGACATGGGTCGTCGAAAGCGACCGCGCGCGCGAAGCGATCCTCAGTGCGCCTTCAGGCGGGGATGCGTTTTCAGGTCGGTGTTCTTTTCAGATCGCTCGCGCGCGTTCGACCGCCGGCGCCCATCGCCGCATCCATTCGAGCGCCTTGCCGTCCGCGACCTCCGCAAGCGCCTTCTGCGAGATTAAGATAAGACGGCTCGCGCCTGCGTCGCGATAGCGTTTGATTTCATCCGCCGACGGACCATTCTCGCCCGGATCGACCAGCGGCGAGATCGCGATCGAGCCGGGGTCGCGCCCGCGCTCGGCCGCGAGGCGGCGCAATTCCGCGACGCTCGCCTTAAGCTCCTCGGCGCTCGCTACCAGCGGCATCCATCCGTCGTACGTGCGCGCCACGCGCTCGAGCGCCTTTGGGCCATGCGCTCCCAGCAGCACCGGGGGGCCCGCCTTCTGCACCGGCTTGGGCTCCGAGCGCAGCGGCGCAAACCTGACCATTTCGCCCTGGTAGGAAGCTTCGCGTTTGGTCCACAGGACGCGCATCGCTTCGACTCCTTCGCGCGTGCGCTTCCAGCGCAGGCCGAAGTTCGCGCCCATCGCTTCGGTCTCCTCGCGGAGCCATCCCGCGCCGACCCCCAGCAAAAACCGTCCGCCCGAGACGAGGTCGAGGCTCGCCGCCATCTTGGCCGTGATCAGCGTCTCGCGTTCCGGGACGAGACAGACGCCGGTGCCGAGTTTGATCCTTTTGGTCACGGCCGCGGCAACAGCGAGCGCGATGAACGGATCGGCCCATCGCGCATAATGGTCGGGAAGTTTTCCGTCGGGCGTGAAGGGGAACTGCGTCTTCATGCCGATCGGAATCACCGGATGCTCCGCCATCCAGAGCGATTCGTAACCCGATTGCTCGGCGGCGCGCGCGATCTCGGCAAGGTCGCCGCACTCCGCCGTCGCCGCCATCAGAAAGCCGATGTCCATCTGCTGTATTCCTCTTGCGTTTGTCCGGAGCGAAATTCGTTCGACGCAGGTTCCTGATATAGCTCAGCGCGCGAGCCTTTGCACGGCGCGGGATCGGTGGGTTTGCCGCGTTGGGAGCCGGGCGTGCTAAATAGCGGAAAGGAGGGCAGGCGCGATGGAACTCAAGGGCAAAAACGCTATCGTCACCGGAGCGGCGCGCGGGATCGGGCGCGGTATCGCGCTCAAACTCGCCGAGGCCGGCGCCAACGTCGCGCTGGTCGATCTCGGGAATCCCCGCGATCCGGCGTTGACCTATAACCTGGCCGCGCATGGCGAGCTTCAAAGCGCGGTCGACGAGGTAAACTCCCGCGGCGTCAAGGCTGCGGCGATCCTCGCGGACGTGACGCGCCTTGCCGACTGCGAGCGGATGGCTGCCGAGACCGTGAAGGCGCTGGGCTCGATCGACGTCCTGGTCAACAACGCGGGCATCATCGCCGCCGGCCCGGTGGCCGAGTTTTCCGAGGAGGCGTGGGACCGCGTGATGGCGGTCAACGCCAAGGGGCCCTTTCTGTGCTCCAAGGCCGCGATCCCCCATCTTTTGCGCAAGAAGGAAGGCGCGATCGTCAATATCGCGTCGATTGCCGGCAAGACCTCGCGCGGCGGCCTCTCAGCGTACTGCGCGAGCAAGTTCGCCGTGATGGCGCTCACGCAGGCGCTGGCCGAGGAGCTCGGCCCGGCCAATATCCGCGTCAACGCCGTATGCCCGGGGCTGCTGCGCACTGCGATGTGGACCGACGTGCTCAACCAGTACCTGAGCAAGGCGTGGGGCGGCAACGCCGAGTCGCTGTTCGACAACACGGTGGGCACGATGTGCTATCTCGGGCGCGAGCAGACGCCCGCCGATATCGGCGAGGCGGTGGTTTACCTGGCCCGCGCCGACAACGTCACCGGCACTTCGATAGTGGTGGCAGGCGGCGCGGAAATTCACTAGAAGTGGGTTACGAGCGTATCGCGAGCGGCGCAACGCGAAGAGTTCGTGCGCAAATCCGGCGCCGCCACGGGAGGTCCAGATGCACAAGCCGGTTGACTTGTCCCACTCAGCCTTCAGGATCGCCGACGTCGATAAAAGCCGCGCCTTTTACGAGAAGGTGCTCGGCCTAAAGCCCATCCCGCGTCCCGATTTCAGCTTCAAGGGCATGTGGTACGGGATCGGCAGCGGCCAGATTCACCTGATCGTCAGCGAGAAGCGCCAGGGGCCCGATCCGACCGGTCCCCATATCGCGATCGAGGTCGAGGATCTCGACGCGACCAAAGCCGAGCTCAAGAAGATGGGCGTGCCATTCCTCGACGGCGACGCGATGCGCGCGCAGTTGAAAGCGGAAGACCAGCGCCGTCTCGGCCGCCAGATCTGGGTGCTCGACCCCGACGGCAACACGGTCGAGCTGCGCAAGAGCGACGCCTGAGCCGCGCTCGCGCGCAGCTCCCGAGATTCAGCCTGCTGGCGGCGCGCCTGGCGACGGCCATCGTGACGGCCGACGCCGGCGCCGCGAACATCGCGCCGGGCGTATCGTCGAGGCTGCCTTAAAGCGCGCGTATGGTGGAGGGGATGCGTAGATGCCGAACACCAGGTCGATCTTCCACATCAACCTCAACGTCACCAATTTCGAGCGCTCGCTCGATTTCTACGAGATTCTCGGCTTCCGGGTGGTTCGCGACTTCGGTGAATTCGGCGACGAGCAGTTGGCGCGCGGATTGGGCGCCGGCAAGGGTTGTCGCGGGCGCGCCGTGCTGATGATGCTCGGCGACGACAAGCATGCGACGCGCCTCGACCTTATCGAATGGAAGGTCCCGCCGAGCCACGGCCGCCCGTACCCGGATCTGTTCAATATCGGATACTGCCGGATCGCGCTCCGCACAAAGACGCTGCTCGCCGACTACCAGGAGCTTAAAGCCCGGGGCGTCAGGTTTCTCTCCGAGCCGCAGATGTTCCACGCGGAGGGCAGCGAGGCCGGCTTCGTCTGCATGACGGACCCGGACGGAACGGTCGTCGAGCTGATCCAGACCTAGAAGGGCGCCGTTTCACACCCCCGCGAGCTTGCGCGCGTAAGCCGCGACGGTCTTGAAATCATACTCGCGGTAAGCCTGGAGTTTCTCCGCCTCGAAACCGCCCTCGGCATGCACCGCCAGCACCTCCTGGTAGCCGCCGAAGTCCGACGCCGTCAGATCGCCGATCAGATTGAGCAGCCGCAGGCGCTTCTCCGCGTCGAAGCCCTTGGCGCCGCCCATGTACTTCAGCACGTAAGCGCGGGTTGCCTCGCTGGTCAGGTCTTCGGCGGCGGGCGCGGTCACCAGTAATCCGCCGGCGAGGTCCTGCACGATCTGCACCGCCTGATGGTAGTTGTGCGCGAAGTGGTACTTGGCGATGTTGGTGAGCAGCGTGTTGGGCACCGCGAGGCCGTCCTCGATCGTGCAGGAGTTGGCCGCGTGCTCGATAAGGCCGCGCACGGTCGCGTGATAGGCCGCCAGATGGGTCAGCTTGTCACGCACGTGGGCCGCGCGCAGCACGCCGTTGGCCTCCGCTATCGCGTAGCCGGCACCCGCCATCAGTTCGAGCAGCGGCAGCTTGTACGAGACTGCGGTGAAGCGATGGTACCGGACGAAGGTCAGCGCCAGCAGCCCCGCGAAGTCGATTTCGCCGCAGAGGAAGACGCGATCCTTCGGCACGAAGACGTCGTCGAATACCGTCAGCGTCTCCATCATCTTGTGCCCGGCGCTCAACGGATGTTCGAACTGGTTCTTGTGGCTCGAGCCGTGCGGACTCGCGATGAGCTTCAGCCCCGGCGTGTTGATCGGCAGCGCAAAGGCAACCGCGTAGGGCTTGTCCTCGGCCTTCATCGCGCGCGTCGGCAGCACGATCACTTCGTTGGTGTTGGTCGAGACCGAGGTGTGGACCTTGGCGCCGCGGACCACGATGCCGTCGGGCCGCTCCTCGACCACGCGCACGTAGTAGTCGGGATGCTCCTGCGCGGTGGGCCCGAGCGAGCGGTCACCCTTGACGTCGGTCTGCGCCACCGCGACCGCGAGATCGTTGTCGCGGCAATAGCGATGGTACTTCGCGATGCGCTCGCGGTATTCGGGCTTGCCCGCGGCCGCCATCCGCTCGCCCACGATATGCAGCGCGTAGAGCGCGTCGGTGCCGATCTCCTTGATCAGCACGACCAGGGTCGCGCCTTCGCGGGTCGAGGCCGCGATGAGTTCGCTGCGCTTGAGCAGATCGTCGGAATTGCGCGGCAGATGGAAGTAGCGGCTGTATTCGCCGGAGCCGTCGTGCATCACGGCGAGCCCGCGGTACTTCGGATCCTCGGCCATCCGGTAGTCGATACAGGCGTGATCGACCGCGATTCCGATCACGGGATCCTTGGTCACGTCGGCGACCTTCGCGCCGCGCAGATAGACGGCGCGCCCGTCGCGCAGCGATTCCTTGTATTGCTCCGCCGTTCTAAGCCCCATCGTGATTCATCCCCTTGCTGATTTCGCGCCGCGTCCGTGCGCCGCGCGGCGCTCGACTTGGCCAACTCCGACAGGCCAATATAAAGACCCGCAGCGGCTGCGTCCAACGGACGCGAAGCGGCGCTGGGCGGGCGCAAAGCAGCTCGCGCGGACATCAATCAATAGTTATTGCCGGAGGGTTCGGGCGATGGCGTTTCCCAAAGCATTTCCGAAGATGTTCGATCTGAGCGGCAAGGTCTCGATCGTCACCGGCGGCAATCGCGGAATCGGGCGCGGACTCGCGTTGGGGCTCGCCGAAGCCGGAGCTGCGGTCGCGATCCTCGCGCGCGACGAGGAAAAGAGCCGCTCGACGCTCAATGAACTGCAGGCACTCGGCGTGCCTGCGCTGGCGCTCCAGGTCGATCTCAAGCAGCGGAGCGAACTCAAGCCCGCTTTCGACGAAGTCGAGCGCAAACTCGGCCCGGTCGATATCATGGTCAACAACGCCGCCTACGCGACGCTCACCAGCGTGGTCGATACCTCGGAAGAGGACTGGGACGGCGTGCTTGCGGTCAATCTCAACACGGCCTTCTTTTTTTGCAAGTACGCGGCCCAATCGATGATCAAGCGCGGCAAGGGGGGCAAGATCATTAATGTGACGAGTCTCGCCTCCGCTTTCGGGAGCGGCGTCTTTCCATCCTACGCGGTCAGCAAGGGCGGGCTTGCGCAGCTCACCCGCTCGCTCGCGATCGAGCTTGGCCCGCACAATATCCAGGTCAACGCGCTCGCGCCCGGATGGGTCTCGACCGACATGACCGAATGGATTCGCACGGGCGCCGATTACCAGTGGCTGCTGAAGGAGATGGTCCAGCGGACGCCGCGCGGACGCTTCGCCGAAGCGGAAGAGCTGAAGGGCGCAGTGATTTTCCTCGCGTCATCGGCGTCGGACAACATGACCGGCGCGGACTTCCTCATAGACGGTGGCTTTTCTATCCGTTAGCGGCTCTGACTGAGCCGGTTGCACACTATTCATCGGTCCCACGGGCTGGTACATCATCTGGTCAGCAGCAGGTAGATGATGGCCGCTGGTCCCACCAGGCTGGTCAAAACGGTGAACCAATAGCCGAAAGGATTCTTGTCGCGTTTGAACATGTACCCTCGCGATCGTATCTCGCCAGACTTCAGCCCGGCGATTGCGAAGTAAAAGATCAGCGAGGAAAGCAGGATAACGACTATTCTGCCTATCAGAAATTTGGGCATTGTCAGCTCAACAGAGCAGGTTTGCTCCTCTCCTCTTTTTCAACTGCTGACCGTGCGCGTGACCTGTCGAGCGTTTCGTGGTCACGTTCCGTAGTCTTCAGTGCCCGAGCCCGGGCGGTGTTCACATTGTGCGGCTTATCTCTCTAGTCGCGTCGATCCCGCGCCATCGTCATGTGAGCATCTGGCAACCTGACCTTTAGGACAACATAGCCCGGCACAGAACTTTTGATCGACGGCGCGTTCTCGATAAGATAGCGAGAGCAGGCGCACTCTTTGTCCGCTAACTTCCCGGGCGGTCACGGGACTGCGCCAAGGCCCCGCTTCATGCGTGTGCGAGGAGGGGAGTATTCTGGGAACTCCTTGCTCTCGGTGCGACCCAGTCGGCAAATCGATCTAAAGCAGCCTCGACACGAATCAACGGACAGGCTGCCGGGCCTGGACCTTCTGCGCGCGATCGCGATTCTCTGGGTGATGGATTTCCACGCGCAGGCCTTCCAGATCGTGGCGAGCTCGGACCACGTGGCGAGGTTCGGCTGGATGGGCGTGGATTTGTTCTTCGCGCTGAGCGGGTTTCTGATCGGCAGCCAGCTTTTGCGGCCCCTTAGCAAGGGACAGGCGCTGCGTCCCGTGCCGTTCTATTTTCGCAGGCTCTTCCGGACGCTGCCGCCGTACCTCGCCGTTGTGACTCTGTATTTCATGGTGCCGGTATTTCGCGAGTCTCCCAGGATAGCGCCGCTATGGCAGTTTCTAACCTTCACCGAGAACCTGTTCGTCGATTCCCATCATGCCAGGGCCTTCTCGCATGCCTGGTCGCTCTGCATCGAGGAGCAATTCTATCTCGTGGCGCCGGTCGCGGCATATCTGCTGGCGCGCCGTCCGGCCGGCTGGAAGGTCGTCATGTTATGCATTTCGATCGTGCTCGGCGGAACACTGTTGCGCGCCGCGATCTGGCTGCATGCTCTCGCGCCTGTGGCCGGTGTAATGCATGGATACGGCAATTTCTTTCAGCGTTGGGTGGAACTCATCCACTATCCCACCTGGACGCGGCTCGACGGGCTTTTGGCCGGCGTCGTCGTTGCTATGTTCAAAAGCTTCCGCCCAGGCGTGTGGCACATTTTTATGCGCCGCGGGAATCTGCTGTTGGGCGGCGCTCTCCCCTGTCTCGCCGTCGCGATCTGTCTTTTCCGTGATCAGAGTGCGTTCCTGCCCTCCGTTATCGGCTATCCGATCCTCTCGCTCGGCATGGGATGCCTGGTTGCCGCCGGCGCGAGCCCCTCGAGCCTGATAAGCCGCAGAGCGCTTCCGGGAGTGGGCGCTGTCGCCGCGATGGCCTATAGTCTCTACCTGACCCACAAGGGGGTTTATCATCTCGTCGGCCTGGTGGCAGGCCAGAGCCTGGCGGGTCATTACACACTGGCGATCATGGTTTATGGCGGGGCCGCGCTGCTCGGCGGCGCACTGCTTTATGCATCGGTCGAGCGCCCCGCACTGCTTCTGCGCGATCGTTTTCTGCCGCGAGAGGCGGCGGCTGTGCCACCGTCCGCCGCACGGCAGCTTGCTTAGCGAGGATGCCCATGCTCCCCGCTTGCCTGCGACGGGACCGGAATCGATTTGCGATTGGCGCTCGAAAGGCATCGAGCGAATCCGAGGACGGGAGCCGCGTTCGCGGGTGCCGCAGACGATTTATCTGAGCGCGGTCGCAAGACGGCTTGGACTCAGGTCGCTCTTCAGCCGTCCGCTCCTGACCGCTTTCACAAACGTATCGTAGTCGCGCTCGACCTGATCGGTATACGCCACGGCATAATCTCCAATCGCCTCGTCGAAATGATCGATGCTGCCGAGATACCCGGCTATCATTGCCGCATCGCCCGCCTTGTCGTGTGCGCGGGCCAGGGCAAGCCCACAGAACTTCGCATACATCCCCATAAGCTGCGGAGTCTGCGTCTCGACATCGGGCGCGATCTTCATGTCCCTGAGCTGGCGAACATAGAAGTCGCGGCCTCTTGGTCCTCTGGACCAACCCAGAAAGATGTCGCTGGCGGATTGCATCAGGCGCTGTCCGATCACAACCCGCTGGCCGTTGTGCGCCACGGGTTTGTGACCGGTATAGCGTTCGAGCACGGAAGGGCGCGCCTCCTTGATCTGGAGAAATAATGGATCATCAGGAGCGGCCAGAAGAAGCGCGACGAAGCAGCGAGTCCCTACGCTCCCTACTCCCACGACTTTCAGGGCTACATCGACCGCCTTGTAGCGGTCGAACAGCATGCGGCGCTCTTCCGCGAGGGTTTCGCGATACCGTTTGAAAAAGGCCTTGATGACTTGATCATTTATCAGCGACTTGTCGACGTGGTAGAGGAGCGGCGGCTGGTCGATGATATGCGGCATCCCCCGCTTGGGCGGCGCGGTGATCCTGTTGTACACGTGTTCGTGAGTTTGCTTGCGCGCTTCAGCAATCTTTTTCTTTATCTGTCCGGTCACGTTAGGGTCATGTCCAGCAAACTCACGCAGGTCCTCGAGAGTGATTCTGGAGTACCATGCTTCAAGAACACCGGTCCCAGCGCGCGTTCTCATCGACTCTCGATACGATGAGACGGCCGCAACGGCGATTTCCCTCGCCTGCCTGGAGCGGAATCCGCGCCACCGCGCGGCGATCACGAAGCTTGCGGAGAGGCGCTTGATGTCCCACTCGAAGGGAGCAGGCAGCGTCTCGTCGAAATCGTTGATATCGAAGACGAGATTTCGTTCAGGCGTCGCGAAGCCGCCGAAGTTCATCAGATGACAGTCGCCGCAGGCATGAACATTTATCCCGCTTGACGGCGTGCCCTTGAGGTCGTGCGCCTGTATCAGGGCGGTGCCTCGAAAATAAGCGAATGCGGACTGGAGCATCCGCCCATGACGAATCGGGACCAGGGGCTCCAGTCGGCCCTTGTTTGAAGCCTCGATCAGGCTGACGATGTTGCGCTTGCCCTGTCCGAGAATAACTTTGCCTTGCGATAGGCGAGAGCATTTTTGCCGCAGCGCTTTGCCCGCTTCCATACGTTCGGCGGTCGTACGAAGTTTTATCTGTTTCATGCCGGATGCCTCTGTCCCTGGGGTCCTTCATATAGCGCAACCTACGGTGAAGCTGCGAATTAAAAACTCACCGCGGCTATCGGCGGGCAGCAGCGAAGGCTGCTGCTCACGGGCATCAGCGTGCGAGGGCTCAGCGCGCAGCGATGAATGCCCAACACCGAGTTGCGAAACAGGACCGGAAAATGCAGCATTGGCGCGAACGCGCCAAGGAGGAAAATGCGTCTATGCCGGCGCCGGAGATGTTCAATCTGGACGGCCGCGTCGCCGTGGTTACCGGCGGCAACGGCGGTATCGGCCGCGGGATCGCGCTCGGGCTCGCGGCGGCTGGCGCCGCGGTTGCGGTGCTGGCGCGCAGTCAGGAGAAGAACGAAGCGGTCCTCGGTGAATTGCGCGCGCTCGGCGCCGCATCGATCGCGCTTCGGCTTGACGTGACCGATCGCGCCGCGCTCGCGCCCACGATGGCGGAAGTCGAGCGCAAGCTCGGCCCGATCGATATCCTGGTCAACAACGCGGGCATCGCGCTCCCGGGCGGCGTGCTCAAGGTTGACGCCGCGGCCTGGGACCGCGTGATCGAAACCAATCTCAACTCGTGCTTTCTGCTCTCGCAGATCGCGGCGCGCTCGATGGCGCCGCGCAGGCGCGGCAAGATTGTCAATATCGCGAGCGAGTACTCGCACTTCGGCAATCCGATCCTGCCCTCGTATGCCGCCTCCAAGGGCGGACTCGTCCAACTGACGAAATCGATGGCGGTCGAGCTGGCGGCGCACAATATCCAGGTCAACGCGCTGGTGCCCGGATGGATCGAGAGCGAGCTGACCGCGCCGATGAAAGGCCGTCCTTTTTACGACGAGGTCGTGAAGCGCACGCCGGCCGGCCGCTTCGGCATGCCCAAGGAATGCGCGGGCGCGGCGGTGTTTCTCGCCTCGCGGGCTTCCGATTTCGTGACCGGCGCCACCGTCGTCGTCGATGGCGGCTATGCGGTGCGCTGAGCGATGGCCGCGATCTATCGCGCGGAGGTGATCGGTTCGATGCTGCGGCCAGCGTGGCTCAAGCAGGCGCGCATCGACTTCGCCGCCGACCGCATCGCGACCGCCCAGTTCAAGCGCATCGAAGACCGCGCCGTCAACGAGGCGATCGCGCTGCAGGAGCGCTGCGGCCTCGACGTGACGAGCGACGGCGAGATGCGTCGGTCGGGCTTCGTCGCGCCGCTGACCGACTACGTCGCGGGTTTCGAGGCGGTCGCGTTCGACACGCGGCGATGGCGCGGCGGCGGGACTGCCGGCGGCGGCGAGGTCAATCTCGCGGTGCCGCTAACGGTCACCGGCAAGCTCAGGCGGCGGCGCTCACTCGCGGCCGAGGAATTCATCTACGCGCGCGGCCGCGCGCAATTGCCACTCAAGATGGCGCTGCCGAGTCCGCTGATGATGGCGCTGCGCTGGTCGCCCGAACATTCGGCGGCGGCCTATCCCGAGCCCTTCGCGCTTTTCGCCGACGCGGTCGATATTCTGCGCGCCGAGGTCGCCGAACTGGCGAGCCTCGGATGCGAATACATCCAGATCGACGCGCCCGAGCTGGCGGCGCTCGTCGATCCCTCGACGCGCGAGCGGGTTTTCGAGGCGCATGGAATTTCCACCGCACGGATGCTCAGCGAGGGAGTCGAGATGGTGAACGCGCTCGCCGACGCGGCCGGCGTCACCTTCGGGCTTCACCTGTGCCGCGGCAACAACGCCGGTCACTGGCTGAGCGCGGGCGGGTACGAGGCGATCTCGAAAGAAGTCTTCGCGCGCGCAACTCGCTACGACATCTTTCTGCTCGAGTACGACACCCCGCGCGCGGGCTCGTTCGAGCCGCTCGCTGACCTTGCGCTCGACAAGCGCGTGGTGCTGGGCCTGGTCTCGACTAAGAGCGACGAACAGGAAACTCCCGGCGCGCTGATCGCGCGGATCGACGAAGCCGCGCGGTTTTTTCCGCGCGAGCAGATGGCGCTCTCCACGCAATGCGGCTTCGCCTCGGTGATGGCGGGCAATCCGATCGCCGCGGAGACGCAGGAAAAGAACCTGCGGCTGGTGGCCGAGACCGCGCGCCGCGTGTGGAAATGATCGGTTCGGTGCTGCAGGGCCGGCGCCGCTCAGACTGGCTCGAAATTGGTCACGGCGCTCGAGACCCTCTTGCTTTCTTTGCGGGAGCGAGGAGGGAAGCAGAGCCTCGTCCCAACCTTCCCTCCCCCAAAACAAGGGGAGGGAGTTCAAAGGGCCAGCAAGATGCGATCGGTGGACGGGCCTTTAACAGCCGGCGCGTAACCGCGTATCATCCCCGCATCATGTGGCAAGCGTGGGCGCAGGCATGAAACGCTCGAGCGGTATTAAGGAGCGCGGCGCCGACCGCGCCGGCGCCCCGGCGCCGCGCGCCGCGGGCGGCGGAGGCCGCGGGCGGGTCGAGCTTCCGGCGCTCAAGCCGCTTCGCGTGCTGGTCGCCGGCGAGGTGATCCTCGACCGCTACATCATGGGCGACGTCGCGCGCGTCTCGCCCGAGGCGCCGATCCCCGTGCTGCAGGTCACCCGGATCGAGGAGCGGCTCGGCAACGCGGGGTTCGTGATGGCGAATCTGCGCGCGCTCGGAGCGCAGGTCAGCGCGCTCAGCGTGGTCGGCGCCGATCGCAGCGGCGAACAGCTGCGCGAGATGTTCAACGACCTGGGTATCGACACGCGCGCGATCGTGGTCGATTCCGATCGCCCTACGATCGTCAAGGAGCGGATGCTCGGGTCGGTGCAATCGGCCAATCGCGCCACCCAGCAGCTTTTGCGCGTTGACCAGGAAGCGCCGCATGCGCTTGGCCCGGCCCGCGAGCGCGCGCTCTGCCGCCACCTCGAGCGCGAACTCAAGCGCGCCGACGGCGTGCTGATTTCGGACATCAACAAGGGCCTGCTCACGCCGGCGCTTTTGCGCCTGCTGATCGACGGCGCGCGCCAGCGCAGGATCCCGGTTATCGTCGATCCGCGCCTGACCGAGGATTTTTCGATCTACAGCGGCGCGACCGCGCTTACGCCGAATCGCTACGAGACCGAGTTCGCGACCGGCATACGGCTCATCGATCGCGACGCATGGATGCGCGCGGCGGACGAGCTGATCCGCCGGGCGAAGCTCGACGCCTGCCTGGTGACGCTCGACCGCGACGGCATATACCTGGCCGAACGGCGCGGCGCACATACGCATATCGCGACTACGCCGCGCGCGGTTTACGACGTAACCGGCGCGGGCGACGTGGTGCTGGCGGTGTTCGGGCTCTTTGCGATTGCCGGCCTGAGCTTCGCCGCGGCGGCGCAACTGGCCAACCTCGCCGCGGGAATCGAGGTCAGCCGGCTCGGCGCCGAGATCATCACGCGCGAGGACCTCTCGCGCGCGCTGAGCCCGGGACTCGATGGTCCCGAGCGCAAGATCGTATCGATCGCGGAAGTGCGCCCGGCGCTCGAGCGCCTGCGCGGGGCGGGCCGGCGCGTGGTCTTCACCAACGGATGCTTCGATCTGCTGCATGCGGGGCATATCGAGATGCTCACCTTCGCGCGCGCGCAGGGCGACGCGCTGGTCGTGGGGCTCAATAGCGACCACAGCGTGCGCCTGATCAAGGGCAACAGTCGTCCGATTTACCCCGCCGCCGAGCGCGCGCTGATCCTGGCCGCGCTCGAGGCGGTCGATCACGTGGTCGTGTTCGACGAGACGCGCGCCGAGCGGATCATCCGCACAGTGCGGCCCGACGTGCTGGTGAAGGGCGAGGACTGGCGGGACAAAATCGTGGACGGCCAGACTTTCGTCGAATCCTATGGCGGGCGCGTCGCGCTCGCGCCGCTGCTGCCCGGCTACGGCACGACGCTCACGCTCGAGCGCCTGCGCGCAAGCGCTCCACCGCCTGCCGCCGGCGCGGAACTAGCGCTTAAGGGAGCGAAGACCAAGCCGGGCCGCTAGCGCGCCCGCTGCGCGCTCAAGCTCCGGTAGCTTCATCCACCAGGCGAGTCCCAGGTAAACCCCACCGAAGGTGGGAATCACCGCGAGCCCCATCAGGCGCGGCCCCGCGTGTCCCATCGCCAGCTTCGCCGCCCATCCGGCGGCGCTCGCGATGAGCGCGATCGCCCATAGACGCGCGACCAGCGCGCGGCTGAGTCCAGTACGGCCAATCCGCGAATTGAGCTTCCATCGAAGCAGCGTGAACTCAACCCAGGCGGCGCCGCCTGCCGACACGGTCAAACCCGCGACGCCCCACCGCTGGGCGATACCCAACAGGGGCGGCAATGGAATCGCGCAGAGATATCCGAACACGAGCGTCAGCGCAAAACGGATCAGCGCGAAGCGAAGTGGCGTCCGCGTATCCTCGAGCGCGTAGAACGCCGAGTTGTAGAGACGCCCCATCGTCGCCGCCAGCATCCCCACTGCCGAGCCGGCCAGCACCGCCCATACGTAAACCGCGTCGCGATGGGTGAAGCTGCCCGACTGGAAGATGAGCGCCGAGATAACGTCGCCGAGGAACAGAAACGCCGCCGCCGACGGCACGACCAGGAATGCGATTTGGCGCAGGCCCGCATCGAGACGCAAGCGCAATAACTGGGAGATCTCCTCGACCGTGCCGGCCGCACGCGACATGCTCGGCAACTCGGCCGCCGCCACCGACATCCCGAACAGGCTTATCGGCAGAAGGTACAGGATGCTCGCGTAGCTGAGGGCGGCGACCGCACCGGTGGGCAGCAGGCTCGCGAGCAGATTGTCGACGTAGCCGGAAATCTGGCTCGCGCCGCGCCCGGCGACGACCGGAGTGAGATTGCGAAAGACCGTGCCCAGCGCGGTGCGGGTGCGCGCTAAATCGATTCGCATCCGGCCGACGAGGCGAATCGTTTGCGGCGCCTGCACAACGATCTGCGCGATCGCGCCGAGCACCGCGGCCCAGGCGAGGTCTACCGCGAGAGAGTCCTGCGAGCGGCGCGGCCCGTAGATGAGCAGCGCGCCGATGATCACGAGGTTCCAGGCGACCGGCGCGGTGTAGGAGGCGAAGAAACGATGATGGCTGTTGAGTACGCCGAGGCACCAGGCCGACAGCACCAGCAGCCCGGCGCCCGGGAAGAAGATTCGCACCAGTGTGATCGTCAGCTCGCGCTTGGATCCGGCGAAGCCCGGCGCGATTGCCGCGATCAGCCACGGCGTCGCCCACACGCCCAGCGCGACCAGGATCGAAACTCCGAGCGCGAGCAGCGCGCCGACGCTCCACGCCAGCGTCTCCGCCGTCTCCTCGTCGCCCTCGTGCAAGAGCTTGCTATAAACCGGAATGAATGAGGCCGAAAGCACGCCCTCGCCGAGGAGGTTTTGCAGGATGTTGGGGATGCGGATGCCAGCCTTGAAGGCGTCGGCCGCGTCCGAGTTGCCGAGGTAGTGCGCGAAGATGCTTTCGCGGACGAGGCCGGCGATACGGCTCAGCAGGATGCCGGCCGCGACCAGGTGCGCCAGGTTGGGGCCCAGGCGCGCGGCGAGCGGCCGGGCGGCGGACGGATCCGCCGGCGCGGCTTGCGGCGCGGACGCCGCTTGCGGGTTGTGCGAGCCGGTTACGATGTTGTTGCGCGCTCCTTCGGATGCGTCGCGCTAGAGTATAGCGGCGCGCCGCCGCCGCTTGTAGGCGGGGCGCTA
>Ga0335085_10002247_pt1 | contig 36806 bp, 33 predicted proteins | sample Lox_Sample_45_FD_206712 | JGI IMG/M metagenome (GOLD analysis project Ga0335085, IMG submission 206712) | Soil microbial communities from Loxahatchee National Wildlife Refuge, Florida, United States - Lox_Sample_4.5 | ecosystem: Environmental > Terrestrial > Soil > Wetlands | place: USA...
GCCGAGGGCTTACCCAATCGTCTCCGTGCTCCCGTCGCTGAAGTGGACGGTGAGGGAGTCGATTGCCGAGTTGTCGCCCTCGTAGGCCCAGACGTTGTTCTTGACCGGCACGGTCACTTCTTGTCCGCCCGACGTGAACGAGACGGCGGTGACGGTGTCAAGGGCAATACCCCAACTGATCGTCGGCGTCTGTTCGTTCGCTTTGAAGGACGCGATTGTGGTCGGTTGGTGTTGGGTGAGCGGCGAGCCGCATCCCATGGCGGCGGCACCTTCCGCCGTCGTCGCGTTGCTGGCGGGCAGTCTCTCGGCGAGTACGCACAGCTGTCCAGCGCTCGTGGCTACGGCATAGATCCGAGCACCATCGGCCAGCTGTCCCACGAAACGGGCGCTATCGGGTAGCAGCTGCCCTTCAGTACCGGCTGGGCCACCTCCAGCTGCATTCTCGGCGTTGATCGCTGCTACCAGTGCAGGGTCGAGCTTGTCCGCTGACGTGGGCGGATGCTGCGTTGCGCTGATCCCGTTGAACGCACCCAGGCCATCCGCGATGGCAACCCCGACACCAACGAGCGCCGCCACGACCACTGCTGCCACCAAGATGGGTCGCCAGCGCGGCCAGTGATGAGGATCGGCTACACCGGCCCGGCGGAGCACCTCGCTCCAGTCCGCACGGCTGCCATCTGGGAGCGGCAGTATCCGCTCCAACTCGGACGAGATCAGTGACTCGACATTGCTCATCGCTCAACCTCCTCCAGTCGACTGCGAAGTGCCTGATGGGCTGAACTCAGCGTTGCCGACACTGTCCCGACCTCGACCCCGAGCACATGCGCAATCGAGCGGTAGTCGAGATCGGCGTAATAGCGCAAGTACACAGCTAGCCGCTGCCGCTCGGGTAATGCAGCCACCCAGGCGCGAACCCCTGGCTCATCCGTCCGTCCGTTCGTGTTGGCGATTCCCAGAACCTCGGGAGCTTCCCGCCGCGCTACCCGGCGACGACGAGCAGCGAGCGCGGCGTTCGCAACCGTCCGCCAGACCCACGCCTGCAGCGGCCCTTCGCCGCGAAACGAATGCTGCTCGCGCAGTGCCTGCGCGAAGCCGTCCTGCACCGCGTCATGGCCGCTCGCCTCATCGCCAACGATGGCCGTGGCTACCCGGAGGAAGTCCCGGTAGCGCTCTCGATAGACCGCTTCAAGCTCGCGGGTGAACGGCCCGGTCTGTGCCATCGCCCAAACGATGCACGAGAGGCTGGCCTTTGTTTAGTCGCGTTTCGGTGCTCAGGCGTCATTCCGGAAGGCTGGCCCAGGCGGGCGAGCGGACGCCAACGCTCGGGAAGTGGAGTCGAGCTTAGTGCCAAGCTCCCGTCGGAGCCGAACCCGCGCACGGTGGAGTCGGACGCGCACAAGATTGACGGGTGTTCCGGTCACGGCAGCGATCTCCCGTGGGGTCAGATCCTCCCAGGCCGTGAGGAGGACGACCTCGCGCTGAGCGTCGGGAAGGCCATTTAGCGCGGCTCGCAGCCTCGGCGATCCCTCATCCAACGACGCCGCAGATGTAGGCATCGAGTCGCGGAGTTCCTGGGCAAGCTGCTGGACGACAGCGTCCAGCGCCCGCTCTCGGGTCGCTCCCCTTCGGAGCACGTTGCGGGCGACCCCGAACAGCCAGAGGCGTGCTTGGTCGCCTGGCGGAAGCGAGTCGAACTTCCGCCAGGCAATCAGGAACGTTTCGGCGAGCAAATCCGCCGCGTCCTCTGGACTCTTCGCCCGGCGCAGGGCGTAGGCGAGGAGATCGGCGCGTGTCGCGTTGAAGAGCCGCTCGAATCGCACCTCACGCTGCTCGACGGCTGGACTCATGGCCGCGCCCGGGCCAAGAACTGTTGGTAGCGGGAGGCGAGAGCCTGCGGGGAGAGCTTGGACAGAGCACTGTTCGCCTGTACCTCGCTCATCCACTGCGGGTCGGACAGCCAACACTTGCCGTCTCCGTAGCCGCTAGCGAGCATCTGCACGACCCTTGTGGAGTCCCCAGATAGAACCGCGCTTCGGTAAGAGAGCATCCAACCAAACAGCGTTCCCGGCTCCGCGCCGGGATCATTCGATGCCGACGCGCTTGGGTGAGGATCCTCGGCCGTCACGGCGCTCCAACCGGGAGCCACCGCAATCGTCGATGCGGCCTGCTGCGCCTCTGCGGAGTTGCCGTCGCGCACCGCCCGCCGCCAGTCCTGCACCCAGGCGCAAAAGGCGCTAGCAGCGAACCAGCCCCGAAGGGCACCCGTTGTGACCTGATCGCTCGTGGTCGCTCCGCCAGGGCCTGGAGCCTGCTCGGTCACGACCCAGTCACGCCACGAGGCGTACGCGGCCGGGTAGGGAATGTCCGCTGAGAGCTTGAGTGCGACACTGCGGAAGTCGGGGGCAGCGAGGTTCAGGTTCTCGCCAGGGCCGCCCGGCTGAACGTCAGCGCCACTGGCGAAGATCCCCGTGTGTGCGTGGAGAGCCACAGCGGCGGTGGCGACCCCGCCAACAACCAGCGCCAGAACCCCCACCGCGAGCGCTACCCGAAGACGCGGCCTGAGTGAGCGCGGCTTCGGCCCGTGACGCTGCCGGTTCCTGTACGGCCGACGGATGATCGCTTGCGTAACCTCACCGAGCGCTTCGTCGAGTCCAGGTGTGACCGCAGCCTGCGGGAAGGGGTTGACCTGCCGTACGAGTTCGAGAGGATGGTCGAGGACGTCGGAGCGGGTGGTCATCGCTGGGCCTCCTGATACGCGAGTTTCACCCCTACATCACTCGCACGGCCCGATTCATTACATCGCCAACGTCGGGGTCACTCCGACCACTGTCCCAGGCGAGCACTTCTGCTAGGACCGCGGGTGTGACCCGGCGGTTGGATTGGGAGAAAGCGAAGCGCCGCACCATCGCGCCGACGCCTCAGCGCGACAGCCGCATGCAGCAGATGAACCGCCAGACCGCCATGGCCGAGTTCGTCACGAAGCACGAACTGGCGTGCTTCAAGTGCAAGAGCACCGAGGGACCGTGGGCGAAGACCGGCGTGAGTGGGCGCGGCCCATGGGCGATCTGCACCGCCTGCGTGCGCAGCGACTAAGCGCTCGAAGGCCGGCGCTCGCCCAGGCGACGATCCACGCGCTGGGGTGTTCGCTGAAAGAAATCGGCGCGAGGGACCATTCGTGTTGTAGAGAGGATCGGACTTGAAAGCGGGCAGCCGGGGCCGGGCTAGCCGAACGCCAAGCGCTGCACCCCGCGACCCCGGCGCCCGGACACTACGCGGCCGCAGCGGGCACGGCTAGTGGCCGCTTCGGATCCGTCCGAGCAAGACAGGACTATCGCCCCCGCCGCCAATCGCTCGCGAGTGCGAGGGGCGGTGTCAGCCTCACCGCGTCGACGTAGGCGACCATCGGGTGGCGCTTCGTCATCGAGTCTCAGCTCGAACCCCGAGAGCTTCCGCGGCAGCAGAAATGTCCGCGATGCGCGCATCCCCGCCCCGCATGGCCTCGGCCGCAGCGACACCGATCATGGTCGTGAGCGTCAGAAAATCGGCGAACGCCATCGGCTCGGCGCCCGAGCGCCAGCGCACGACCTGGTCGGGCTCGGCATTGAGCGCTGTCGCCGCCTCCGCTTCGTCCCTCCAGCCGAATAGGCGGAACCCCGCCTCGAGGAGCGGCACCGCCCCCTCCGAGCGCGGCTTACGACCCTTCTTTCTTTCTTTCCGTTCGGGTTCGGCCGGCGGCTGTGCGACACCCCCGGCGTCCTCGAAGACGGCTGCCGTGATCTCGTCCGGCGAGATGCCGAGGAAGTGCGCCATCCGGAGCACGTCGTGAATGGGCGGCCGCGTGACGCGACCGAGCTCCCACCCTTCGATCGTTCCGGGCTTGATCCCGACGAGCTCGCCCACCCGCGCTCTCGAGTAGCCCGCGGATTCCCTGCGCTGTCGAAGTAGCCGCCCAAGGGCTGTCTGTCGCCGGGCCATGTTCCTGCTCCCTTTGTGGTCGTGGAGAGGCAGTCGATCCACTGCCGTAGCTCGGATCTTCCCACTATACGGATGACATTACGCATCTCCGTGCTTCCACTGCTATAACAGTGGATCACCTGCTATAAGAGGATCTCAGTTGATCCACGGAAGGAGGGGGTCGTGAGTGGGAGCAACGGTGAGCTGGAAGGGACGGCTTCCCTCTGGCGCGACGAGGCCGAGCCCGTGCCACTGCTGGGTTCCGGCGCCGCCGAAGAGCTGTCTCAGCGCCTGCCGAGTAACGGCGACCAGAGGCAGGCCGCGACGATTGCCGAGCGGCCGAGCTCGGAAGAGTTCTCGGCCGAACGGATGCTGCGCGCGGCTGGCGCAGTCCCGCCGAGGGGCTGGCGCCGCGTCCTGTACCGACTGAGCGGAGGGCTAGTGCGGATCGGTCCCAGCGCCGCGGAGGTACGGCACCGGGAACTCGTCGCCGGCGTGAAGGCGCCTGTCCACGGTTGCCGCAAGGTCGCCTTCATCTCACGGAAGGGCGGCGTCGGCAAGACAACAACCTGCCTCTTGGCGGGGCACACCTTTGCCTCGCTCCGAGGCGACCGGGTGATCGCGCTCGACGGCAACCCGGACGCCGGCACCCTCGGCCACCGGGTGCGGCGCGAGACGAGCGCCACCGTCTCCTCGCTCCTCGACGACGTCGACCGCATCAGTCGCTACGCGGACATCCGCGGCTACACCTCGCAGGCGCCGAGCCGACTCGAAGTCGTAGCTGCCGACGACGACCCGAAGATCACGCAAGCGCTCGGCGAGTCGGAGTTCCGCCGTGCGATTGAACTGCTCGAGCACCACTACAACCTGCTCTGCCTCGACACGGGCACCGGCGTTCTGGAGTCGGCAACTCGGGGGATCCTCGGCACCTCCGACCAGGTCGTGGTCGTGAGCGCGCCAAGCCTGGACGGGGCGCGCGCCGCCAGCTCGACGCTCGACTGGCTCGAGCAGAACGGATACGAGCATCTCGTTCGCGGAGCCGTCGCGGTGCTCAACACCGTCCAAGGCTCGAACGGTGCCGTCGATCTCGAGCGGATCGAGCAGCACTTCGCGTCGCGCTGCCGGACGTGCGTCCGGATCCCGTGGGACCCGCATCTCGACTGCGGCGCCGAGGCGACACTCGACGGCCTCCGCGCCAGCACGCGTACCGCGTATCTCGAACTCGCCGCGGCGATCGCCGCTGGCTTCAGCGACACCCCCGAAAGGAGGTCGTGACTCATGTCCGTCCTGACGAACCTCGTTGTCGCCGCAGGTGGGATCGGTGGCACGCCGAATCCGAGCGGCCTTCCCGGCAGTTCGGCGCTCCAGCAACTGATCAATGGGCTCGCGTTCTGGGGCCTCCTCGCCGCACTGGCGGGACTCATCATCTCGGCGGGGGTCTGGGCCCTCAGCTCGCACTCCGGCAACTACCACCACACGACGATGGGCCGGCGCGGGACGATCATCTCGGCGGCCGCCGCGTTCCTCGTCGGCGCTGCCCCGGCGATCGTCACCTTCTTCCAGAACCTCGGAGGGACGGTCAAGTAGTGACCGGACGCCCGGTTGACGTTCCGGCGACTGGCGAGCATGGGCATCGCCGACGCCGGCTTGCGGTCGCCGCTGCGGCACTCGTGCTGGTCGCGCTCGGCGTCGCAGTCGGTAGCCGCGTCGCCGCGCCCGGCCACACGGTGATGACCCGAACCGTGACCGTTGCTTCGTCGAGCGCGAGACCGACGACGCCAGCCGGACCGGCTGCCCAACCGACTCGCGTGAACGCGGTAGCCGCGGCGGCCACCTACGTCAGTGAGCTCGATGGAGCAATGCTGCTCGACCCGACGCGCCTACTCCGCACCCTCGACAGGATCGCGTCCTCGCAAGCTCGCCCAGGCCTGGTTGCCGCGTACGAGCAGGCCACGACGCAGGCAACGGCGCGCCTCGGCCTCGGCACGGTGCCGGCGCCGGTCGTCATCCTCCGAGCCGCGCCGGTCGGCTACCGCGTCGAGAATTATGGCTCAGGTAGTGCCACCGTCTTGATCTGGCGCGTCGGCATCGTCGGGAGCGGGGCAACGGTCGACCCCCAGCAGTCGTGGGCAACCGAGACGGTGAAGCTCGTCTGGCAGCGCGGTGCCTGGAGGGTCGCCGGCTTCTCCAGCACGCCCGGCCCGACTCCCCCGCTCCCGACGACCGTCCTGCCCACCTCGCGCGCGGATCTCTTCCACGCCGTTCCTGCCTTCCAGGAGTTCGCGAGTGCAAGTCCGTAGGCGCACGCTGACGGCGCGTGTCGCCGCCGCTGCGATCGTCGCCACGCTCGCGGCGCTCCTCGCGCCGCCGCTGACCCCGCCGGCACAGGCGGGTATCGGCCCCATCCCGACGCCGTGCGACCTTCCGGGCGCCGACCTCGTGTGCTCTGCGGTCGGCGATGTCGCAGGAAGCGTCGCCAAGGCCACCGGAGACTTCATCATGCACGGGGTTACGGCGTGGGTTACCGACGCCGCAGTGTGGGTGACGGGCAAGGTCGGGAGCCTCATCGACACGACGTCGAGCCCCGACGTCCGCGCCGGATGGTTCCAGGGTCAGTACGGGACGATGCTGAAGATCGCCGGCGCGCTCGCGTTGCCGATGCTCCTCCTCGCGCTGATTCAGGCGGTGATGCGGCAGGACATCTGGATGTTGCTGCGGTCCGCGTTCGGCTACCTGCCGATGGCGTTCATCCTCGCAGCCGGAGCGATCGTCGCGACGCAGTTGCTGATCGCCATTACTGACGATCTCTCCGGAACCGTGGTCGGCAGCCTCGGCGGCGGCTCGACGAACCTACTGCAGTCGGTCGGCGATGCCTACAAGAACGCGCTCGCCGACAACTCGAGCAACGCAGTACCGCTGTTCGGCATCTTTCTCGGCGCGATCATCCTCGCCGTAGGCGCGTTCGTGCTCTGGCTCGAGATGGTGATCCGCGACGCGGCCATCTACATCGCGCTGTTCTTCCTGCCGCTCACGTTCGTCGGAATGATCTGGCCCGCGACGAGCCGCTGGGCGCGTCGCCTTGTCGAGTTGCTCGTCGGGGTGATTCTCGCGAAGTTCGTGATCGTCTCGATCATCAGCCTCGCAAGCGCCGCGATCACGAACACAACGCTCGTCCAGGGCGGCGGCGGCAACGAATTCGAGCGGATGGTCGCCGGTGCTGCGCTGCTCGTCCTCGCGGCCTGGTCGCCATTCGCCCTGCTACGGCTGATTCCGATGATGGAGGTCGCCGCCTCCACCGTCGCAAGCCAGCGGTCGACGATCTCGAACGCCGCCGGCTCCGCGGGGATCCAGACGCCCGCGGCGTACATGCGGCAAGCGATGGACCGGCACTCACGCCCATCGACCTCTCCCACATCTTCCGGTGCACCACGAACCGCCTACATGGGAGGAGTACCGGGCGGCGACCAGAGCTCTTCCGGCGAGCGCAGCGAATCCCGTCAAACGGCGAGTGTGCGGTCCGACCAACCGAGCGAGGGCGCCGGCCGCGCGACGTACGCGCCGGCCACAACGGCGACTCGCGCTGAGGCAGGCACCCGGACTGAGCCGAGTGACCAGCCGCCGCGTTCGGGACCGCCGCACGAAGACAACTCGCCGCCGCCGGAGCGGCGCCCGCCACGACCACCGCGTCAGGAGGAGTAGCCGATGGCCGACGACGAACTGCGCCGCTACCGCTTCGGCCCTCTCGAGCGCCGCGGCCTGATCGGTTCGCTTCGCCCGGTCCAGGTCTTCGTCATCGCGGCGAGCCTCGCGGGCGCGGTCGTTCTGATGCGATCCCTGTCGGGCGGCTCCGGCGTCTTCTCCGGTTTCCTGCTCGTCCTCATTGCGGCCGGCTTCTGCTTCTGGCCGATCGCCGGCCGCTCCGCCGAGGAGTGGCTGCCGATCGCGACCCGTCACGGAAGGCGGCGCGCCACAGGCCGGAACCGCTACCGCTCCAGTTCTCCGCAGTCGGGCGCACGAGTTGGCGAAGGCGGCCGCCCCGAGCCCGTGGTCGCTCTGCCGGAGCCCGCCGCAGGGCTCGAGCTCCTCGCAGCCCCTCTACGTGGGGAGACGGTCGGAGTGGTGAAGGACCGGCGCACCCGCTCTTACACAGCGGTGCTTGCGGTAAGGGTCACCTCCTTCGGTCTCCTCGATCGCGCAGAACAGGAGGCCCGGCAGGCCGGCTGGGGCGGCGTCCTCGCGAGCCTCGCCCGCGAGGGCAGCCCGGTCACGCGCGTACAGTGGGTCGAGCGAACGGTTCCGGCCGACGGCGATGAGATCGGCCGCTACCTCGGCAACGCGTGGGACAGAGGCGCGGTCCCGCTCGACTCGCTGCCCATGCAGTCGTACCTCGACCTCGCGGGTGCCGCGCCCGCCGTTACGAAGGACCACGAGCTCTTCGTCTGTCTGCAGATCGACGCGAAGCGCGCCTGGCGGCAGATCAAGCGCGCGGGCGGCAAGAGCGGCGCCGACGCAGGTGCTTGCGCTGTCCTCCTCCGCGAGCTCGAAGCACTCGGGGAGCGGCTTGCCGCTGCCGACGTCCATGTCGTCGGAGCGCTACGCCCCGGGATGCTCGCGAGCGCGATTCGCATCGCCTTCGATCCCTGGGCCCGCCCGGGGCTGGCGCGCCTCGCGGCCATCGACCGCGACCGGGACGGCATCGACGAGGGCGCGGCATGGCCGGTCGCCAGCGACACGACCTGGTCGACGTACCAGACCGACGGCGCGCTGCACGCGACCTTCTGGATCGCGAGTTGGCCCCGAACCGATGTCGGAGCCGCGTTCCTGTCTCCGCTCCTGCTCCATGCACAGATGGTGCGGTCGATCGCCGTGACGCTTGAGCCGATCTCGCCACTCCGGGCGATCCGCGAGGTGGAGGCTGCGCGAACCAGCGACGTCGCCGATCAGGAGCTGCGCGGCCGGATGGGCTTCGTCGAGACGGCGCGGCGGCGCCGGATGGCCGAGGCGACCGCCCGACGCGAGGAGGAGCTCGCCGACGGGCACGCCGCGGTCAGATTCTCCGGCTACGTCACGGTGTCGGCACGCAGCAACGACGAGCTCGAGCACCACTGCGCCGAGGTAGAGCACGCCGCTCAGATGGCACGGCTCGAGCTGATCCGCCTCTACGGCCAGCAGGATGAGGCGTTCACCTACACGCTTCCTCTCTGCCGAGGGCTTCGATGAGCACGCGCGGGCAGCCGGGACATCGAACGACGACGGCGCACGTCCAGGCGGCGTATCCCTTCGTCGCCGAGGGAGGTCTCGGAGGCCGTGGCGCCTACATCGGTCGGGACGTTTACGGCGGGTCGTTCTGCTACGACCCGTGGGAGCTCTACGGCCGAGAGTTGACCAGCCCAAACGCTGTCGTGATCGGCATCGTCGGCAGGGCAAAGTCGAGCCTCGTCAAGACGTACGTGTTCCGGCAGGCCGTCTTCGGCCGTCAGGCATGGATCGTCGACGTCAAGGGCGAATACGACCGCCTCGCGAGCGCGCTCGGCGTCCAGCCCATCGCCCTCTCCCCGGGCGGCTCAATCCGGCTCAACCCGTTGACGCCGCAGGGAGGGCCGGAACGCCAGCTCAACCTCCTCTACTCGGTTGCGGCCGCCGTGCTCGAACGGCCGCTGACACCGGAGGAGAAGCGTGCGGCGCAGGAGGCGCTGGACGTGGTCGAACGGCGTGGTAGCGGCGAGCCGACCCTGCCCGGAGTCGTGGACGTCCTGATTCACGCACCGTCGGAGATGGCCGATGCGCTCGCGATGCAACCAGACGAGCTTGCCGCGGCCATCCGTCCGATGGCTTTCGCCCTGGATCAGCTTTGCTCCGGGAACCTCCGCGGCATGTTCGACGGACCGACGACGCCAGGTCTCGAGCTTTCCGCTCCGCTGGTCGTGCTCAACCTCCGCGCGGTGCTGAACACGCACACGACGGCACTCGGGATCTTGATGACCTGCGCGACCGCGTGGCTGCAAGCGATGATGGAAGCGGAGACGGACGAGCGAAGCGCCAAGCGGATCGTCGTGGTCGACGAGGCCTGGCGGATCCTTGCGAGCCTCGGCATCGGCGAGTGGCTGCAGCAGTCGTTCAAGCTCTCGCGCGCGCTCGGAACGCAGAACGTCGTCGTGCTGCACCGGCTTTCCGACCTGCACGCAGCCGGAGCGGGTGGCAGTCGCGAACTCCGGCTCGCCGAGGGACTGCTCGCGGACGCCGAGACGAAAGTCTGCTACGCGCAGCCGCCCGACCAGCTGTCGCAGGCGCGTGAGCTACTCGGCCTGACCGACACGGAGACCGAGCTTCTCCCCCACCTGCGGCGCGGCTGGGCGCTCTGGAAGGTCGGGCAGCGCTCGTTCCTCGTGCAGCACCGGCTCTCGCAGTTCGAGCGCGAGCTCGTCGACACGGACGCGCGCATGGCCGTCAGGAGAGCGGCGTGAGCGACGCGAGGAAGCCGCCGCGATTTCCTCTGGGCGGCGAGAGCGAGGCGCATCCGTTGGAGACAGCGGCCCTCTGGGCGCTCGGCGCAGGGATCGCACTCGGCGGGCTCCTATGGCTGACAGGTGAAGTAGCCGCGCGCGTCTTCAGCGGCGTTTGGCCGCCAGTGGGCGTGGCCGAGATGGGACGGGTCCTGGCGCAGCTGCATGCACACGCCCGTGATCCGGCGAACGCGTGGCCGGCGCCTGCGCGCGTAGCAATCCCAGGCCCGACGGCGTTCTACGGAACGCTCACTGTGCTGCTCGCACCGCTCGTCGCCGTCGTCCTGCTGGTGCTACGCCGCCGTTCGTCTTCCGGCTCGGAAGGAGCGAGCGCGCGCTGGGCGCGGCCACGCGACCTTCGTGCGCTACGCGTCAACGAGTCACAGCGAGGACGGCTCACGCTCGGCCACGTAGACGGCCGCCTCGTCGCCGCCGAAGAGCGCCAGTCGGTGATCGTGATCGGACCGGTGCAAACCGGCAAGACATCCGGCTTCGCCGTGCCCGCGATCCTGGAATGGCAGGGCCCGGTCGTCGCAACCTCTGTGAAGACGGACCTGGTGCGAGAGACGTTCGCCGCGCGGGCTGAGGTCCCGAATTCCAGCGTCTGGGTCTATGACCCGACCGGTGGCACCGGCCTACCACCGGCAGGCTGGACACCACTCGACGCTTGCGACACGTGGCAGGGCGCGCAACGGGTCGCGTCGTGGCTTGTAGGCGCGGCACGCCGCGGCGGCCCGGGAATCGAGAACGCGCAGTTCTGGTACGGCGCCGCCGAGAAGCTGCTGGCGCCACTTCTCCTCGCCGCAGTGCACGCCGACGGAACGATGGCGGACGTCGTCCGTTGGGTCGACAAGCAGGAGGAGGAGCAGGTCAGGTGGGGGCTCGAGTTGGCCGGCGACGACGCTGCGATTACTGCGTTCTCGGCGACGACCATGCGCGACGAGCGGACGCGGTCGAACGTCTATGCGACGACGGAGACGGTGCTCGCCTCCTTCGCAGACCCGTCCGTGCTGGCCTCCGCCGCGATCTCGGATTTCCGAGCCGAGCTGCTCCTCGACGGCGGCAGACACACGGCCTATCTCTGCGCGCCGGCGCATGAGCAGCGTCGGCTGCAGCCGCTCTTCGCGACACTCGTCCAAGAGGTCGTCGCTGCTGCCTACGAGCGCGCGACCGAGACGGGGAAGCCGCTCGACCCACCGCTCCTCCTCGTCCTCGACGAGTGCGCGAACATCGCCCCGTTGCGGGATCTCGCCACACTCGCGTCGACCGGTGCGGGACAGGGGATCCAGCTCGTGTCCGTCTTCCAGGACATGGCGCAGATCAACGCCGTGTACGGTCGCGATCGCGCGCCGACGATCGTCTCGAACCACCGCGCGAAAGTCATCCTCTCGGGAGTCGCCGACGCACAGACGCTCGACTACGTCGGCCGGCTCCTGGGCGACGAGGAGGTACAGCAGGTGTCATCGACGACCGGAGCCGAGGGACGAACATCGACGACGCAATCGGTCGCGCACCGCAGCCTCGCGCCCGCCAACGCCCTTCGCGAGATGCGACCGGGCCACGGCGTGCTGGTGTACGGGCACCTGCCGCCGGCACGAATCACACTGCGGCCGTGGTTCCGCGACCGGCGCCTACGCAAAATTGCGTCAGGCGCAGCCGAACCCGTCGGAGTCGCGGGGTAACGTGATGTCCATCCTCGAAGACCTGACAAGACTCACGGCGAAGCGTCTCGAGCGCCGGCTGGAGGAGTTGGCGGGCGAGGCTCTGCCGTGCGTCTCGGCAGTCCCGTTCGAGGCCAACCCAGAGGAAGGGCTTACGGTCGGACTATGGATCGAGTCGCAGGGCAGACGCGACGTGCTCGACTTGGCGCGCGTCCTCGAAACGGAGCCAGGTGGCCACGTCGCCACCGGCTGGTCCCTACTCTCGCCGAGCCGACCCCACCCCTACTGGCGACTTCTGCTCCGGGTCCACTTCGAGCGGCCCGTGCTGTGCTCATTCGTCGTCCGCTTCGACATCCGCGACGACGCCAGCGACGCAATGCGGCGTTCGCTTCCCCTGCTTCTCGCTGCGTCCGGATTCGCGCTTGCGTTCGATCGCCTTCCCGAAGCCGACCGGCCGGTGGCGTGGGTACCCGCCCCGGCCGCGCACGGCTGCGTATATGAAGTGCTCGGCGGGGCGAGTGCCTGAGCTAATCGGGGGGCCGAAGATGCTCCTAGTCGACCCGTTCGCACTGCTGCCTACTCGACCCGGACCTCGAGCAGCGGCCACTGCCTCTCCGAGTCGGCGAGGGTGTGGAGGGCACCCTCTACCAGGTCATCCTCGGCAGGGTTCCACCGGTAGCCGCGGAGATCGCTGTCTCGGATGACACGGCGGCCTGGCCACGCCGACTGAATCAGGATCAACGGCCGTGGCAGGAGCAGGTCTTCCGCCTCTGCCATCTCGCGGGCAGTGGCGCGGTCGCGGCCGCTCGGAACTGCGCGCCCGCGCGGATGGGTGTGCCAACTGCCGAGATACCGGTAACGCTGGTCGCCCGCCTCCCAGACGTAGTCGATCGCTCGCCTAACAGCGTCGGGATCCGGGCTAAAGCTCATCGGCCTGTGGCGCGCCCGTGGCCCAGGTCCACCGACCGCGACGACTACGAGTGCCTCATGGTCTCCGAATCCGAACACTGGGCCACCGGTCTCACGGAAGCGAAAGCGCCGCGCTTCGCTACTAATCGTCGCGCGCGCTGCTGGATCAAGCCAGATATTCCTCAAGCTGTCGAGTCTGCCTCGGGCTCGAGACGTCCTTCTTGATAGTGCTCGGGCTCTCTGAAGTTGAGGACGACCCAGTTGGAGGCGTTCGCCGGATACTTAGTCACGCCGCTAGCGAGGATCGCCAATCGGGTTGTGATCGCGGCGAGTTCGGTCGCCTCGAACCCTGGGCCGGTGAACGCTGGATGCCGGCAGCCGATTGGCGTCTCTTCGCTGATTTCGCCGGCCGCCGGCGGGGGAATCCGGCTGTCGGCTTGTGCCCGCAGGAACTGTTCGAGCCCTGGACCTTCCGATTGGACGACGAACAGATCGGCGCCGTGACTTCCTGCCGTGAGCCCGGCAACGAGCAGGGGGACCCCATGCGCCTTTACCCGAGCGGCGAGATACCGGGAGACGGTGAGCGCTCCGGTTGTGTCTACGACGACGTTGGCGTCAGGGAGAAGATCGTCGAGCAGGTTTTCTGCCTCATCTGAGTCTCCAAGACAAACGACGTGGCCGTGGGCGTCGCTGAAGGGGTTGAGCCTGCGGCAATAATCGGCAACGGCCTCGGCCTTCTTCTCACCGGCGTGCTCATCTCCGAGTACGTGACGGACCGCGTTGTTCACGTCGTAGCGGTCGCAGTCGAAGATGTCGATCCTGCCGCCACCGGCCTTGGCAAGTTCTAGTGCGACCGGTGCTCCTACCGAGCCGGCGCCGACGACAATGATCCGCGCCGCTTCCAACCCTGTCATCTCTGGCACACGCCGCGCACGCTCCTCGCGCGAGAGTGCCTGTGCCTCCGCTGGCCAGCGGCGAAGTGTCGGCTCGTAGCCGCGCTTCTGGACGACCTCGAGAAAGAGCCAGTTGCGACGCTGTTCGCTTCGGGTCGGCCCCTGTTCCATGAAGGTCAGTCCGACCACAAGGCCGGCCTCGGGTAACCCCTTCGCTCGGCGAAGCTGCCTGTCGAGCTTGTCGAAGATGGTGGGCTCGGCTTCTCTCAGCGCGTCGAGGACTCGCGTCGGGTAGTCCTCTGCTGTCGGCCGACCCCAGATTGACACCCACCGGCCGTTGAGATCGCCTTCGACCTTCGGATAACGGGCAAGCAGTTCCCGGTCGATCTCAGCATGGCCCGCGGCTTCGACGAGAACGCGGATCGCACCCGCGCTGCGGCGGATCGTCATGGCTCCGCCGGCCGCGTAGAGCTCGCTCGTCAGGAACGGCTCGGCGACAAGAACGACCTTGTCCGGGGTTGTCGCGAAGTAGGCGCTCTCGGGCTCGGCCATCCGCGCCTCTCCTGCACGGATCCGTTCCTGGCCTTTGGCACTGTCTTTCAGCAGGTTGCGGAGGTTCTTGCCGACAAGTGCGCCAGCCGACCGTCCGTCGTCCCAGTCCCGGTCGGGGTCCTCAAGGAGGCAGTAGTTGAGGCTGACCGGATGCTGATGACGATCGAGGAGCAGAGCGGCACCGGTGACCTCGGGCGGGAAGAACGGGTAACTGTGCGGATAGGTGACGACGACTTCCGCGGGCTGATCGCGGAAGCGGACTTCTGTCCTTATGACGAGCCTGCCCTTGTCGTTGACCGAGAGGTCGACCGGGAGCGAGTGGCGCTCGAACTCCTCGAGCTCCCAGACAAGCCGTTCCTGGTCGCGCTCGAACCAGCGCTCAGCCGTAGCGCTCACGACGGAGCGGCTGCTGCTTCGTCTTCTCGTGGCCCGGAGCGGGCCGAGCTGGAGGTGTCGAGCGCGCTTTGCGTGCCGCAAGAGCACCGGCCGTGACGGCGCCGCCGACGATGGCCGCCTTCCTCAAGCCGCCTCCGCCATCGTCGTCATCGGCGTCCTTGTCGTCGTCCGCGTCGTCCCAGCCATAGTCCTCGGCATACCGCTCACCTTCGTTGTCGACGAGGCGTACCTCGCCGCTCTCGTCGATCTCAAGCCGCACGGTGCCGCTGGCGCAGGACTGGAGAACGTTGTCTTCGCCGGCCTGGTCCTCGTAGATCTTGAGCATGTCGTCATGCGGGTGGTCGTGCTTTGAGTCGGGCCCGACTGAGATCAAGACGAACTCCGGGTCGATCAGATCGAGCGCCTCACGGTACGCATCGTCGTTCTTAGAGTCCTTGACGAACGTGCGTGAGCCGTGGTGCGAGGCATGGAGAACCTGGCACTGGAGCACCTCAGTGCCCTCTTCCTCGGTGCGGCCCTCGTAGTAGCTGACGATGCGCTCCCAGCAGTCCTTGTTCGAGTCGCCGGTCAGCATGATCGCGCAGCCCTTGTAGGAGAACTTCAGCACCATGCAGTTTTCGTGGACGACGCGCTTCGCCTCGTCCTCGTCGAGTTCTTCTTCGGGGTCGATGAAGCCGGGCGGTGAGAAGCAGCGGACGGTCACCTCGTCGTCTGCGAAGGTCGTCCAGTGGGAGCGGCTCCCCTGCGGGTACTTGAGGTACTCGTCGATGTCGTCCTCGTGCGCGGCGCGATGCTCCTCCTCGACGCGCTCGAATTGCTCGTAGTTGCCGGCGATGGCGAGCTTCTTGCCGTGCTGCGGCCACCAGAGCTCGATGACCTGGTAGCGATCGTAGAGGTCGCCGATTCCGGTGATGTGGTCGTCGTGTGCGTGCGTGATCACCAGGATGTCGATCCGCTTGCGGCCGTCGTCGCCCTCGAGGAGCACGTCGTCCAGGAACTTGAACAAGTCGATCCCCTCGCCGGGGCAACGGCGGACGTCGATGAGGATATAGCGGTCGTCCGGCGTCTTGATCAGCGTCGCGTCGCCGTGCCCGACATCTATGAAAGTTGCCTCGAAAGCTGCCACAGTGATCGTCTCCTAGACCGTCACTCTCCGAGCTTCGACGTCACCGCGAACCTCGCCGGTCTCGTCGTCGACGCCGGCGTTTGCGGCGCCGTCCTTGATGACGCGGATAGCGTGCTTCGCCGACGCCTTCGCGGTATAGAGCTCAGAGGAAGAGATCGTCTCGTTGTTTTCGCCCTTGGCGACCCACCAGTACTGCCCCTTCGCGTTCTTGTGGATATCGAAATACACCTCTCTAACTCGATATTACAACACTGACTTCAGTGCAGTATAGCCTGGAACTGGCAGATCTAAACCACGATGCCCAGGACGGATGGGTCAGCCGACGACGGGCGTGTGGTAGCGGTAGCGCTTGCCGCGCTCCGCCTCGTGGTCGCGCTCGCGACCGACAGCCCCCGACTGGAGAAGATCGGTCAGCCGCTGATTCACGGTGTTCGCCGGCAGGTCGAGGAAGTCGGCGAGATCAGGAACGGTGAACTCGCCGCCGAGCTCAAGCGCGGCTTGAAGTGTCTCCACGAGATGTGGCGGTGCATTCAGCAGTTCGATGTCCTGGCTCTTCATGAACGTGTAGGCGAGGGAGTGACGGTGGCGTTCCAACACGAACTCGAAACTTTCGACCACCTCGCGCCCCATGTGCGTCGCAACGACGACGGTACCTTCGTCGCGGTGTCTTCGGAGTCCGACATCGATCTCGTTGCACATCTCGTCGAGGAACGATGGAGTCGCCGCCTGGACGCCGCTGAAGTCGAGAACGAGATTCACCGGTTCAAGCATCTTCTGCTTGACCTTCGCGGCTGCCTTGCGGCCCTCCGAGCGGGTCAAGAGGGCCTGTCCGTAGTCGGCGTGAAGTCGGAAGAGAGACAGCGGGCTCATCGGACTGCTTTCGTCATTGGCGCCACTGGACTATAGGGACGTTACCCCTTACGGCGGAAGATATAACGCTGCCAGGCCGCGAAAGCAAGAGGATTCGCGCGCTTCCAAACGGGGGATCGTGCCCCCAGCAGCGAACCTCTCCACTGCCTGCACCTTGTTTCAGAGCAGTGCTTCCCGCGTGCCTCGAGGCGGTCCTTCACCGGCGGAGGAATCAAGTGGTCTACAGCTTGGCGGTTCCGAGAGTGGCATCGTTTCGCTCGGTGGCGCCGGATGATCAGCCGAGAGGGCTCGAGCCAAGTCGGCCGAAGGTTGGCCTCTGCCTCTCCGGCGGTGGGTTTCGCGCCGCGTTCTACGGACTCGGCGCAGTCCGTTATCTGAGTGAAGCTCGCCTCCTTCCGTCTGTGACGGCGATTTCCGCGATTTCCGGAGGTTCGTTGGCGGCGGCCAAGATCGCGGCGCACTGGCCGGCATTCGCGGAGGCCGGAACCGGTGCCTTTCTCGACACCGTTTGGGAGCCAATGCGCAGAACGGTGGCGGACGTGAACATCAGAAACCGCTGGCTGGCTAGCGTCGCCTCGGGCCGAGGCGTCGGTCGGGGCGGCCGCGGCGTTGTCCTTGGCGAGGTCCTGCGTCGGGAGCTCGGTTTGCCGCTCGAGCTTGCCGACCTCCCAGGCGGGCCGCACGTGATCTTCACGAGCACCTGCCTGCAGACCGGCCGTGCCTTCCGCTTCGCGCGGGATTTCACCGGGAGTTGGGACTTCGGCTACGTGGAGCCGACACCTGCCGGTGTGAAGCTCGGCACTGCTCTTGCCGCTTCAGCAGCCTTCCCCATCACCTTCACCGTTGTTCGCGTGCAGACCAAAGACTTGAACCTGCCGATGGCGGTGCCACCCGAAATCTCGCTCGTGGACGGCGGCGTATACGACAACCTCGGGCTTGAATGGTTCCAGGGAAGTGGGAGCGGTCGACCGCGAACTACTGACGCTGACTTCGTGCTCGTCGTCAACGCGTCGGGAGTGCTGGATCAGAAGCGGAGACGCTTCGGTGCGGGACGCGCGATCTTCCGCGACTTGAGCGTTCAGTACAGCCAGACGCTCAATGTTCGTGTGCGATGGTTCGTTGACCAACTCAAAGCGGCGCCGGGGAGCGGACTTTATGTCGGGATCAATCGTGACCCTCGCAAGTACACGTTGATCGATGGTCGAACGCCAATCGATCCACAGCTCTATGACGGCGCGCTTCCGTCATCGCTAGCGCAGCGCATGCCCCTCGTTCGCACCGACCTCGATCGCTTTTCGCGAGACGAGACCGAGCTTCTCGCATACCACGGCTACTGGTCTACGCATTCCCGGCTGGCCACCTTCCGGCCCGATCTGGCGGTCGAACACCCGGAGTGGCGCGAGTTCGCTGATCTCTCTCCCGCCGAGGAGCAGCGACTGGCGGTCATCCTCGACGACGCTCGGCAGCGGTCACTAATTCGCCGCGGGGCTTGAGTATGGACCGCCGCTGCGCCGCGACCCGCTAGAAGTCGCCGACGATCGCCCCCAGTTCATCTGGAAGCTCGGCGATCTCATCGTGCCAGGCGAAACGGAGCGGCGGAGGTCGCGCTTTGTGAATCTGAGCCCGAGTCGCCTCGTGCGTAGATGAGATCAGAGCTCGATCTCCGGTGCACACTCGCGAGTTCGCCGGCGAGCTGACCGCGCTTCGACCACGAGCTGGAGGCGATCATGCAGCGGTGCCACTCGGGGGGCCGTCCGATACTCGTCGAGCTTCGCCAGCTGGCGGTCGCACATCTCGATGACACGGCGTTGGAGAACGACCTCGGCCTCGAGCTTCCCCTTCCGACCCCGCCCCAGCAGCGCACGGGAGGCGTTCCGCTCGGCCTCATCGAGCTTCCGCGCCGCGTCGCGCCGCAGCTTCGCGGTCGCGATCTTCTGCTGCTCGATGGCTCGGGTGGTCACGCGCGTGGCCTTCTCGATCTCGGCACGTGTGTCGTGGCGCGGCCCGGAAGGTAACGGCCGCTGGTCAATCGCCAGTCGCTCGACGGCGGACTCCTCGAGCGCCTGCGCGAGGAGTGTCACAGCGTCGCGGTCATCGAGGTCGTGGAAGTGGCTTTCCCGTTCGCGCGGAACGGCCGTGACGTAGAGCCGCGTCTCGTGCCTCGCGCGCGAGAGGGCGACGTATCCCCACTCCTGGAGTCGCGTGCCGCCGATGCCGAGGACGAAAGCGCGCTCGACCGTCACCCCTTGGCCGGCGTGGCCGGTGATGGCATAGGCGTGCCGGACACGTCCCTGGGCGAGATAGTCGCCGCTGAGCTCGACCCGGTCGCCGCGGTCGGTCACAACGCGGAGCGACGCTGCGTGCCTGTCGGCTCGCTCGACTGTTCCGCGCGTGCCGTTCTTGACGCCGAGCGCCTCGGAGTTGCGGAGGCAAACGACGCGGTCGCCGGCAGCGAACTCGACGCCGCCGATCGTGAGCCGCTCGCGACCGAGCCGGCCGTGCGTCTCCATCAGCGTTCGGGCGAGCGCGTTCAGCTCGCTGACGTCGCGGCGGCGGAGGGCGATCATCACGTTGCCGGGGAGGTCTTCTCGAGCAACTGCCCACCAGTCGGCGATCAGCCGCGTCTTCGCAGCCACAGGCGTCTCGCATGCGAGGAGGCGGCCTGCTCCTTCGGCGAAGGCGAGGTAGTCGCGCCCAAGGCCGTTGCGGATCGCTTCGAGCGCGCGGCGCTCTTCGGCGTCGGGCTGTCTCCGGTTTCCGCTCAGCTCGATCGCGCCGTGGCGCTCGACGATGCCGGCTAATAGGCCACCGGCGCCTACTGCCGGAAGCTGCTGCGGATCACCGATCAGGACGAGCTTCGACTGCGCCCGCTCGATTCTCTCGAGGAGAGGTGCGAGGACTCGCGTTTCGGCCATGCCTGCCTCGTCGACGATGACGACGCACCGGTCGGGCAGCTCGTCCTGGAGCAGGCGGTGGAGTGTCGTAGACGGAATGCCAGTCTCGTCCTGCAGCTTCTCGGCGGCGATCCCGGAAGGCGCTGCGCCGAGAACGGCGACACCGGCCATTCGAAATGCTTCGGCCGTGGCGTGCGTCGCGGTGGTCTTGCCTGTCCCGGCGAGACCGACGACGCAGACGACGCGATCGGGGCTCGAAGCAACGAGGCGGACCATTGCGTGCTGCTCGTCGGAGAGCGTCGGCACGCCCGCCAACGCCTCGTCGATGACTCCGTTCACGACGGCCGGGGCGCCAGCGCCGACACCACGGTCGACGACATCGAGCGCCGCATGTTCCGTTGCGACGAGCTCTGCGGTCGAGTAGCGCGCCGGCCGCCCGGGCTGTGCGGCCTCGCCGACTCTCTCGACTCCTTGCATGCCGACGAAGCGCGACGCGAGCCGCCGCACGCGCTCTGCGCTCGCGCCCCCCGCGTGCGCCTCTGCCCAGGCCATGACGAGGTCTGCGTCGGAGAAAGCCGTCGTCCGCTCCGTCAACCCCTCCGGACCGAGCAGCCGGTGTGCGATCTGCAGCAGCTCCTGCGACGACGGCTCCGGGCGGCGCGCGCGGTGAAGCGCCGCGTCAATTTCTGCATGGCCGAAGCCGTGCTCGGCCGCGCGGGCACGCCAGTCCTCGCGGAGCAGCGCCAGGTCGGCGTGCTCCTTGCGGTCGCGCGTGTCGAGCGCGGCCACCTGCGCCGCCCAGAAGCCGCTCGTGCCGCGCTCGTCCATGTGCTCGACGACCTGCGCTCGCCGGGTCGAGAACTCGTCGATCGCCGTCCGTGGGACTCCCTTCAGGTCGGCGAGCCCCTTGTGCGGCGTCTCCCACTCGACCCCGAGCGAGCGGGAGAGCTCGGCGCGCAAGTGCGCCTGGTAGAGGTAGCCGGCCGCGAGCCGGTAGGTCTTCAGGATCGCCTCGCCGTCGAGCGCACGCCACTTCCCGTCGGTTGACCGGCGGGCCATGTTGGCGACGATCACGTGGGTGTGCAGGTGCGGGTCCTGCGCCCGCGAGGTCCGGTGCTGGTAGGCGGCGGCGACGAAGCCCTCGCCGTGCTCGCGATGGATACCGCCGGTGCCGCGGCGAACGACACAGGCCTCGTCCTCGAGGTACGAGAGCGCGGCCTGCCATGCGGCGACGTGCGCTTCGTTGACGGCGCGGCGCGTCTCCTCGCCGCCGAGGGCGTGCAGGAGGCTGACGCTCTTGGGGACGGAGAAGACGAGGTCGAAGCCCGCGACCGGCCGGAGCGTCTTCTCCTCCAGGCGCCGCTCGCCGCTCGCCGGGTCGATCTTCTCGACGGTGATCGTCCGCGCCTTCGGATGCCGGCGGCGCAGTCGCTCGCCGCTCTGCGGGTTGTCCCCGCGGATGAGCGTGCCGAACTGCCCGTCGTCGACGACTCCCTTGAGCCCGAGCGCCGCGGCGCCGCGTCCGGTCCAGATGCCCGGCGACTCGCCGCGACCGGCGTAGTAGTCGTCGATTCCGGCCGCGACTGATCGCTCGTAGTAGCCCTCCTGCCCCGGCGTCAGCTTGGCGACACTCAGCATGAGGGATATTGTGCACTAGACCCATTTATGGGTCAAGTGCATCTGTGTCTCGCGTGCTATTGAGGTTACTAAGTGGAGCGGACGGAGCATCAGACGGCCTCGTCGTCGTCGTCGAGGTTCGCGCCCCACTCTTGCTCGCAATCGCCAGCGTGGACAAGGCTGCCGTGCTTCTCGGCGGCTTCGTCGGTGGAGGTGATCGGCTGGAAGCAGCAGGCGCAGCGGACGGCCTCGCCTGCCGCGAGCTGCGCGCGCTGCTCCGCGAGCCGCGCCGCCTGCTCCTCCTGGTAGGCGCGCTCGCGCCGCTCGCGCTCGGCCTCCCGCTCGGCCAGGTGCCGCTTGATCGAAGGCGGTGCCACCCGCTTGGCGAGCTTGGCGAGCACCTTCGATCCGGCGAGCTCCTGCGGCTCGTACACGCCCTGCCGGTCGGCGCCCGGCAGCCCGGCCGTGTCCACGAGCCGCTGGGCGAGCAGCAGGCGCAGGACGACGGCGAGCGCGTCCTCCGGCGTGCGCGCCCGCATCAGCCGCTCGGTCGCCTCCTGGTGCAGCTGCTTCTCGGACTGCACGCCGCGTGGGTAGCGGACGGTCTCCTTCCCCTGCTTGTTCGTGGTGCTCGGCTGCTCGATACAGAGCCGGTGTGCCCAGGCTGCCGCCTTGCCGTAGTGGATCAGCACGAGCGAGCCGAGCAGCTTGACCGCGTCGGTGTCGAGCTTCGGCTGCCAGCGCGCGAGCGCCGCGCCGAGGTCGAGGTTCCGTGCTCGCGCCGAGACACGCTCCTCGTACTGGCGCTCTCGCTCCTGCCGGCGCGCCTCCTTCTCGGCGTCGTCCGCCGCGGCCGGCGCGTGCTGCTCGCGCTGTCGCTCGCTCCGCTCGGCCTCGGCGGCGGCGTGGGCGGCGATCTTCTGCACGAGCCGATCCGTCAGCCACTCCGGATCGGTGACGTAGCGGTGTTCGCGGCGGTCGTCCGGCGACGGCAACTCGAGCAGGCAGCCGAATGCGCGGGCGGCGTCTGCGTCCTCGTCCGTTAGGGCGAAGCAGTCGCGCTGCCGCCGGTCCTCGGCCTCCCGCGCCGCCCAGTCGTATTCGGACGCGTGCTCGATCTCGGGCAGCGTCGCGAGCGCTGCCTCAACCGGCTCGGCGTGCGGGCCGAGCTTCGCCAGCAGCGTCGGCATCACGTCGTCTCGACTGCCCGGCAGGATCGGGCCGTGCCAGCCGCCGACGCTGTAGGCGACAGGGTGGAGCGGCTTCCCGTCGTCGTCCTGCCAGTCGGCGGCGAGCACGTCGTCCACGACCTCTCCCGGGGCGCTCGGGAACCACGCCGCCCCGGCCGGATGCTCCGCGAGCCACGCCACTGTTAGGTCGGCAAGCAGCGGCTCTCGTTCCGCTATCCGGACGAGCAGCGGCGCGCAGGAGAGTGGGACCTTGCGCGCGGCGACGAGCGCCCGCGCTTCCTCCGGTAGCCGCAGCAGTTCGAGCCGCTCGCCGATGAGCCGCTCGCTGCGGCCGACGAGCTTCGCCACCTTCGCGGCGTCGCCGTGCTCCTCGACAAGCCGCCGGTACGCATCCGCCTCCTCGACCGGCGTCAAGTCAGCGCGGATCACGTTCTCCGCAACCGCGAGCGTCAGCGCCTCGCCGTCGGCATCACGCACCTGCGCGGGCACCTCCTTCAGCTTCGCCGCCTTCGCGGCCCGGTAGCGGCGCTCGCCCGCGATGATCGTGAAGCGGTCGCCGTCCGGGGCGAGCGTCAGCGGCGTGATGATCCCGTGCCGCTTCACCGACTCGACCAGCTCGGCCATCTGCTCGTCCGCGAACTCGCTTCGCGGGTTGAAACCCGGCCGCGTCTTGATCTTCGCGAGCGGCACCATCGTCAGCATCTCGCTCATCTTGCGATCCCTCCCTCTGTGAGCAGTTCGAGCGCTTTGTCCTTGAGCGGCTGCGGCTCCGTCGCCCGCTCAAAGCGCGCCTCTGCGTGCGTGCGGCCCACCGTCTGCCGCGTCGGCTGCGCGTGGTCGACGTACGCGGTCACCGCTTGCAGTGCGCCCCAGCGGGTGCCGCGGACGTTCTCGAGGTCGGGCGCGGCACGGTACGCGGTGCGGATCGCCTCGCGCACGCGCTCGACGTTGCGAACGGCGCGACCGCCGTCGCTGCGGTCGGGCTTCGGCTCGGGCAGCGGCATAAGCTGCGAGACGAACCGCTCGAACGCGGCCGCGTTCATCCGCTCGCGGATCAGGCGCCCGCCGATCTCCTCCAGCTCGTCGTAGTAGCGCCACGCGATCCCGAGCGTGCGGCGCGCGTCGGCGAGCCTCGCCTCGATGTTCGCGGTGTGCCGCGCCTTCCAGGTGCGCTGCGCGCCGTCGAGCGGGAGCAGCATCCCGTTCAGGCAGGCGAGCCGGAACGGCGCCACCGAGACGGTGACGGCGAGGCCGCCGTCGTGGCCGTTCCGGAAGCAGAGGAGCGGTAGCACGTCTTCCCCCTCAGCGCCGCCGATGCGGATCTCGCGATCGAGCCGCATCAGCGCGTGCACGCGAGCGCCGCCGCGCGTACCGCCCGCGCCGATCCAGTGCGCGCGGCCTGAGTCGGTGATCCCGTCGCAGAACGCGAACGCGGCGGGGTTCTGCAGCGGCTCGTAGCCATCGCCGACGACGCCGAGCACGGCGCGCGTATCGCTGCGGACGTTCGCAACGTGTCGCGGCACCGACAAGCGCAGCGACTCGCTGTCGCTCTCGACGACCGCCTCCAACGGATGTTGATCAACTCGCCAGTCCAGCCCGGCGGCGGCGATCATCTCCGCCGCGCTGCTCGCCGCGTGCGGATCCACGGCGCGCACGACGTCGCCCCACGTGTCCGGTCCGGAGCCGAACCACAGCGGCGCCCGCGTGTCCTCGATCCGGTGCGCGGGCTGCTCGATGGTCTGCATGCCTCGTTCCTCCTCTGGTCTCAGGCGGCAAGCGCCGCCGGTGTCGCGGGCGACGGCTCGCCCGCCGTGATGAAGCGCTCAGGCTCCTCGAAGATCGCCAGCCCGACGTGCGTCGCTAGACCCGCCCCGAGCCAGAGCGCCTGCACCTCGTCACGGCTGACGCTCTCGTGGCGCAAACGGAGTTCCGCCACCTGCGCAAGCAGCGGCGGCATCGCTCGCGCCTCAACAAGCTCGACCTGCCGCGCGACGAACTCCGCCAGTGCTTCGCGGTCGATCCGGTATTCCGTTCCTCCTCCCTTCGGTTCACTTCGGTTAACCCCCACGACGTGCTGACGCGGCCCTTTGCACTGCCGCGCTCCACCCTTCGGGTGCCTCTGTGTCTCTAGGGGCTGACTACGCGACTCGGTCGAGCCGGCCGGTGTCCCACGCCCAGCGCTCGACGCTCGACCACCGCCACACTTCAGAGCGCCCAAGGCGCCCCACCGGGCGGGGGAAGTCGGATCGAGCCGTGAGCACGGACACCCGCGCCCGGGAAATCCTCAGCCGTTCCGCGATGTCGGCGGCGATCACCAGCTCGGTCCGCGAATCGACCTGCACGACGAAACCGTAGCCCTGCCTACCGCGGCCCGGTCGAGACGCCATGGTTCGGGTCCCAGGACGTTCCAGGGCAGCGGCCCCACAGGCCGATATGGCGTCGCCGCGCACGAAGGCCAAGACGCACGAGGAGGCGGGCGTAACGCCCGCGCCGGTAGTCGTAGAAGTAGGGCGCAGCCGCCCCGACGCGCACCAGCTGGACGTTGACATCGAGCCCGTCGCGAACGCGGAACACGTAGCGGAGCAAGCGCCCGTAAGCGTCCACCGCGTCGGTCTTCGGTTCGCGGTACAGGCGCACCGCGGTACCGGGCGGGAGCAGACGCTTCGTGATCCTGGACGCCTGCGCGCCGTAGCACTCCGGCGAGTAGTAGACCTCGGGCGTGTCGATTTGGACGAGGCGGACGTGACGCCCGTTCGTGAGCGCAACGGTGTCCCCGTCGATGACGTACTCGATGCGAGCGACCTGGCCACCGCGCGGGAGCCTCGCACCTGCGGTCGCGGCCAGCACGAAAAGCAGCGCGATCGCGAGCAGGAGGAGCGGGCCTGTAGGTCGACCCGCCACTAGACAAGCCCGTCAGGCAGGCGCGTCGCGACCGCAGCCGGCCGCGCGGCGATGTCCTCGAGCAGAGCGGGGATCTCGTTCATGTTATGGGCGAGGGCGTACCGCCACTCGCCGTTGCCGCCATCGGCGTTCACCGCTGCCACCCAGCGGGCCGCCGCTTGCGCCTTGATGTCCGAGATCTCATCACGGCCACCTTTGGTCTCAAGGATCAGGGTCAGCCCGTTCGTCAGCCTTACGAGGAAGTCGGGGATGTATTCGTGGTCGCCGCCGGCGTGGAGATATGGGATAGAGAACCCGAGCCCCTGGTTCTTCACGAACGAGACCGCATGCGGCGAGCCGTCGAGGTGGTACGCGGCCGACGCCTCCCACTTCGAGTCCTGCACGACGTAGTTGAGGTGTGACCTCTCGACCTCCCGCACCTTCTTAGCCGTCCAGAAGTCGACCTCGGCTGTCGAGCCGACACCGCGCCGTTGCTCGTAGCGCGGCAGCTCAACGTCTTCCCCGTCGAGCACCGCTGGCCGAATCGCTTCCGTCAACCTTTCGATCGCAAAGCCCCAGTAGGGATTCAGGAACATGTCGACCCGCTTCATCTCATCGTCGACGACCACTCGCTCCAGGGCGAAGCGCTTCACGATCTCGAGCATCTGCGGGAAGAGAACCTGAGGGGGCGCCTCACAGGTGTCTTGCTCCGAGTAATGGCGGGTCAGCGCAGCGGCCATCTCGAACTCGCGCTGCTGAAGTGTCGCCTCACGCCTCCACGCCTCGAGGTTCAGCCTCGCGCTGCCACCCGGCTCGAGCAACGAAGGCGGCCCCTCCTTCACCAGAAGAGTCGACTTCACTCGCACCTCGTCCGGAACCTTCATCGGGTCGACCTGCACAGACGCGACCGAATCCCAATCGACGTCGACGCGGTTCCGGATCCGTTGCTGGTAGCCCTCAACGCGCGGGTAGCGGATCTCGAGCTGAGCTCGCGCTGGCAGCGCGTGAACGTGGTTCTGGCGGAGCGGCTTCGGTCTTGGACCCACCCGCCGCTTGAACGGCACGACCTCGAACGGGACGCCGAGGATCTGTGCGACCTCTTCGCTGAACTTGCCATCCTCCGTGAGGTCGTAGCTCGCACGCCGCAGGCCACGGCCAACGACCTGTTCGCAGAGGAGCTGTGACATGAAAGGGCGCAACCCGACGATGTGCGTAACCGTGTTGCAGTCCCAGCCTTCGGTAAGCATCCCGACGCTGACGATGCAGCGGACATCGCGACCGGGTGGATGCAACGGGCGATCGAGCTTCCTCGCCAGCTCTTCGAAGTCCTCGGGATAGACCGAACGTCCCTGCGGGTCCTTGGGCCAGTCGAGCTTTCCCACCGTGTCGAGCGTGAGACGCATCCAGCGCGACTCGTCGTTCTTCGCTCCTTCGACCTCAGTCTCGGCAATCACTTTCGAATCGACACGAATCGTGTTGACCTTGCCGTTCTCGTTCTTCAGCTCAGGTATCCCGGCTGGCGGGATCCCCTCAGGCGGCTTCCCCTCAGCGAGCCAGTCGTACAACGTCGCCGCGAGCTTCGTGTTCTTGCAGACGAGGATGAAGACCGGGGGACGCTCCTCATCGCTCTCAGCCCACTCCGCCCGCTCTTGTTCCCAGGCGCCGGCGAGGAGCCGGATCGGCTGCTCGGCGAACCGAAGGACAGCCTCAGCCTTTGGATTGGCGCGTTTGCCTCCGCGCTCACCCGCCGAGAGACGGCTCATGATCCAACGCCAGATGTTGAAGTAGGCGGCGTGCTCCTCCCCAGTTGCGTCGGACACGGCGAGCTGCGGGATCTTCACAAGCCCCGACTCGATCGCATCCGTCAGGCCGAAGTCGCTGACTACCCAGGGGAAGATCCGGTTCGTGTCATCGCCTGCGCGGGCCAGGAAGTAAGGCGTCGCCGACAGGTCGACACAAAAGTTGATCCGGCGGTGCTTGTGGATGCGGTCGAGGCCGTCGATCCAGATCGTCGACTCGTAGGCGAGCTCCTCGCCGCGCTCCTCGTCAGTCAACTCCGAGTCCTCTTCGGCCGTGCCGGACGCTTCTTGCCGGATCCGGTAGGCGTGATGCGCCTCGTCGTTGAGGACGAGGATGTTTTGCTTTCCGCCGACCTCGCGCCCGAGCAAGCGCTGCATCAGGCGCGCGTCGCTCTCGACGTAGCGAGTCTCCTCAACAACGACTTCCGGCTTCTTCGGCCGGCGATCCTCGATCAGTTGCATGTCCATCTTCGGATCGGCGAGTGCAATCGCGAGCGCTTCCTCCGTCATGTAGCGGCCGCCGCGCCCCGACGTGGTCTTTGCACCGATCTTGATCGTGGACTTGATCCGTTCCGGCTGCCCAAGCTTCTGCACTTTCGCGCCCGCGCTCATTCCCTTGCGCTCGAACTCGTGCCAGTTCTTGACGAGGACGCGGCCGCGGCGGAGGTCGCTCATCTGCTGCGATGGCACAAGGTCGCGCGTCCGGTAGATCGACGCCTCGCCGAGCGACGGGTCGAGCTCCCCGAGCCTGCCCTTGATCGTGAGGTTCGGGCAGACAACGAGAACGACATCGGAGAAACGCGCATCGCCGCGACTGGCGACTTTGTTGAGGACGCTCCAGGCGATTAGCATCCCCATTACGGTCGTCTTCCCACTGCCCGTGGCCATCTTGCAGGCGTAGCGCGGAAACGCCTCAACCTCCTCAGGGACGTCCTCCGGCGGCACGTCGATCCCCTGTAACAGGTCGGAGCGGCCCTCATGAAGGAAGACGATCGACTCGGCCGCTTCGAGCTGGGCGAAGAAGAGCGGTTGCTGCCGCTCCCGCCGCCAGTACTTGAGGAGCTCGAGCGTCGTCCGCGTTGCGCCCGGATACCCCAGCTCACGCCACTGAGCGAGCCGGTCACGGATCAGGTTGACCAGCTCAAGGTCCTGCCACGCGCCGCGCGCCGGTGCGCCCGGCTCGGGCTCCGGCGCCTTCGGGTCGCGGTAGAAATAGCCAGCGGGACGGCGGCCGGCTACGCGCTGAGGCGTCTCGCCGTCTTGGATGAGCCAGTACTCCTGGGGCTCGTCGAACGGCCCGTTGAGAATCGGCTGCTCGACCTCGAAGGCGCTCATTCGGCCTCATCGAGCGACTTGACCACGAGTAGCTCGTTGCCGCGGTCGTCGAGGACTTTCACCGCGATCTGACGCTGCTCGCCAGCGGTGAATGGCGCGCTTACCGTTCCGGCGAGGTGGTCCCACACCGTGTCCTCGTACTCGCCCTTGAGCGCGCGCTTCAGTGCGTCCCACGCGGAAGTGCGAGGGAAGAACGCCTGTGAGACGTAAAACGACAACTCGTTCCAGTCGGTGTCGAGGAACCACGCAGGCACGTCGTCTCCGCCGCGATGGTCGACCTCGAAGCTGACTGGGTCGAAGGTGTCGAGTCCACGTAGCTCGACCTCGTACTGACCGTCCGGGAGCTTTCGAACCGCTACGTCGGGGAGCCCGGCGACCGAGAAAAGCTGGCTCGAACGTGTCGCCTTGAGCAAGTCGCCCATTACAAGGTCGGGCGTCGCCTGGATGTACGTCACGGGAATGCCGACCATCTGCTCGGCTTTGGCCACGAACTCCCGCGCGTTCGGTTCGATCGCGAACCCGATCAGGAGTAGCTGCTCGTAGCTCTTCATGTGAGCCTCGGTGACCGCCTCGTAGATGAGCTTCTCGCTGATCGCACCGTTCTCGGGACCGAAGACAATCGCGACCGGCTGCCCATCGGGGTCGAGGTTCGCCTCGGCGGAGAGGTAAAGCGACCGCGCCGGCTGCTTGACGTTGCGCAGCGTGAGCGAGACGTTGCTGCCGAGCTGAAGAACGGGATTTCGGCGTAACGCCTCGAGCATCCGGTCGACATAGCCTTCATCTGCCAGCTCCCCGGAGTCCTCGGTGCCATCCCCGTCCACATCAACCGGCGTCGGGATCGTCGCCTCGACGAAGAACGTCCCCGTGACTCGCGTGATCTTGTTGTCGATCTCCGGCCGGTCGACGAGCGTCTCCTCAGCAGGCGGCTCGTCGTAGGCCAGCGACTTCAGCGTGACGTGCGGGACGATCCCGCCGACCTCTTCCCCCCTCGAGTTCTTCCGTTGCTCGTAGATGAAGCCTCTTGCTGGGCCATGATCCGGATCCTGGAGCTCGTAGTACGGGAACGTCGCCGTCAGGAGGCGCTGCCGCGTTAGCGCCAGCGGGACGCGCGACGTGTCGACCGTGATCCAGCGCCGTCCCCACTGCTCGGCGACGTACGCCGTGGTGCCTGAGCCGCACGTCGGATCGAGGACAAGGTCACCGGGATCCGTAGTCATCAGGAGGCATCGCGCGATGACCTGACTCGCCGTCTGTACGGCATAGGTGCGATTGAGGGCGCCTCTCACGTCCATCCAGACGTTGTTAAGCGCCCGGTACGGGAAGTCTTCGAAGTACCGCTTATAGATCCGGAGACCGGGCCGAGGCAGGATGCGACCCCGTTCACAGAGGTGGAGCATCCCGTCGATCGTCGCCTTCCAGTTTCGCGTCCGACCCGGATCGAAGGTAATCCCGTTCCACTCAAACGGAACGCTCGTGTTCGTTCGGAATCCCTCGGAGACGGCGGAATCAGTAGCGAACACGCGCGCGCCCTCCGGAAGAAGTGCCGGTTGAGCGAGCTCTGTCGCCGTGAGCTTCCGCGTTGTGCCGTCGGGAAGCTCGACATTGTCGTACTCCTCGGCGCCCTCGCCGCCGAGCTCCTTGCGGATGTAGAGCTGTCGATACTTGACGCGCTGTGCGTCTCGCGCGTACCACACGATGTAGTCGGCGACGGTTGACAGAGTGGCCGCCGTTGCGCCTCCGGTCTTTCGCAGCCCGATCAGCGAGATGAAGTTATCGCCGCCAAACACTTCGTCCATCAACTCGCGGACGTGGTGGACATTCTCATCCGAGATCTGGACGAAAACGCTGCCGCTCGGCGTCAGCAGATCGCGCGCGATGAGCAGGCGGTCGCGGAGGTACGTGAGGTACGAGTGGAGTCCGAGCTCCCATGTGTCGCGGTACGCCTTGACCATCTCTGGCTCGCGGGTCATGTCCTTGTCGTCGTTGTTTTTGACGTCCCGCCGGCGTACAAAGGGCTGGAAGTTCGACCCGAACTTCACGCCGTAGGGCGGGTCGATATAGATCATCTGCACCTGCCCACCGAGTCCCTCGTACTCGAGCAGCGAGTTCATGACGAGGAGCGAGTCGCCGAGGATAAGCCGGTTCGTCCAGCCGCCGCGGTGCTCGTAAGCTTCGAGCTGCTGGTGCAGCGGCAACTGCGGGTCCGCGAAGAGTTGCAGCTCCATTTGGCGGTCGCGCTCATGCCCCTTGAGCGTCTCGAGAATCGCCTTCGTCGAAAGCCGCTCGTGGACGAAGAGCGGCAGCGTCGGCACGTCGAACGAGAGCCGCTCGGCCCTGCCCGCCCAGTCGAGAAACGGTTGCCCGAGGCGCTTGAGCTCCTCAGCCGCAGCGCGGGCGTCGTCGAGCGAGTCTGCGTCGAGGATTCGGCGGATCAGCTCTTCCCCGCGCTCACGCGCCGGGTTCCGTCCGTCCCAGTCGAGCGCCGGCGAGAGCGAGGAGTCGTACTTGTAGGTCTTGGGCGGCTTCTTCTGCTTGAACTGCGCCTGCGTCCCCACGTCAGGGCGAAGCGGCGCTTCGTCTTCGTGACGGTATGTCTCTGCCCGTTTGGTCGCCATCTAACAGCTCACATGTCTGCGCTGAACACCCGAGGTAGTCCGCGCTTCGCCCCTAGGGTGTCTGAGTGTGACATTCGGTAGCGGCACCTGCAATGCGGCACGCCCCGGTTGCTCGGCCTCTAGCGCTTGCCGGTGCTCGGCCCGGATGTTCCGGTCCAGAACCGCAAAGCGCACGTCCAGTACGGCCCGGTCGAGGCGGGCAGCCACGCGCTGCGTGTACGTCGGCTGCCGCGCCGCTCGGCTATTCGAGGCAGCAAGTGTCGAAGCTGAATCCGGCCTGCGACTGCCGAGCCCACATCTCCTTGCGCAGCTGGATCAGCTCGGCGACGTGCTGCGGCGCCTCGGGCCCCGGATCGGCGAGGTCGATCACGCGCCCGAGCGTGAGGCCAGCGACTACGTCCGCGCCGCCGGTCGTGAGCGCGTGCGCGGCCGACTGCATCTTCGCCCCGGTCGTCATCGTGTCGTCGACGAGCAGCACGCTCCTGCCGCGCGCCTCCGGTCTCGCGACGAAGCCGTCGGCCGCGGAGGCGTTCCTGCCGATCACGCCGGGGCCGGGGTCGAGCAGCGGCAGGTACATGCCGCTGAGTGTCCGCGAGATGAGGATCGACTGCTCTAGCGGGTGCTGGCCGACGCGGCCCTGCTTCGAGGGGACGATCGCCAGAGTGTCGAAGCCGCGCCCGGCCGCGCGCTCGATGCAGGCGGTGTGCCGGTCGAGGAAGCGCCAGAGGAGCGCCGCGATGTGCAGGCGATGGGCGGCCCGTACCTCCTCATCGGGCGAGTATTTGTAGTCGCGCAGGACGTTGTGGAGCTGCGCCTCTTGATCGGTGCGCGTGAGCGAGACCGGGACGATGAGGTCGAGCGCGCTGACCTCCTTCCTGCTTTCGTTGCACGAGTAGCAGCGCGGGTAGCCCCCGCTCGCGTTGTGGCAGGTCCGGCAGATGCCGGGTCCGGCCGCAGGCGGCGGCACGTAGGTCGTGACGTGCGGGTCGGTCAGCTCCTCCGCTGTCGGCATCCGGCTCGCCCCGAGCGTCGGCTAGGCGAGCGTGAGCTGCGCGCTCGGGAGGGCGAGCCCGTCGAGCACGGCGAGAACGTCGTTCACGTCGTCGACGACGGTCACGGCGGGATGCCCGACGTGCCGCTGCGCCCACGCCTCGCGCAGGACGAGGTCGCGCACGAGGAATACGCGCTTGCCGTGTTCGAGCGCGATCCGGGCCTGCATCCGCGCGCCGCTTGTGTGTGAGGCCTCGACGACGACGGTGCCGAGCGCGAGCCCGCTCATCGTCCGGTTCCGCATCGGAAAGCGGTAGCGCGTCGGCGGATTGTCGGGCCAGAACTGCGAGACGAGCGCGCCGCCGGAGGCGACGATCTCCTCCGCTAGATCGGCGTTCTCGGCCGGGTAGACCCTGTCGATCCCGGTCCCCATGACCGCGACCGTGTGCCCGCCGACCGCAAGCGCGCCACGGTGCGCGGCGGCGTCGATTCCCTTCGCGAGGCCCGAGAGAACCGTCACCTCGCGCTCGGCGAGACCACGCGCCAGCCGATCAGCCTGTTCGATCCCCTCGGGCGAGGCGCTGCGGGTGCCGACGACGGCGATCGCGCGCCCGCGCAGGAGGCCGCCCCGCACGAACAGGAAGGGCGGCCGGTCGTAGACCATTCGGAGGTTCGCCGGGTAGTCGTCGTCGAGGACCGTGATCACGCGGTCGCCCCGGCTCGTCGCCGCCTCGATCAGCGCCTCGTTCCGGTCGATCTCCTCCGACGTGATCGGGACGTCGTCGAGCGCCTCGGCGAGCAGCTCGGGAGTCTCGAACCCCGACGGGCTGCCGGAGCAGATACCGATCGCGCTTGGGCTCTCGTTGAGCAGCCGCGAGATCAGATGCCACGGGCCTGCGGCGTGAGCGGCCAGCGTTAGGACCGCTGCTTGTTCCCTCCGGATCGTCCTCTCCTCCATCGCGCTCGCTCCTGCGGCGTTAGTCGCGGGGCCGACGGTCCGCACCCTATACAGCCGGGATGACGACAAGGGGACCTGTCCGCGCTCCCCCCTCCGAGCCCTTCCGTGTCAGCGCCGTGTCAGCGGACCGCTGTCGAGCCGTGTCGAACCGGGTCGAGCCGACCTACCCGGTTTTGCTCAGCCGTGCGGTTTCCGCGTGCCGGGTCGAACCCCGTCGAGCACCCGAGCGCACTGTCACGCCGGAGGTCGCGGGTTCGAGTCCCGTCGCTCCCGCTTCGGAAACCCCTGCAAATCAGAACTTCTGTTGTCACTGGTGACAGCAGAACAGCGATACGCGGTCCATTCGTGGCCCAGGTCTGAGGCGCCGCAGTCGGTTGAGGTCGCACCAGGGTCGCACGCGCACGCAAAACGCGGCGATGCAACGGCGATCAGCGACACACGCGAAGCCGTACCGTTACGCGCAATGCCGCATGGGTCGGCCCCCTCCTCACGTTCATGGTAAGGAGGGGGTCGACGGTTCGAGTCCGTCAGAGGGCTCTAAAAGACCTGCAAATCACGATTTCTTGTTGTCTGTGCTGAATCGGCAGTAAGGAGGGGGTCAGCGCCAGCGACGAGGAGTGGGTTGTTTGCAGGGCTTTCGTTCCATGGGCGTTTGTCCGTTTCAGGCTTCTGGTCCCCCATAAGGTCGCACCAGGGTCGCACGTGCCGTTCCCGTTCGTGATCAGACGCGGGCGCACCTCCGTAGTCGGGAGGTGCGGAGAGGCGGTGCGAGTGCGGCCGCGAAGATGGGCTGGTGAATCGGCGCAACACGGCTCAGTCGGCGCTCGTGGTCGGCGCGCTCGGCGTCGTCTTCGGCGACCTCGGCACGAGCCCGCTGTACACGATCCAGACGGCGTTCAACCCGCATGACCCCCATCCGGTCGCAGTCTCGAAGACGAGTGTCTTCGGGATAGTCTCGCTCGTCTTCTGGTCGGTGACGATCATCGTCACCGTCACCTACGTGCTGCTCGTGATGCGCGCGGACAACGACGGCGATGGCGGGATCATGGCCCTGATCACGCTGATCCGTCGCCGCGGCATCCGCGGCGGCCGCCGGACGAAGCTCACGCTGGCGGCGCTGGGCATCTTCGGCGCCTCGTTGTTCTTCGGGGACAGCATGATCACGCCGGCGATCTCGGTGCTCTCGGCGATCGAGGGGGTCAAGGTCGCCGCGCCATCGCTCAGCAACCTGGTCGTGCCGATCACCGCAGCGATCATCATTGTCTTGTTCCTGCTGCAGCGGCTTGGCAGTGGTGCCGTCGGTCGCCTTTTCGGGCCGGTGATGGTGGTCTGGTTCGCCGCGATCGCTGCCTGCGGCCTCCGCGGCGTGGTCGACCATCCGGCGATCGTGAAAGCGCTCTCGCCCACGTATGCGCTCGGCTTCCTTTTCGGGCACTTCTCGGTCGCCTTCTTCTCGCTTGCCGCAGTCGTCCTTGCGGTCACCGGGGCCGAGGCGCTCTACGCCGACCTCGGACACTTCGGCCGGGCGCCGATCAGCCGGGCCTGGTTTCTGATCGTCTTCCCCGCCTGCATCCTCAGCTACATGGGCCAAGGCGCGCTCGTCCTCGCCAATCCGAGCAGCGCGATCAGCAACCCATTCTTCCTCCTCGTCCCGCACTGGGGAAGGCTGCCGATGGTCTTCCTGGCCGGCGCCGCCACGGTGATCGCCTCACAGGCCGTGATCACCGGCGCCTTCTCGCTCACCCAGCAAGCCGCGCAGATCGGTTACCTCCCTCGCCTCCGCGTCGCCCACACCTCCGAGGAGCAGAAGGGACAGGTCTACGTGCCCTGGATCAACTGGGCCCTGATGATCGCCGTGCTCACGCTCGTCGTCACCTTCAAGAGCTCACACGCGCTCGCCTACGCCTTCGGGATGGCGGTGACCGGAACGATCACGATCACCACCCTCCTCTTCTTCTACATCGTCCGCCACTACTGGCGAAAGCCGCTCTGGATCGTCATCTCCGGAGCCGCGACGCTGCTTACGGTCGACCTGCTGTTCTTCGCCGCCAACCTGACCAAGTTCGTGCACGGCGCCTGGTTGCCGCTACTCGTCGGGTTCGTCGTCTTCACGATCCTCACCACCTGGCAACGCGGCCGCGAGCTCGTCACCAACCTACGCCAGCGGAAAGAGGGACCGCTCCGACCGTTCGTCGAGCAGCTCCACGCCATGAAGCCGCCGCTGCGGCGCGTCCCGGGCACCGCGGTCTTCCTCAACCGCGGTAAGACGACGACCCCGCTCGCAATGCGGGCCAACGTCGAGCACAACCACATCCTGCACGAGCACGTCGTCATCCTCTCGCTCCAGACCCGACCCGTCCCCCATGTGCCCTTCGCGCACCGGCTCGCCCTCGACGACCTTGGCCACAAGGACGACCGCATCACGTATGTCACCGCCCGCTACGGCTACAGCGACATCCCGAACGTCCCCGCCCTGATCCCGCTCATCAACCAAGCCGGCATCGAGAGCCCACTCGACGAGCGCGAGATCACCTACTTCCTTTCCAAGATCGAGCTGCACCGTGGCGACACGCCTGGCATGAGTCGCTGGCGCAAGAACCTCTTCCTCGCCACCGCACACATCACCGCCGACGCCGCCGACTACTTCCGGCTCCCCCGCGACCGCACCATCATCATGGGCGCCCGCATCGACTTCTGACGCCTGGTCGGTCTGGGCACCGTCACATGAACGGTCTATCATGCACGGGCGCCCGCATGAAGGACCGCTCATGCTTTTCCTGAAGGGTTCTGACGCCTTCAACCGCTCGCTCGCGAAGGCTCTGTTTCGCATGGTGGTTGGTCCGCTGGTGATTGCGGTGGTGGCCGGTGTCGAGTTCGCTGGACGCGGCAGCGGCGTCGCGGTTCTTGCGGCGTACGTCTCGTTCGTTGCGGCTCAGTCGGCAGTGCGGTTGTGGGGTCGTTGGCAGTTACATCGCGCGCGTATTCGGCTGGCGAGGGCTCGCGCGCGCCTCGCGCCGCTTCCGAGACGCCGGTAGGGCTCGTACTCTTCGCTTGTGGATATCCCGCTCGTTTACCTTTCCGCGCTGCTGAAGAGCCGCCTCGTCGACGACGCGGGTGATCGGCTGGGTCGCGTCGACGATCTGATCGTTCGCCTGGCTGATCACGGTTATCCGCCGGTGACCGGGCTCAAAGCTGGGATCGGCGCGCGCGACGTGTTCGTCCCTGCCGACCAGATTACGGCACTTGCGCCGGGACGTGTCGTCTTGCGCGGTCGTGAACTCGACCTAGGCCACTTCGAGCGCCGCGAGGGCGAGGTGTTGCTGGCCCAGGATCTGCTCGGGCACCGGCTGATCAACGTCACCGGTGCGCGGCTTGTCCGTGCGAACGATCTCGTGCTCGGCCTGGTGGAGGGCTGGTGGCGCGTGGTCGGGGTGGAGACCCGCTTCCGCTCGCTGCTGCGCGGCTGGCTTCCGCGTCGCCTTGGCCGGCGCGAGGAGGTTGGGCCGTTCCTGGATTGGGAGAGTGTGGAGCCGTTTGTCGGCCACGTTCCGTCGGCGCGGTTGCGGATGCCGTTGGGGCGACTCGCGAAACTCCATCCGGCTCAGATCGCCGATCTGGTCGAAGGTGCGTCGCACGAGGAGGGCGAGGAGATCATCGGCACGGT
>Ga0335085_10002248_pt1 | contig 36787 bp, 34 predicted proteins | sample Lox_Sample_45_FD_206712 | JGI IMG/M metagenome (GOLD analysis project Ga0335085, IMG submission 206712) | Soil microbial communities from Loxahatchee National Wildlife Refuge, Florida, United States - Lox_Sample_4.5 | ecosystem: Environmental > Terrestrial > Soil > Wetlands | place: USA...
TCCGGCGAGATGAAGTGCGAGCAGCGCATCCGGGTCGGCTGGTTTCATCAGCACCAGATCGAAGCACTCGACCCGGATGATACGCCGCTCGAGATCATGCGGCGCGAGCGGCCGGATGACAGCGAGTCTTCACGCCGCTCGCGGCTGGCGCAGTTCGGTCTGTCATTCGACAAGCAGGAAACCACCGTCGCCAACCTGTCCGGCGGCGAACGCGCGCGGCTGTTGCTCAACCTTGTCGCCATGGCGGCGCCGCACCTGCTCATTCTTGACGAGCCGACCAACCATCTCGATATCGACAGCCGCCGGGCGCTCCTCGATGCGCTCAACGATTACGAAGGCGCCGTCATCCTCATCACCCACGACCGCTCGCTGATCGAACTCGTGGCTGACCGGCTGTGGCTGACGGCCAATGGCCACATCAAGCCGTTTGCCGGCGACATGGACGACTACGCCCGCTTCATCCTCGACCGGGCGAAAGTGGGCTCGGCGCCCTCCCAACAAGTCGCCAATGATCAAGTAGAAGTGTCCGAGTTTGACGCCGCGGCCGCAGCCCGCCTCGCTGCGAAAAAAGCCGCCAAAAAGCGACGGCGAAGGGGTTATTGAGCGTCGCGAGCGGTCGTCGACGGTCCCGAGAACGTTCAAGTTGCGTCGTCGGGGCATATCCCTATATAAGGCGCCAACTTCACACGCGGACCTTGGCCTAAAAAGCCGTCCGGTGCCCAACCCGCAAGGTTTGGCTCATCGGTCCGCGGCGGATCAACCGGAGAACGGATATGGCGCTGCCCGACTACAGCATGCTTCAGCTTTTGGAAGCTGGCGTTCATTTCGGCCATCAGGCCCATCGTTGGAATCCGAAGATGGCTGAGTACATCTTCGGCACCCGCAACAACATCCACATTATCGACCTGACCCAGACCGTGCCGATGCTGCATCGCGCGTTGCAGGCGGTGAGCGATACCGTGGCGCGCGGCGGGCGAATTCTGTTCGTCGGCACCAAGCGGCAGGCGCAGGACGCCATCGCCGAGGCTGCCAAAAAGTCCGCGCAATACTACGTCAACTCGCGCTGGCTCGGCGGCACGCTGACCAACTGGAAGACCGTTTCCAACTCGATCAAGCGGCTGCGGACGCTGGAGGAAATGCTGTCGTCCAACGAGGCGCAGGGCTACACCAAGAAAGAGCGGCTGACCTTGCAGCGCGAGCGCGACAAGCTCGACCGCGCGCTCGGCGGGATCAAGGACATGGGCGGACTGCCCGACCTCGTCTTTGTGATCGACACCAACAAAGAAGACATCGCGATCAAGGAAGCGCGGCGGCTCAATGTGCCGGTTGCCGCCGTGGTCGACACCAATTGCGACCCGGAAGGCATCACCTACGTGGTGCCTGGCAATGATGACGCCAGCCGCGCCATCACGCTCTACTGCGACCTGATCGCCAGAGCCGTGATTGACGGTATCTCGCGCGCGCAGGGCGAGCGCATCGACGTGGGCGCGCTGGCAGAACCGGTCATTGTCGAGGATTTGCCGCCCGAGACCGACAAGCTCGGCTTTCAGGCGCTGTCCGGGCCGCGCGGCGTCGCCGACGATCTTAAGAAGTTCCCCGGCGTGTCGCCGGCGATTGAAAAGCAGCTCAACGATCTCGGCATTTTTCACGTCTGGCAGATCGCCGAACTTTCTCCCGTTGCCGCTCATAACATCGGCGAGGAGGTCGGGCTTCCGGGCCGTGTCGAAGGCTGGATCGCGCGGGCCAAGGAGCAGATGGCGACCGAGGCTGAGTGACGGTTTGCGAAGGCTGCGATACCGGGGCGAGGCTTCACTATGAGCCGGAATCCATAGTCACAAGCCGTGAAATCTTAAGTCCGCGTCATTATCTCTTTGCGTTGTGATTATGCACTCAGGCGCGCCCGACCAGTGCGCCCCGGAATGGCAAGGCGACAAGGATCGAACGAAATGGCAAACATCAGCGCAAGCATGGTGAAAGAGCTCCGCGACAAAACCGGAGCCGGCATGATGGACTGCAAGGCGGCGCTCGGGGAGAGCGGTGGGGATCTGGAGTCCGCGGTCGACTGGCTGCGCAAAAAGGGCCTTGCCAAGGCCGCCAAGAAAGCCGGACGGGTCGCCGCCGAAGGTCTGATCGGTATCGCGCTCGCAGCCAACAAGGGCGTCGTCGTCGAGGTGAATTCTGAAACCGACTTTGTCGCGCGCAATGACCTCTTTCAGGGCCTGGTGAAGATGATCGCAGATGTGGCGCTGACCACCGGCACCGACGTGCAGAAAATCCTCGCCGGCCGCGTGGGCGATCGCACAGTTGCTGAAGCAATCACCGAGACCATTGCCAAGGTCGGCGAGAATATGACGCTGCGGCGGGCGGCTTCCGTTTCTGTGGGCAAGGGCGTGGTCGCAAGCTACGTGCACAATTCCGTCATCGACGGATTAGGCCGGATCGGCGTGATTGTCGGGCTCGAATCGACCGGTGATGCGGACGAGCTGAAGGCCTTCGGTCGGATGGTCGCGATGCATGTGGCCTCGGCCAACCCGCAGGCGATCGAGCCGTCGGGACTGGATGCTGCGACCGTCGAGCGTGAACGGAACGTTCTCGCCGAGAAGTTCAAGGCCCAGGGCAAGCCCGCAAACGTCATCGAGAAGATCGTCGAGTCGGGGCTCAAGACCTTCTACAAGGAGGTCTGTCTGCTCGATCAGGGCTTCATCTTCGACGACAAAAAGAGCGTGGCGCAGGCGGTGAAGGAAGCCGAGGGCAAAGTGGGTGCGCCGATCAAAGTCACCGGCTTCGTTCGGTATGCACTTGGTGAAGGCATCGACCGGCCGAGCGAGGATTTCGGCGGCGAAGTCGCAGCCCTTGCGGGTGCGCACTGAATCGCGTGTAGCACTGCGTAAGGTGGGTTGAGCCAGGCGAAACCCACCGCAGAGGTGCGATGGGTTTTGCTTCATTCAACCCATCCGACAGGGGCGGATCATCGCGGCGATGCCGAACTCGAATTACCGACGCGTAATTGTCAAGCTCTCCGGCGAGGCGCTGAGCGGTCCGGAAAATTTCGGGATCCATCAGCCGACCATCGATCGGTTTGCCGCGGAGCTCATCGCCGCCCACAAACTCGGAATCGACCTCGGCGTGGTGGTCGGCGGGGGCAACATTCTTCGCGGCGCGCAGATTTCCGAGGATGGGCTGTCGCGCCCGACGGCCGATGCGATGGGAATGCTGGCGACCGTCATGAACGGCCTCGTGCTTGAAGCGGCGATCGAACGCGCCGGCGCGAGTGCGCGCACCATGTCGGCGCTGGCGATGCCGCAGGTCTGCGAGACCTACGAACGTCAGCGCGCGCTCCGGCACCTGGAAGATGGCCGCATTATTGTGTTCGCCGGTGGAACTGGGAATCCGTACTTCACCACCGACACCACGGCCATTTTGCGCGCCGCGGAAATGGGCTGCGATGCGGTTTTCAAGGCGACCGATGTCGACGGGGTCTATACTGCCGACCCGAAGCGGGATCCTACGGCAACGCGCTACGACCACCTCGATCATCAGGAAGCGCTCGACCGCAATTTGAAGATCATGGATGCGACGGCGTTCGCGCTTGCCCGGGAGAACCGTATGCCTATCATCGTTTTTTCAATCAGGCAGAACGGCGCGATCGAGACTGTTTTGCAAGGAAAGGGTCACTTTACGACTGTCGGCTAACAATCGGCTTTGACGACGAGACCACCGTCGGACTGCGGAGGGCGCCATGACAACTACGGCATTCGACATGAACGACCTCAAGCGCCGGATGGCGGGAGCCATCGCCTCGCTCAAGCACGAGCTTTCAGGGCTGCGGACGGGTCGCGCATCGCCCGGGCTGCTCGAACATATCCAGGTTGAGGCGTACGGCAGCCACATGCCGCTCAACCAGCTGGCGACGATCAGCGTTCCGGAGCCGCGGCTGTTGCACGTTCAGGTCTGGGATCGATCGATGATTCACCCGATCGAGAAGGCGATTTCCGCCGCCAACCTCGGCTTAACCCCGTCGAGCGAAGGTCAGGTCCTTAAGTTGAGAATTCCTGAGCTCAACGAAGAGCGGCGGCGGGAGATCGTGAAGGTCGCCCATAAGTACACCGAGGCGGCGCGGGTCGCGGTGCGCCATGTCCGCCGCGATGGCCTTGACCTTCTCAAGAAGCTGGAGAAGGAGCACAAGATCAGCGAAGACGAGCAGGAGCGGCACTCTGGAGAAGTGCAGAAGGCGACCGATGCGACTATCGCCGAGGTCGACAAACTGCTTTCCGCCAAGGAAAAGGAGATCATGACCGTTTGAGCGACGCCGCACGATCGAGAGACAGCGCGAAAGCGCCGCTGCCGTCGGGCAGCGACGGCTTCGATGCGCCCCGGCATGTCGCCATCATCATGGATGGCAACGGGCGCTGGGCGGCGGCGCGCGGTCTGCCGCGGCTCGAAGGTCACCGCCGCGGCGTGGAAGCATTGCGCCGGACGGTGCGTGCGGCCGGCGATCTCGGCATATCGGTGCTGACCATATTCTCTTTCAGCTCGGAGAACTGGTCGCGTCCGCTGTCGGAGATCAGCGACCTGATGGGTCTCCTTCGCCGCTTCATCCGCAACGACCTTGCCGACCTGCACAAGAGCAATGTGCGCGTGCGCATTATCGGCGAGCGTGAAGGCCTCGATCGTGACATTTGTCTGCTTCTGCAGGAGGCTGAAGATCTCACACGTGAGAATACCGGCCTCACCCTTGTGGTGGCCTTCAACTATGGTGCGCGACAGGAGATCGCGCAGGCAGCGCGCCGCCTGGCAATCGAAGTAGCGGCGGGACGGCTTACCGCTGCGGACGTGACACCCGAACGCCTCGGCAGTTATCTCCACGCGCCCGATATTCCCGATCCGGATGTGATCATCCGCACCAGCGGCGAGCAGCGACTTTCCAACTTCCTGCTGTGGCAGGCCGCGTACAGCGAGCTGGTGTTTGTGCCAATCAATTGGCCGGATTTCGATCGGGCTGCGCTGGAGGGCGCGATCGCGGAATACCGTCGCCGCGAGCGGCGCTTCGGCGGATTGCTCGCCAACGCCGGATCGTAAGACCGGATCGTGATCACGCCTGACCAGCGCGAGGGCAGCACCGAAAGCAGTGTTTCCCAGGGTGCCGCCAGCAACTTGACGCTGCGCGTCATGTCGGCGGCGATGCTCGCTCCCGCAGTACTCGCCTGCACCTACGCCGGGGGTTGGGTATTTCTCGCCGTTTGCGTAATCGCGGCCGGCATCATCCTTTGGGAATGGACGGCCTTGGTCGCCCGGAGCGGCGATCCTCGAATTCTCGGCCCTGGCTTGACGATGCTGGCGGCGGGCGCGCTGCTTGTGGGTTTCGGCAGGCCAGAGGGCGCCGTGGCCGCGATGGCAGTCGGCGCGGTATTGGCGGGTCTTGCTACGGCCGTTTGGCGGGTGGCCGGTCGGCCTGTGGCGGCGACTGGGTGGGCTATCGGGGGTATTGTTTATGCGGCGATTGTCCTCATCGGACCCGCATGGCTGCGGCGCGACCCCGAATGGGGTCTCACGGCGCTTTTATTTCTCTTCGCAACCGTCTGGATAACTGATATTTTTGCCTACTTTTGCGGCCGGGCAATCGGTGGCCCCCTGTTGTGGCCAAGCATCAGTCCGAGAAAGACTTGGTCCGGTGCGCTGGGGGGGCTTATCGGAGGGGTTGCCGCGGGCGTCGGGGTCGCTTATGCGAGCGGTGTCGGCAGGTTGGGGATTGTAGGCGTGATGGGGTTGCTGCTGTCCGTCGTGGCGCAGGCCGGCGACTTGTTTGAGTCTGCCGTCAAGCGGCGCTTCGGGGCCAAGGACGCAAGCCACCTTATTCCCGGTCACGGCGGCCTCATGGATCGCCTCGACGGCTTCCTGGTCGCTGCCATTGTGGCTCTGCTCATTGGCCTCGTTCGCGCGGGAACCGCTGCACCGGCCCGCGGCTTGCTGGTATGGTAGTAGCGCAATGAAAAAGAAACAGCCGCTGGCGAGGGTCGAACTTGCGCCGGTACCGCGCTCGGTGACGCTACTTGGCGCCACCGGCTCGATCGGGTCGAGCACTGTCGATCTGCTGAGGCAAGAATCTGGACGTTATCGCGTCGAGGCCGTGACGGCGCATCGCAACGCCAAGGCGCTGGCGCAGCTCGCGCGCGAACTCGATGCACGCTTTGCCGCCGTGGCCGACCCGGACGCTTACGGCGAACTCAAAGCCGAGCTTTCCGGCTCTGGCATCGAGGCGGCAGCCGGCAGCACCGCCGTCGTCGAGGCTGCGCAGCGGCCGGCCGACTGGGTGATGGCCGCGATCACCGGTGCCACCAGTCTGAAGCCTACGCTGGCGGCTGCCGAACGGGGCGCCACTGTTGCACTTGCCAACAAGGAATGTCTCGTCTGCGCCGGTGCGCTGTTCATGCGGCGTGCTGCCGCTGCCGGCGCCAGAGTGCTGCCGGTCGACTCCGAACACAACGCCATCTTTCAGGCTATGGGTGCGGGCAGGCGCGAAGATGTGCGCCGCATTGTACTTACAGCTTCGGGAGGGCCGTTCCGCACCTGGTCGCTCGAAGCGATCCGCAAGGTGACAGTCGAGCAGGCGCTTAGACATCCGACCTGGTCGATGGGACCGAAGGTAACGATCGATTCAGCGACGTTGATGAACAAAGGCCTCGAACTCGTCGAGGCCCATCACCTGTTCGCGCTTGGACCGGATGCGCTCGATGTGGTGGTGCACCCGCAATCCGTCGTCCACGGCCTCGTGGAATACCGTGACGGCTCGGTGGTGGCGCAACTCGGATCGCCGGACATGCGTATCCCGATCGCCCATTGTTTGGCGTGGCCGGTGCGCATGGGCACGCCTGCAGCGCGGCTCGATCTTGCGCGTCTTGCCACGCTCACATTCGAAGAGCCCGATCCGATTCGTTTCCCGGCCTTGGCGCTGGCGCGGCGCGCGCTCGCCGCAGGCGGAGCCGCTCCGACGATTCTCAACGCAGCAAACGAGATCGCGGTGCGTGAATTTATCAATCGCCGGCTTGGATTCACCGGTATTCCCGCTCTGGTCGAAGCGACCCTCGATGCGGCAGAACGGCGCGGGACGATGGCTGAACCGCAATCAGTCGAAGACGCTCTCGCCATTGACCATAATGCAAGAAGGCTAGCCGCCGATCTGTTACCCGAAATTGCCGCAATGGCATCCTAAGCGTTAAGATTGGGGCTGGATAATGCAGGGGCGGGGGTAGAAAAGCGTCATGGGGTCGTATTTTTTGTCGCACTTGCACCTGCTCGGCGGCGGCATTGTCGGCTATATCGTTCCCTTTATCTTCGTCCTCAGCCTCGTCGTGTTTTTCCACGAGCTCGGCCATTTTCTGGTCGCTCGCTGGTGCGGCGTGCAGGTGATGGTGTTCTCGATCGGCTTTGGGCCGGAAATCATCGGCTTCGACGACCGCTACGGCACGAGGTGGAAGATTTCCGCCATTCCGCTCGGTGGCTTCGTCAAGTTTCTCGGCGACGACAATGCAGCGAGCACACCCGACAACGCGGCGCTCGCAAAGATGGATGAGCGCGAACGCGCGCGAAGTTTCATGTTTCAATCGGTGCCCAAGCGGGCCGCCATTGTGGTGGCCGGACCGGTGGCAAATTTCATCCTGGCCATCGTTATTTTTGCCGCGGTGTTCATGGTCTACGGCAAACAGACGATGAGTGCGCGTGTGGATGCGGTGCAACCGGGGAGCGCTGCGGCCGCGGCTGGCTTCGAGCGCGGCGACCTTGTCGTTTCCATTGACGGTCATGCCATCGACGACTTCGCTCAAATGCAGCGGATCGTTAGCGAAAGTGCCGGCGAAGCACTGGCAATCACGGTTCGTCGCGATGGCGCGACGAAAACGCTGAATGCAACTCCCGCGCTTCAGGAAAAGAAGGATGTGTTCGGCAACGTGCGCCGCATCGGGATACTGGGTATCCAGCGTTCGCCGGCCCCGGAGGATTTGAAATCGCAACCGGTGGCGCTGCCGCAGGCGGTGTGGCTCGGCGTGAAGGAATCCTGGGACGTCGTTGATCAGACCCTCAGCTATGTGGGCGGCGTCATAATTGGGCGCAAATCGGCTGATCAGTTGGGTGGTCCGATTCGAATCGCACAGATGTCCGGGCAGGTTGCCAGTTTGGGGTTCGTGGTCCTGCTGCACTTCTCCGGCATGCTGTCGGTCTCGATCGGACTGCTAAACCTCTTCCCGATACCTCTACTCGATGGCGGTCACCTTTTGTTCTACTCAATCGAAGGCATTCGCGGCCGTCCTCTTTCCGAGAGGGCGCAAGAAGTCGGGTTTCGTATCGGCCTCGCGATCGTGCTGATGTTGATGATATTTGCAACTTTCAATGACATCGTACATCTGACGACGTCTTAGAGCTGGTGGGCGCCTCGGGGAGGACGTGTCACACTGGTTGCCGAAATGTGTGTCAAATCAAGCAGAGAGAGGTAGCGCCGACCTGGGATCGTTAAACTGAGGGAGACTGCGAGTAACCCGCCAATGGGGGCGGCCACAAGGGGGATTAGGGCGCTTTGCGCATGGACATGTGTGTGCGGGTAGGACGAGGGCTTGTCGTGGCCGGCTTGCTCCTCGCCGGTGTACTGTTTGGCGTTGGGTCTGGAGCGGCATTTGCCGCGCCGGCGGAAGCCGGTGCGACGGCGAGTTCGATTGTGGTCGAGGGCAATCGCCGCGTCGAAGCCGATACGATTCGCTCGTACTTCCGACTTCTCCCCGGCGAACGTCTCGATGCCGCAAAAATCGACGCGGCGCTGAAGGCGCTTTACGCCTCCGGCCTGTTTCAAGATATCCACATTTCCCAATCGGGCGGTCGGCTGGTGGTGACGGTGGTGGAAGCGCCTGTCATCGATCGGATCGCCTTTGAAGGCAACAACAAGGTCAAGGACGAACAGCTGCAGCAGGAGATCCAGTCGAAAGCGCGAGGTACGCTATCGCGCGCGACCGTACAGGCAGACGTTCAGCGCATCCAGGAGATCTACCATCGCAGCGGGCGTTTCGACGTCAAGGTGGTGCCGAAAATCATCTCGCGGCCGAACAATCGCGTCGATTTGATTTTCGAGGTTCATGAAGGAGAGAAAACCGGCATCAAGTCCATCGTGTTTGTCGGCAATCACGTCTTCTCCGATTTTCGACTCAAGGAAGTCATCAAGACCTCCGCGTCGAATTTCTTGAGCTTTCTGCAGACGACGGACGTCTATGATCCCGATCGGATCGAAGCCGACCGGGATCTGATCCGGCGCTTTTATCTCTCGCATGGCTACGCCGACGTACAAGTGGTCTCGGCGACCGGTGAATATGATCCGGCCAAGAAGGGCTTCATCATCACCTTCACGATCGAAGAAGGGCCGCTCTACCACTTCGGTGCGATCGACATTCAGTCCAACATCCGTGCCGTAGACCCGCAAACGCTGCGGCCGGCGCTGCGTATGAAACAGGGTAGCGTCTACAACGGTGAGCTGATCGAAAAAACCGTTGAAGATTTGACCATTGAAATCACCAAGCACGGTTATCCGTTCGCCACGGTGCGCCCGCGCGGCGACCGCAACGCGCAAAATCGGACCGTTAGTGTTGCATTTGTCGTCGACGAAGGCGTCCGCGCCTACATCGAGCGTATCAATATCCGCGGCAATACCCGTACGCGCGAATATGTTATTCGGCGCGAATTCGATATTTCCGAGGGCGATCCATACAACCGCGCCTTGATCGACCGGGCCGAGCGCCGGATCAAGAACCTGAACTTCTTCAAGAACGTGAAGATCACCAACGAACCCGGTTCAGCGCCGGATCGGGTGGTCGTCAATGTCGATGTCGAGGAACAATCAACCGGCGACTTCTCGGTGATGGGCGGCTACTCGACCGCCGACGGCTTCATGGGCCAGGTCTCGATCTCGGAGCGTAATCTTTTGGGGACCGGCCGCTACGGCAGAGCCTCGCTCACCTATGGTCAATATATTCGCGGCGTAGAGTTCAACTTTGTCGAGCCCTATTTCCTCGACAATCGAATTTCATTCGGGACCGATTTGTTTGCGCGGCAGACCTTGGCCAGTCCGTATCTGTCTTACGGGACCACGAATTATGGCACCAACCTGAAATTTGGCATTCCATTACGCGAAGATCTTACGCTGCAGCTGCGATATTCGATTTACGATCAATCGATCAATCTGTTGTCGACGCTCAACGATTGTAACAACGTCAGTCCGAATTTTGCGACCACGTTTCCGACCATCAATGCCGTCAACGCAGCAACCGCCGCCGGCGTTCTCGCTTCGGCCTATCCCGGTTATGCCACCAACTTCAATGGCGGCGGCCAATCGAACTGTCTGTTCGCCAATACCGGTTCCGGCTCGCCGCTGTTTGAGGCTTCGCTGCCGGTCCGCGAGGAGCTTTCGTATGGTCCCTATCTGACCTCGATGGCGGGGTATGGTTTGGTTTACAACACGCTCGACAACAACAAGCGCCCGACCAACGGTCTGCTGGTTAACTGGGGTCAGGACTTCGCCGGTCTCGGCGGCGCGGTGGCTTATATCCGCACCGTCGTGGATGTCCGCGCCTATTACGAGATCGTCACTGATCTCGTCGGCTTGCTGCATCTGCAGGGCGGCGACATTCTGGGCTTGAACAAGTGTCCGACAGGTGCGTGTGCTTCCGCCGACAACTATGTGCGTATGTTGGACGATTTCAAAATGGGGCCCAATCTCGTTCGTGGCTTTCAGCCGATGGGCCTTGGTCCGCGTGACATCACCTCCGGGACCTCGAACGATGCGCTTGGCGGCACGAGATACTGGGGCGCCAGCCTTGAGTTCCAATATCCGTTCTATTTCCTGCCCAAGGATGCCGGCATCCGCGGCGCGGTGTTTGTCGATTCCGGTGCCGAATGGGACTACCAGGGAGAAACTGCCTGGCCCGCGAATGGCGAGGTCAACGGCACTATCACGACCAATACCGGCGTGAGCTATTTCTGCGGCAATTGCGCCATGCAATACGCCGACACGGCCGCGCCCCGCGTCTCTGTCGGTGCCAGCATCATCTGGGATTCGCCGTTTGGTCCGCTGCGGTTTGATTTCGCCTATCCGCTCCTGAAGCAACCGTACGACCGTTTGCAATGGTTCCAATTCGGCGGCGGAGCGCGCTTCTGATTGGGGCCAGTTGCCCTTGTCGAGGCCGGGCCTATGCCGGAGTTCTTCCCAACCAAGCATAAGCTGACGATTCGTGAGATCGTTGCGCTGACGCACGCCGAACCCCGCGAAGCGGTGCCGCTGGACCGGTGTATCGCGAACATTGCCCCGCTTGATGCGGCGCAAGCGTCAGACATTACGTTCCTCGACAACGCAAAATATCTCGGCGATCTGGCGATCACCGGCGCCGGAGCGTGTCTGCTGGCGCCGCGCTTTGCGGCGGCGGCACCGGCTCGGCTTCCTGTACTGGTTACCGCGGAACCGTATAGCGCTTTTGTTGCGGTAGCCCGCGCACTGTTTCCCGGTTCACTGCGCCCGTCCTCGTTGTTTGGAAGCAGCGGACGCGCGGACGGCGCGCACGTGCATTCATCGGCCCGGACCGAGGCCGGCGTAATCATAGACCCGCTTGCGGTGATTGGGCCCGGCGCCGAGATTGGTGCCGGCACCGTGATCGCCGCCGGCGCCGTGATCGGCCCCGGTGTCGCCATCGGTCGCGATTGCAGCATCGGCGCCAGCGCGAGCGTGCTTCACGCCCTGATCGGCGATCGCGTGATCATTCACCCCGGCGCCCGTATCGGCCAGGACGGGTTTGGATTCCTTCCGTCGCCGAAGGGCCACGTGAAAATCCCGCAGAGCCGCCGCGTCATCATTCAGGACGACGTGGAAGTCGGCGCCAACGTCACGATCGACCGTGGTTCGACCCGCGATACGGTCATCGGGGAAGGCACCAAGATCGACAATCTGGTGCAAATCGCGCACAACGTAACGATCGGCCGGCACTGTCTGATTGCCGGGCAGGTCGGCATCTCCGGCAGCGCTCGCCTTGGAGATTTCGTAATGTTGGGTGGAAAAGTCGGGATCGCTGACCACGTGACGATCGGCACCGGTGCGAGCCTCGGCGCGCAGAGTGGCGTAATGGCCGATGTTCCACCCGGCGCGCGCTGGATCGGTTCGCCGGCTCAGCCGGTGCGCGACTTTATGAAGAGCGTCGCGATCTTGCGGCGGCTGGCGCGCGGCAAGCGCGAGGGAGAGACCGAATGACCGAAGAGTCGCTCGGCACTGCCGACATTCAGGAAATTCTGCGCCTCTTGCCGCACCGCTATCCGTTTTTGTTGGTCGATCGGGTCAAGGACATCCGCGGTGACGAGCACGGCGTCGGCATCAAGAACGTTACGATGAATGAGCCGCAATTTACCGGACACTTTCCGGACAATCCGGTCATGCCGGGCGTGCTGATGATCGAGGGCATGGCGCAGACGGCGTGTGTGCTTTGCGTCAGGCTGATGCCGTCCAGCGACAAGCGTCGCAAGATGTTCTTCATGACTATCGACAAGGCCAAGTTCCGCAAACCGGCGCTCCCCGGCGACACGCTCGAATATCACGTCGACAAGGTCGCGCACCGCCGCAACATGTGGTGGTACCAGTGCGAGGCCAAGGTCGGCAGTGTGTTGATCGCCGAGGCTTTGCTCGGCGCCTACATGACCGAGGACTAGATGCCGCCGCGGATCGATCCGTCCGCGCGCGTGGCCGATGGCGCGCGGCTGCGAGAGGGCGTCGAGATCGGGCCGTACTGCGTTGTCGGACCCGAAGTCACGCTTGGCGAAGGTGTGCGGCTTATCGCCCACGTTCACATCGCCGGCGCGACCACCATCGGCGAAGGAACTGTAGTCTATCCGTTCGCTTCGCTCGGCACGCCGCCGCAATCGGTTCACTATCGCGGCGGCGCGACGCAATTGATCGTGGGACCGCGCTGCGAGTTGCGCGAAAGCGTAACCATCAATACCGGGACTGAAGACGGTGGCGGCGTAACCCGCGTCGGCGAGGGTTGCCTGTTGATGGTCGGATGCCATGTTGGTCACGATTGCCATGTCGGCAATTTCGTCACCTTCGCCAACAACGTCGTGCTCGGCGGCCACGTCAGCGTCGGCGACCACACGTTCCTCGGCGGTCACGCCGCGGTGCATCAGTTCGTTCGCATCGGCGAGGGCGCCATGATGGCCGGACTATCGGGCGCGGCCGGCGACATCATTCCATTCGGCTATGCGCTCGGTCAGATCGCGGACCTGGTGGGACTCAATGTTGTCGGCCTGCGACGGCGCGGCGCAAAACGCCAGGACCTGCATCGACTGCGCCAGGCCTATCGCCGCCTTTTCTTCGGTTCAGGCGTATTCGCTGAAAGAGTAGGCTCCGTTGCCGGCGAATTTGCCGGCGATCCGCTGGTGGAAAAAATCATTGAGTTCATCGGCGCCGGAGGAAAGCGGCCCTTGATTCATCCGCCGGCGAAACAGCAGTCCGAAGAGCATGGGGACGATGCGTCCTGAAACGCCGGGTACGGCTTGGTCCGCTTCTCATGACGAGCCGCTGGCGATTATCTGTGGCGGCGGAAGCTTTCCCGGAGCCGTTGCCGAGGCGATCGTACGGCGCGGCCGCCGGCCGGTGATGTTCGCGTTGAGGGGCTGGGCTGATCCCAAGGTCGTCGAGCGCTATGCGCACCACTGGATCGCGATCGGCCAGGCCGGGCGGCTGTTTCGCCTTGCCCGCGCCGAGCGTTGCCGCGAGGCGGTGTTCATCGGCACTTTGCTGCGGCCGCCGCTGTGGCAAATTCGGCTTGACTGGCAGACACTGCGGTTGATGCCGCGCATCACGGGTCTGTTTCGTGGCGGTGACGACCGGTTGTTGTCCGGCGTGGCGCGCTTGTTCGAAGAAGGCGGATTGCGGATCATTGGGCTGGATGACGTCGCGCCGGAGATCCTTGTTCCCGAGGGCGTACTCGGCCGCTGCCGGCCGGCGCCGCGCGACGATGATGATATTATGTTCGCGCTGAAGGTAATCGCGTCGCTCGGGCCGTTTGACGTCGGCCAGGCGGTGATCGTTGCCGACAACCATGTGCTGGCGGTCGAAGCGGCGGAAGGCACCGACAACATGCTCATCCGGGTCGCCGAACTGCGCAAGCAGCAGCGGGTGACGAGTCTGCCGGGCAGAGGCGTCCTGGTGAAGGCGCCAAAGCCCGGTCAGGATCGCCGCTTCGATCTGCCGGCGATCGGTCGGCAAACCGTAGAGAATGTTGCCCGCGCGGGCCTCGCCGGATTGGCTGTCGCTGCTGGCAGCACCATCATCGCCGAAATAGCCGACGTCATTGCAGCCGCCGACCGCGCCAAGATCTTTCTGGTTGGCGTCGCCGAAGGTCCGGGACCATGAACTACGTCCCTAAGCCCAACCCTTCGCCGCCCAAAGCTTCGCCGCCCAAAGCTTCGCCGCCCAAAGCTTCGCCGCCCGAGGCTTCGCGGCCCGAGACTCCGCCGCTCAAGTCTCTGTCGATCTATATCGTCGCCGGTGAGGAATCCGGTGACGCGCTGGGCGCCTCGTTGGCGAATGCGCTCCACGGGCGCGATGATTGGACGATCAAATTCTCTGGCGTTGGCGGGCGAGCCATGGCGGCGGCGGGAATTCCGAGCCCGTTTGCCATTGACGACCTTTCCATCATTGGTTTCACCGCAATCCCACGCCGCTTGCCAACGATTTTGCGTCGCATCCGCGAAACTGCCGACGCCGTCATTGCCGCGCGCCCGGATGTCCTCGTTATCGTCGACAGTCCGGATTTCACCCACCGGGTGGCGCGTCGGGTTCGCGCTGCGGCGCCCGCGATCGCGATAATCGATTACGTGTCGCCGTCGGTTTGGGCCTGGCGTCCCGGGCGCGCCCGCGCCATGCGTCGTTACGTCGATTGTGTGCTTGCGATCCTGCCGTTTGAACCGGCTACTCACGTGCGGCTTGGCGGCCCGCCTTGCATCTATATTGGTCATCCGCTGATCGAACGTCTGGCCGAAATGCGCCCGAACGCCGACGAAGCCCGGCGGCGCCGCGCCGATCCGCCGCGCGTGCTGGTCTTGCCCGGCAGCCGGTCGAGCGAGATCCGGCGTCTGCTGGCGATTTTCGGCGCCGCAATCGCAGAAATTGCGGCGCGGGTCGGGCCGATGGAGCTGGTGCTGCCGACGCTGCCGCATCTTGTTGCAGCAGTGCGTGAAGGCGTCGCCGGCTGGGCGGTCACGCCACAGATTGTCGTCGAGCCCGAGCAAAAGTGGGCCGCCTTTCGGACCGCGCGCGCCGCACTGGCGGCCTCAGGGACGGTCACGCTTGAGCTCGCGCTTGCCGGCGTGCCGACCGTTGCCGCCTATCGCGTTCCGCTGATCGAGGAAGTCATCGCGCGGCTGGCTGGGCTGCGGGCAAGACTAACGAGCGTGATCCTCGCCAATCTTGTCATCGGCGAGAACGTCATTCCCGAATTCCTGCAGCGGGATTGCACGCCGCAAGCTCTCGCTGCCGCGCTGCTGCCGCTTCTGTCCGACACCCCGGAGCGCGCGCGGCAAGTCGAGGCCTTTGGGCGGCTCGATCGGATCATGGCGATTGACGGCGCGCCGAGCATCAAAGCCGCGGCGATTGTTGTCGACGTTGCAGGGCATGGCCGCCGCGATCTTGCGGACGTACAACAACGCTAGCCAGCTGCTAACGCGAGGGGCGAATGTTCATGTGCCAGCTGCGATTCGCGCGCGGATGACCAAAAGGCCGAAATCGTCGGTGCACGCCGCGATCACCGGCGTGCATGGCTATGTGCCGCCCGATGTCCTGACCAATGCCGAACTGGCGCGGATGGTCGACACCAACGACAACTGGATTGTCGAGCGCACCGGAATAAAAACCAGGCGGATATTGAAGGGCAAGGGACTGGGGACCTCCCATATGGGCGCGGAGGCCGTGCGTGGCCTTCTGAAGAAGACTGGTACGGCGCCCGCCGATGTCGATCTGCTGATCTGCGCCACGACGACGCCCGACTTGGTGTTTCCCTCGACCGCCAACCTCATCTGTGACATGGCCGATATCCGCAACATCGGCAGCTTCGATGTGCAGGCCGCGTGCTCGGGCTTTGTTTATGCGCTGAGCATCGCGGCCCAATTCGTCGAGACCGGCAAGTATCGCAAGATAGTGGTGGTCGGCGCCGACAAGATGTCGGCGATTATCGACTATACCGATCGCGCCACCTGTGTGCTATTCGGCGACGGCGCCGGCGCCGTACTTGTCGAGCCGAACCGTAACTACGGCATCATCGACACGCTGATCTGTTCGGATGGCGCCGGGATGAAGCACTTGCATCAGAAGGCCGGCGGCAGCCGCATGCCGCCGACAGCGGAAACCGTCGCCAGGCGACTGCACTACGTGCACCAGGAAGGTGCCGCAGTTTACAAGTACGCGGTCGCGCGCATGGCCGAGGTGGGAACCGAGCTGATGCGGCGTAACAAGCTGACCAGCGCGATGGTCGATTGGCTGGTGCCGCATCAGGCCAACATGCGTATTATCGAAGCGACGGCGGACCGCATGGGGCTTTCGGCGGACCAGGTGATGGTGACGATCCACAAATACGGCAACACCACCGCAGCGACGATCCCGCTTTGCCTGTGGGATTATGAGAAGAAGCTCAAAGCCGGAGATCGGCTCATTCTCGCGGCCTTTGGCGGCGGCTTCACCTGGGGCGGTATCTATCTGACCTGGGCTTACGGTTCACGCTAGCCCCGTTTTCTCCTCGCGCCAGCGGAAGGTGATGATAACCGGCCGAACCGGCTATACTGGCGTTGCCGGAGGAACGCCAATGCACGACGCGACGGCCATAGCCGCGCTGCAGCAACAGGGCGGCATCAACTACCGCTGCATCGCGAACTATGCGGAACTTCACCGCCGCTACCCCACCACCGATTATCTGCGCCGCCGTGCGCGCCATCATATTCCTCATTTCGCATTCGAATATTCCGACGGCGGCTCGGGCAGGGATGACGTAGGGATCAGGCGCAATTGGGCGGCGCTTGATGCCGTTGAACTGGTGCCGCGTTACGGCGTCATGCCGACGCTGCCGCCATGCGACGTCAAACTGTTCGGGCGCCGCTATTCGGCGCCGATCGGCGTATCCCCAATGGGTGGGCCCTCGATCATCTGGCCGGGGGGAGACAAGCATTTGGCGCGCGCCGCGCAGCGGGCCGGCGTCCCCTACATGCTCAGCACCGCTGGCGGCGCCACCATCGAAGAAATCGCCGCGATCGCGCCAGACGTGTTCTGGTTCCAGCTTTATCGCCTGGCCAACAACAATCATGCAATCGGTCTCGATCTGGTGCGGCGCGCTGAAGCCGCGGGCTGCCACGCGTTGGTGCTGACGCTCGACGTGCCGGTTCGCACGACGCGACCGCGCGAAGTGGCGACCGGTATCGCCGGCACCTTCAGGCTTAATCCGCGCATCATGATGCAAATCGCGCGGGCGCCGAGCTGGGCCATGGCGCTTCGGACCTACGGCATCCCGCGTTTCGCCAATCTGCGCTCTTACGTCGGGGAGAATGCCCCGCTCAACGACGTCATTGCCTTCGCGTTGCGCGAACAGCGCGGTGCCTTTACCTGGGACGAAGTGAAGACGTACCGCGACCGCTGGAAAGGGACCCTGATTGTCAAAGGTATCCTGCATCCACAGGACGCCGAAACGGCAGTGTCACTCGGCGTCGACGGCATCATCGTTTCCAATCATGGTGGACGACAGATCGAGGCGCTTCCGCCGACGATCGATGTGCTTCCGGCGATCGTGCGCCAGGTCGGAGCGCGCGCGACGGTGATGCTGGATTCAGGCGTGCGCAGCGGCAGCGACGTGGTGCGTGCGTATGCGCTCGGAGCCGACGCCGCTTTTGCCGGCAAGGCATATCTGTGGGGCCTTGGAGCGCTTGGTGCGGAGGGCCCCGGTTACGTCATCGATCTTCTGATCGACGAGACCCAAGCGGCACTCGGCCAGTTCGGTGCACGCACCTTGGAAGAGGTGCGGACGGTCGTGGTCCGCCATCCGAACGCGCTACACTTCTAATTAGGCGCGCGCCGCCAAGCGCCCGTTTGACAAAGATCAACACCAGCCGCCGACTGCCGGTCAATTTGTGATCGGTCGGAGCAAGGCTGTGCTCATTGCGCTATTCGCGGATATTCACGGTAATCGCCAAGCATTTGAAGCATGCTTGGCGCAGGCACGCGGTTTTGGTGCAGAGCAAAGCGCTCTGCTCGGTGATTATGTGGGTTACTGCGCCGACCCGGAATGGGTCGTGAAGACGGTCATTGAGCGTGTCGAAGAAGGCGGCATTGCGGTGCGCGGCAATCACGACAATGCGGTCGGCAACACCCGCGAACGGCTTAATGTTGAGGCCCAGATAGCTATTGAGTGGACGCGCGGCGAACTCGGATCCGCGGAGCGAAAATTCCTCGAACAATTGCCGCTCACACGTGAGAACGATAACCGCCTCTACGTTCATGCCGATGCGAGCAGTCCGAAAAGTTGGCGCTATGTCATGAATGTCGAAGATGCCGCCCGCAGCATCAAGGCGACATCGCGGCTCATCACATTCTGCGGCCATGTTCACCGGCCGGCGCTCTACACCATGTCGGCAACCGGCAAAATGACCGCGTTCACCCCGACAACGGGCACTGCAATTCAATTACTTCCAAGCCGCCGATGGCTTGCAGTGCTCGGCTCCGTGGGACAGCCTCGCGACGGCAATCCGGCCGCTTCCTACGCCATGCTGGACACCAGCCGGAACGAACTCACGTTTTGCCGCGCGCCCTATGATGTGGAGGAGGCAGCCACCCGCATTCGAAACAAAGGTTTACCGACTTCGCTGGCGGACCGGCTGCTGGTGGGAAGGTGAAAGATGGTCAAGCCGACGCTTGAGCCGGGCGTGACGATTGATGGCTTCCGACTCGAGGAAAGCCTGCATCGGGGCGGTATGGCCACGCTTTGGCGCGTCTCGCGCGCGGGCGAGGCGATGCCTATGCTGATGAAAGTGCCAATCATCGCTGAAGGCGAAGATCCCGCGGCCATTGTCAGCTTCGAAATGGAACAGATGATTCTGCCGCGTGTCTCCGGCATCCACGTTCCGAAGTTCGCGGCCGCGGGGGACTTTGGCGTCCAGCCCTACATCGTGATGGAACGTATCGCCGGGACAACGTTGTTGCCGCGGCTGCCCGAGCTGCCGTTGCCCTATGCCGAAGTTGCCGAGATTGGTTTGAAAATCGCCGCCGCCTTGGATGACTTGCACCGGCAGCATGTCATTCACCTCGACATCAAGCCAAGCAACATCATGTTTCGTCCGACCGGTGAGGCGGTTCTCCTCGACTTTGGACTGTCGCATCACGATCTTTTGCCCGATCTGATGAAGGAGGAATTCAGGGTGCCATTTGGCACCGCGCCCTACATGTCGCCGGAGCAATTGCTCGGCGTGCGCAATGATCCGCGGAGCGATCTGTTTGCTCTGGGTGTGCTCCTGTACTTCTTTTCTACAGGGGTACGCCCGTTCGGGGAAAGCCAGACCATGTACGGCATGCGCCGGCGGTTGTGGCGCGATCCGGTTCCTCCACGTCAACTAAAATCCGACTATCCGCCCTGGCTGCAGGAAATCGTGTTGCGTTGCCTGGAGATCGAGCCGGCGTGGCGCTACCCGACCGCAGCGCAACTGGCGTTCGAATTGAGTCACCCTGGTCAAGTCAAGCTGACCAAGCGATCCGAGCGGTTAAAGCGGGATCCCCTGACGACCGTGCTGCGGCGGCGCTTCAACAAGGATCTGACGCGATCGATCACCTTGCCGGCGACGGCCGCACAGATCGCTTCGGCCCCGATTATCGCGGTCGCGGTTGATCCGACGGAAGGGTCCGCGCAACTGAACGATGCGCTCCGCACTACCGCGGCGCGCATTCTGGCGAGCGTCCCGGCCGCGCGGCTTGCCTGCCTGAACGTGCTCAAGCAGGGCCGGATTACGATTGATTTGACACTCGACGAAGAGGGCCACAACAAGCGGATCGATCGTCTGGTTGCCCTGCGCCACTGGGCCGAGCCGCTGAAGCTCGCGGATGACCGCCTGACTGTGCATGTCCTTGAGGCGGTCGATCCGGCTCGCGCGATCCTCGAATTCGCGCAAGCCAATCACGTCGATCATATTGTGATCGGTGCTCGGCAAAACTCACTGCTGCGCAATCTCCTCGGAAGTGTGTCCGCAAAAGTCGCTGCGGAGGCGCCCTGTACGGTCACAGTTGTTCGACCGGCTCGGGTGGAGGCCACCGAAAAGTCGTCAGCTTTAGACAATGGTTCCGCTGGGCACGACGGTGTCGTGGACAGCCAGCCCTAGAACCGTTTCGCTTCGAGGGTTAGAACAAAAGCTACGACGGAACAGGCCATGGTGACGCTGAGCGAGGCGACAATCGAGGTTACAGACGACCACCTTGCGGCCCGCAACGCCGTGGTGCTTGCCGTTGCGCAGGCGCTCACGGGAGGCAATACCACCGTCATTGTGGCGACCGGCGGCATTGTCGGGTCGATGCTGGCGCCGGATCCGGCGCTGGCAACACTGCCGATCAGCGTCATGGCGGTGGGCATGTGGATCGGTACGCTGCCGGTCGGCATGCTGGCCAAGGCGTTTGGCCGGCGTTTCGCCTTGCAGGTGGGAGCAGCCTTCGGTGCCGCCTCGGGCGTGATCTCATGCACCGCCGTGTTGTCGGGATCGTTCATTCTGCTGCTTGCAGGCACGCTGTGCGGCGGCTTCTACGCGGCGGCGCATCAATCCTATCGGTTCGCCGCCGCCGATACTGCGAGCGTGCACTTCCGCCCCAAGGCGGTTGCCTGGGTTCTCGCCGGCGGCATCGGTGCCGCAGTGATCGGCCCGCAGCTTGTGATTCTGACCAAAGACCTTTGGCCGCCGTATTTGTTCGCGGGAACCTTTTTGGCGCAATCGGCTTGCGCGATCATTGCGGCCGCGGCGTTGACCTTGCTCCGGTTGCCACAGCCTGCACCCGCCGCTGCTCGCAACTTCTCCGATGGACGACCGCTCATGGAGATCGTTCGTCAGCCGCGGTTTATTGTTGCGGCGGCCTGCGGTGTTGCAAGCTTCGGCCTGATGAACCTGATGATGACCGCCGCGCCGCTTGCCATGGTGATGTGCAATCATTCAGTTGGCGACGCGGCGCTCGCCATCCAATGGCACGTGATCGGCATGTATGCGCCGAGCTTTTTCACCGGTGCGCTGATCACCCGGTTCGGCGTGCGGGCGATGATCGCAAGCGGCCTGTTTTTGCTCGCCGCCGCAGCCTCGGTCGGTTCACTCGGCATCGAATTGTGGAATTTCTGGATCGCGCTGGCGCTTCTTGGCATCGGCTGGAACCTGGCGTTCATCGGCGCGACCACCCTGGTCACCGAATGCTACGGCCCGCGCGAGCGCAACAAGGTGCAGGCGTTCAACGACTTTCTGGTGTTCGGCTCGACCGCGCTTGGCTCGCTGTCGTCGGGCGCGCTGCTGTCACGCTATGGCTGGTCGGCGGTCAACGATGCGGCATTCCCGGTCGTCATAGTTGTCGCGGTGCTGCTGGTCTGGGGCACGTTCGCGCGGCGACCAAATCCGGTGTAAAGTGCGCCGCAGATTTTCGCAACGACGGAAGCTTGAGATGGACGATCAAACCGCAGAGCTGGACGTGGTCAGTGAAGAAGCGGCGTTACGCGGATTGTACGATCCGCCGATGGAGCTTGCGGTCCTCAAACAACTTGATCGTCTGGATGCCCATTGCCGCAACTTTCTCGCCCACTCGCCATTCGCGGTCATCGGCTCGACGCGGCCGGGCCGCGGCACCGATGTGAGCCCGCGTGGCGATGCACCGGGCTTTGCGCGGGTGCTCGACGATCACACCATCGCCATTCCGGACCGGCCGGGCAACAATCGCCTCGACACCATGTCGAATATCGTCGCCGACGCCGAGGTCGGGCTGTTGTTCTTTATTCCCGGGATCGACGAGACACTTCGCATCAACGGGACGGCGCGGCTGGCCCAGGATCGCGAGCTTCTGGCTGCGGCCGCCGTGAATGGACGCGAGCCCCGCCTGGTCATTTTGGTGACGGTGCGCGAGGCCTTTCTCCACTGCGGCAAGGCACTTAAGCGATCACGGCTTTGGCACGACGATTATCGTCTCGAGAAGAAGTCGTTTCCCTCGCCGGGGCGGATCATTGTCGAACAGACCAAGACGCCGCTGCTGACCGTCCAAGAGGCGGACGCGGTCGTCGAGGATGGTTACCGGAACAACCTCTATTGATCGTCAGATAGGGGTTTTTACCAATTATTACAGTGGTTTAAATGGCGCGGTTGAAGTGTTAGTTTTTGCCCGGAATCGTTGCCGCGGCGGGACCGCTGCAACGGCATGATCTTTTCGGAAAACGGCTTCCACTTTTGCGGATCATGCTCTAGAGCATCGCGCGAGGAATCTTCCTTTCGGGCCGGGCTTTAACGCTGGCTCCCATCAACCGGGGACCTTCCATGACGACTTTGTGGCTCATTGTTCTATGCGGCGTTCTTGCGCTTGTTTACGCCATTTGGGCCACCACCGCCGTGATGCGCGCCGATGCCGGCAGCGCAAAAATGCAGGAAATCGCCGCAGCAATTCGCGAGGGCGCGCAAGCCTATCTGCGACGGCAATACACGACGATTGCGATCGTCGGTGTCGTGATCTTTCTGATCGTCGGTTATTTCCTCGGCTGGCTGGTCGGCGTCGGCTTCGCCGTTGGGGCGATCCTGTCCGGTGCCGCGGGCTTCATCGGCATGAACGTCTCAGTGCGCGCCAACGTGCGCACCGCGCAGGCCGCCATCGGCTCGCTCGCTGGAGGGCTTGAACTTGCGTTCCGGGCCGGTGCGATCACCGGCCTTCTGGTTGCGGGCTTGGCGCTGCTCGGCGTGACGATTTACTTCGGCTTTCTCACCGGCACGCTGCACCTGGCGCCGAACGATCGCACGGTGGTCGATTCGATGGTGGCGCTGGGCTTCGGCGCCTCGCTGATTTCGATTTTCGCCCGGTTGGGCGGCGGCATTTTCACCAAGGGCGCGGACGTTGGCGGCGATCTCGTCGGCAAGGTTGAGGCCGGTATTCCGGAAGACGATCCGCGTAATCCCGCGACCATCGCCGACAATGTCGGCGACAACGTTGGCGATTGCGCCGGAATGGCTGCCGACCTGTTCGAGACCTATGCGGTGACAACAGTCGCCACCATGGTTCTGGCGGCGATTTTCTTCAGCGGGGTTTCGGCCGAAATGGTGACGCGGATGATGACGTTCCCGCTCGCCATCGGCGGCATCTGCATCATCGCTTCGATTATCGGCACGTTCTTCGTGCGGCTCGGTGCCAGCCAGTCGATCATGGGCGCGCTGTACAAGGGCATGATCGCGACCGCTATCCTGTCGCTGATCGGCATTGCGGGTGTGACCCACTATCTGATCGGCTTCGGCCCGCTCGCCGGCGTGGACTATTCGGGGGCCGAGCTGTTTTATTGCGGTATTACCGGTCTCGCCGTCACCGCGCTGATCATCGTCATTACCGAATATTACACTGGGACCGACTATCGGCCGGTGCATTCGATCGCGCTCGCTTCAGTGACCGGACATGGCACCAACGTCATTCAGGGCCTCGCCATATCACTGGAATCAACCGCACTTCCGGCACTTGTTATCATCGCCGGCATTTTGGTCAGCTATAACCTCGCCGGCCTGTTCGGCATCGCCATCGCGGTAACAACCATGCTGGCGCTCGCCGGGATCGTAGTTGCACTCGACGCTTTCGGGCCCGTTACCGATAATGCCGGCGGCATCGCCGAAATGGCCGGCCTGCCGAAAGAAGTGCGCAAATCGACCGACGCACTCGACGCCGTCGGCAACACCACCAAGGCGGTGACCAAGGGCTACGCTATCGGCTCGGCCGGGCTTGGCGCTTTGGTGCTGTTCGCTGCCTACAATCAGGATCTGAAATTCTTCATCGGCGGCGCGAGCTCGCATCCGTATTTTCAAGGCGTGTCGCCGGATTTCTCGCTCAGCAACCCCTATGTGGTGGCCGGTTTGTTGTTCGGCGGCCTCTTGCCCTATCTGTTCGCCGCGATGGGGATGACGGCTGTGGGCCGCGCCGCCTCCTCAATCGTCGAGGAGGTGCGACGCCAGTTTCGCGAGAAGCCCGGCATCATGCAGGGCAAGGACAAGCCCGATTACGGCCGCGCCGTCGATATGCTCACCCGCGCCGCGATCAAGGAAATGATCGTGCCGTCGCTTTTGCCGGTGCTCTCGCCGATCGTCGGCTACTTCATCATCTACTTTGTCGCCGGCGGCGGCGCCCCGGGCAAGTCGGCGGCGTTCTCCGCGCTCGGCGCGATGCTGCTCGGCGTGATCGTCACCGGGCTGTTTGTGGCGATTTCCATGACGTCGGGCGGCGGCGCCTGGGACAACGCCAAGAAGTACATCGAGGATGGCCATTACGGCGGCAAAGGCTCGGACGCCCATAAGGCAGCCGTGACCGGCGATACGGTCGGCGATCCTTACAAGGACACGGCCGGACCTGCAGTCAATCCGATGATCAAGATCACCAACATTGTCGCGCTCCTGCTGCTCGCGGTGCTGGCCCACTAATCCGCTATTGCGAGTGTCGTCGGATCAGGCGCGAAGTGGCCGGTCCGACGACAAGCTGCGCGGCTAGACAAACAAAAACGGAGCGTTGTCGGGCTGGATCGCCCGGGGACGGAGCTAATGTCTTAGAACGGCAGACCCAGCCTGGCGTGCGACAACGAGTCGAACAGCGACTTGACGACGTTGAGATCCGATCCGGCCGTCGGTGTCGTGCGACTGATGAAATCGAACACCTTGCCGTCCTTAATTCCGTAGGCCGCGACCCGCTGCACCCGCCGGTCCCGGTCGAAGTAGATGGCGATCACGCGCTGATCGGTAATCTTGGTTTGCAGGAACGAGACCGGACGCTCGGCGCGCTGCGAGATGTAATAGAACGCCTCGCCTGAGACGGTGGCGACGGTCGAAGGCGTTCCGAGCACGATCAGCACCTGCTCCTGGGACGCGCCGAGCCGAATTTGCTCCAGCGCCCCGTCCGGCAGGACATAGCCGCGCTGAAATGACTCGCCAACGCAGCCGCCTACGGCCAGCATGAGTGAGAACGTGAGAACATAAGCAGCGGCGCGCCTTCCCCCCCTTGGCACAAAACCGTTCCGCATTCGGGCGTCCCCACCTTGTGTCAGATTGCCGGCTGCCTTACCCCAAGATCCCAAGCAGCAGGTTACCAGCGCCAGGCCCGGAAGTTTTGGCGCCGATTGAGTAGTCTATCTCTATGATATTAACGGCGTTTCGACGAGGGCTCCACAATCGCAACATCCACGCGCTCTATGGCATGATCGTGGCGCAGGCGCGCTCGCGCTCATTTTACGCTGATTATGGGGTACCGGACACCGTCGAGGGCCGATTCGAGTTGATTGTGTTGCATCTGGTGCTGCTGCTGAACCGGCTTGCTGGGACCGGCGAAACGGGCGGTCGAAGAAACAAGCTTGGGCAGCTCTTGTTCGACGTGTTTTGCCGTGACCTCGATGACAATTTGCGGGAAATGGGCGTCGGCGACATGGCAGTGCCCCGGAAGATGCGGCAATTCGGCGAGGCGTTTTATGGCCGGCAGACCGCGTATAGCTTGGCCATGAATGCCGATGGCGAGCGGGAGCTTGAGAAGGCGCTCGCGCGCAATATCTTTGAGGCGTCTGATGCAGGTGACGGGTCAGTGCGGCTGGCGCGATATGTACGCGCTGCAGCGAGCCAATTGGGGGCTGAGGCGGATGACGCTCTCGCGGCCGGTCAGGTCATCTTTCCCAACCCGGAGGCCTTCGCACATGGGTGAACGCGAACACAACCGAGACCCTGCAACACCGTGGCAGTTTCCGGTCGCACTCGAGGATGTGCCGGAGTCCGGCGAACGCATTGAACTTGCTGCCGACGCGGACATACGCCAAGCCGTAGCGCGAACAGTCGGGCTGCGCGATTTGTCGCGCCTCGAGGCAAATTTCGAAGTGCGAAGGCAAGGAGCCGGCGGACTGCACTTGACCGGCCGTGTTTCCGCGACCGTCGGTCAAACCTGCGTCGTCACGCTCGAACCGCTTGTCAACGAAATCGAGGAAGACGTCGATCTCGTTTTCTTGCCGCGTTCGGCAACCGGTAAGCCGAGTGAACAGGCGGACGTGCCCGCGAACAGCGCGGATAATACCGAACCACTGATCGACGGACAGATCGATCTTGGCGCGCTTGCCACCGAGTTCCTCGTCCTTGGAATCAATCCGTATCCGCGCAAGCCGGGAGCGGTGTTCCAGCCACCGCAGGATGCAACACCGAATCAAGGCCCGTTCGCCGTTCTGAACGCATTGAAGAAGGATCGGGATGCCCGCTGATCGCAGTTGTTTCCAGTCGCCGAACCGCTATTGTCCGGTTCGGTTTCGCCTTGCGTTGCGCGGACGAGGTGCGTGATCCCGAGTGCGGAAACCGGTCATTGCCTGAGGATCATGCGCCGAAAATCATCTGAACGTGATCCGACCGCCTTGCGTTGGATCGTGATCTAGGACCACGGGCATTTCATGTCGCAGATGGTCCGCATTGCTCTCGACGCGATGGGGGGCGACCACGGTCCTGCCGTGGTGGTTGCCGGGGCCGAGCTGGCGTTAGCCCGCCACCCCGAGAGTGAATTTCTTTTCTTCGGCAACAAGGCACAGGTCGAGCCGCTGGTTGCCGGATGTCCAGCGCTCAAGTCGGCTTCACGGCTGGTGCATGCCGAGGTCGCGGTGCGCATGGAAGACAAGCCAAGCCAGGCGCTTCGTTACGGCCGGCGCAAATCCTCGATGTGGCTCGCGATCGATGCAGTCAAGAAGCGCGAGGCCGATATGGCGGTTTCGGCCGGCAATACCGGCGCGCTGATGGCGATGTCGAGATTCGAACTGAAAACCCTGGCGGGAATCGACCGGCCCGCGATCGCGGCATTATGGCCAACACTGCGCGGTGAATCGATCGTGCTCGACGTCGGTGCCTCGATCGGGGCGGACGCCGAGCATCTCGTCGACCTTGCGGTGATGGGTGCGGCCATGGCGCGCATTCTGTTTCGGCTTGAACGCCCTACTGTTGGGTTGCTCAACATCGGCGTGGAAGAGGTCAAAGGCCTGGAACAAGTGCGCGAGGCGGGGCGAATCTTACGCGAAACGCCACAGCCCGACCTCGACTACGTTGGCTTCGTCGAGGGTGACGACATCGGCAAGGGTACCGCCGACGTCGTCGTCACCGAAGGCTTTGCCGGCAATATCGCCCTCAAAACCGCCGAAGGCACGGCGCGTCAAATCGGTGAATACCTCAGGTCCGCAATGAATCAGTCGCTCGGTGCCCGGATCGGATATTTGTTCGCACGCGCGGCGTTCCGGCAGTTACGGCAGCGTATGGATCCGGGGCGCTCTAACGGCGGCGTATTCCTCGGACTCAACGGCATCGTCATCAAAAGCCACGGCGGAACCGATGCGGCAGGGTTCGCTGCCGCCATCGACCTTGGCTACGGCATCGTGCGCGATGAGCTTCTGGCCAAGATCACGGCCGCGCTCGGACGGCAGGGCCATGAAGCGGGTCAAGCAGCGTCTCAATCGGTCGGCGGAGTCGCCGTGTGATGGTCCGCCGTTCTGTTGTTCTGGGTTGCGGCAGTTATCTGCCAAACCACGTTCTCACCAATGCCGATCTGGCGCTCAAAGTCGACACCTCCGACGAGTGGATCGTTCAGCGCACCGGCATTCACGAGCGCCGCATCGCCGGGCCTGGCGAATTGACCTCGCACATGGCGACGCTGGCCGCACGCGCCGCACTCGCCCACGCTCACGTCGAAGCACAAGCGATCGACCTCATCGTGCTTGCGACCTCGACGCCTGACAATACGTTTCCGGCCAGCGCCGTGACCGTGCAAGCCGAACTGGGCATTACGCAGGGTGCCGCGTTCGATCTGCAGGCGGTATGTTCCGGATTTGTCTACGCGCTGGCGACTGCCGACGCCCTGCTCAGGTCGGGCGCGTTCACGCGAGCGCTGGTGATCGGCGCCGAGACCTTTTCGCGCCTGCTCGACTGGACCGACCGAACGACCTGCGTGCTGTTCGGCGACGGCGCGGGTGCGGTGGTGCTTGAAGCGCAAGATCAGCCGGGCACGCGTGAGGATCGCGGCATTTTGACGGTGCGGCTGCGGTCCGATGGCCGCTACAAATCGAAGCTTTATGTCGACGGCGGACCGTCATCGACCGGCACCGTCGGTCATTTGCGGATGGAAGGCCGCGATGTGTTTCGGCACGCCGTGGCGATGATTACCGACGTGGTTCACGATGCCTTTAAGGCTACTGGCTTTTCGGTCGCTGACATCGATTGGTTTGTCCCGCATCAGGCCAACAAACGCATCATCGATGGATCGGCGCACAAGCTGGGCATCGCCCCGACCAAGGTTGTGTGCACGGTCGATCGGCATGGCAACACCTCCGCGGCCTCGATACCGCTGGCGTTGACGGATGCCGTGACCGATCGGCGGATCAAGCGTGGCGATTTGCTGCTGCTGGAGGCGATGGGTGGGGGGTTCACCTGGGGCGCCGCGTTGGTGCGTTGGTGAGGCGGAGGGCCGCCAAAGCCGTTGACCGTTCCGCGAGAAGTTAATATCGTTGATAATCTTGATAATTCAGTACGATACCATGATCGGTTAGTATTGATCGCCGAAGGCGGGGCTGGCTATGGCGAGAAAGACGATCACGCGTGCGGATCTATGCGAGGCCGTCTATCAGAAGGTCGGCCTGTCGCGTACTGAATCGGCCACACTCGTCGAGCTGGTTCTGAAAGAAATCACCGACTGCCTGGAACGCGGCGAAACGGTGAAGCTGTCGTCGTTCGGTTCGTTCGTGGTGCGCAAGAAAGGTCAGCGTATCGGCCGCAATCCGAAGACCGGCAAGGAAGTGCCAATTTCGCCGCGCCGGGTGATGGTGTTCAAACCCTCCGCCATCCTCAAGCAGCGGATCAATTCCGAGCCCGACGGCGGCGGCAAGGAACTCGACGACTGACAGCCGACGGGGCAGGGCAGTGGAAAAAGCGCCGGATGCATTCCGCACGATCAGCGAAGTCGCCGAAGAGATCGATGTTCCACAACACGTGCTCCGATTTTGGGAGAGCCGGTTCGCGCAGATCAGGCCGCTGAAGCGCGGCGGCGGCCGTCGCTATTACCGCCCTAATGATGTCGACCTGTTGCGCGGTGTGCGCCATCTGCTTTACGGCGAAGGCTACACCATCCGCGGCGTGCAGCGGTTGTTGCGCGAGCAGGGTCAATCGTTCGTGCAAAGCGTCTGGCGCGCCGGCACGGAGACGCCATCGCTCGAACTGGACGACAACGGCGCCAGCGATATCGAAGATCAGGCTGACGCGGGCTCAGACGATGATCTCTCGGTGCTGCAGATCGCGCCCCGCCTTGCGGGAGAGCCGCGACCACATGAGCGGCGTGAACCGAAGCTGGTGCCACCTAACAGCAACGAACCGGTGCCGCAACGGATCGCCGCCGAACAACGGCGCAAGCTTCAGACGGCGCTCGACGACCTCATCGCCTGCCGCCGCGTGCTCGACGCCGCGCTGTCGGAAACCCCCGCCGCTCAGGATTAACGCGATTGACGCCAGGCGCGGCGTGCGCTTGCGCCGACCGCATCGATTATGTGTCGGGACGACTAGATGTGTTGCCCGACGGCGCTGCCATTCTTGAAGTGCCGCACCTTCTTCGTTTGCACCGGAACGCATCCGGTGGGGCCGCAAACATTCGCAACGCGTTGGACCAGAAGCGCAGGCGTAGCGGCGAGCGCCGACGGTGCGGCAAGTGTGAAAGCGCTGGCGTTGTCGGCGAAGAATCCGCCGGAGAGAATGGCCGCGGCGGCCAAAGCCGTGAGAAGAGTCGTTCGCATGGGTATCCTCATGAAGTGGGAAGCGATGGGGATGGGTGGTTGGATGAACGCGTGTACACACGCAACACACTCAAAACGCGTAGAGGTCGCCTGCGCATGACTAACCGGCCTTGCGCAGCGTGAACGCATCCGCCTCGGGGGCTAGCGCAGCGAATAATGGGCCCAGGAATTTCCGGTATTGGCGCCAACGTCCCACTGAACTCCGATAGATCGGCCGGCGTACTTGCATCGCGCTTGCGGTGCGGACCGCGCGTGTATTGCGGTGAAAATCGAGGCAGCGCGGATCCCAAGCAAGGCCGCAACGGGCGACGATGCGGCGCGCCACACCTTCCAGATCATCAACGAGTTCTTCGTAGCGCACGTCAAAGATGCGCCCGGGGGGCAGCACATTGCGCCAATGCGCCATGAGGCTCTGATAATGCCGATAGTAGCGACCCAGCTCGGCGAGGTCGTAGGTGTGCAGCTGCCCCCGGGTGAAATGCACGGAGAAGCAGGAGACGCACGTGTCCAGCGGCTCGCGGATCGCGTGAATGATAGGGGCGTCAGGTAGCGCCAGATGGATGAGTCCGGCATAGAGAAAGTTCGCCGGCATCTTGTCGACAATTCGTGTTGCACCCGGCGCTCTGGATAACAGCTGCGCAAGATAGCGCGCTCCCAAATCGCGAAGCTGTTGGGCCGACATCGCCGACACGAACTCAGGAAACGGCGGCGCTGTCGGCGTCGCGCGGCCGACGGCGTCGGCCGTTTGTTCGAACAGGGTGAGTTCGCCGGCCCCGAATATTTCGGGATGGCTTGCCAATATCTGCTCGATCAGTGTTGTGCCCGAACGGGGCATTCCGATGATGAATATCGGAACCGGCGACTGGACCCCCGCGCCTTCGTGCTCCCTGATGAACGCGCGCGTGAACAGTTCGCGGGTGCGATCCATTCGCGCGATCGTTGCCGCTTCGTCATAGCCGACCTGCTGGCGTTTCAGTGCGTTAGCGGCCAGCAATTGCCGGAAGGCGCTGTCCGTATCGCCCAGGTGTTCGTTGGCTTTGGCGAGCGCAAAATGCAGATGCATCCGGTTCACGGCGGACAGCGATGCGGCTTCCGCTGCCAGTCCCTCGAGCGCAGTGAGATAATTGTCATCGACGCGGAACGGCCGCATGGCGGCGAGATTGTCGTAGTAGGAAGCGTCTTTAGGCGAAAGCCGGATCGCCTCTTCGACGGCGCTTGTCGCTTCAGCCATGCGCCCGCGTTCCTTCAAGATCAGGCCGAGGTTGTTATGGGCGCCGGCAAAGCCCGGATGCGCCGCAATGGCGCGGCGGAATTTTGCTTCCGCCTCGTCCCATTTCTCGAACTGCGCCAGCGCGACGCCCCAATTGCAGAGCGTTTCCGGATTGTCCGGTTTGATGGCGGCCGCTCGCGCATACGAGGCTACGGCCTCTTCGGGCCTGTCCAGTTCAGCGAGCGCCAGGCCGCGATTATTGTGAACCTCGGCGAAGTTGGGCTGCAGCAGGAGAATTTGTTCGTAAAGAGCGATCGCCTCGCCGAGTTGCCCCACTCGGTGGCTGGCCAACGCCTGTGCGCATAACGCAGACAATCTGTCGGTCGGCGCGGCTCCCGCAACGCCCTTCTGATCGCGAGCCGACGTCGCTGGCTGACTTTTGCCCACGGTGGCCTCTTGGCCGCGCTTGCTGGAATCTCAGGTGCACGCACGATGACACCGCAAGTTTCGTGGGTAGACGACCATGGTGAATGAAATGTTAATCTGACCACGGCGCCGGAAGCCGCACGCACCAACGACAGCTTCACTTGCGATGCCGCTGCGTGGGAGCCCTCAGGAGTGTTCGCATATCCGGTCGCGCCGGTGATCATGGAACCGGCTTTGGGAGCGGGATCACTGCTTGGCGTTGTGCCGCGGCGATTTGTTCGGACGACAATGTGCGGTGCGCCGCCTTCAGGAATGATTCGGCGAGCGGGCTGCCGCCGGCGCGGGCGCGCAGCAGCCAGGCCAGAGCCGCGATGCCGTCGCGCGGTACGCCGGCGCCGAGCAGATGTGCCGCGCCGAGCATCGCCTGACCATCGGCATCGCCCCGCGCGGCGGCTTTGGTCCACCACGCCGCTGCAGCGGCGGGGTCGCGATCGACTTCGAGCGCATTGTGATAAATCATGCCGAGGCGCGTCATTGCCGAAGCGACGCCTTGCTCCGCTGCGGCAACGGCCCAATGGCGTGCTTCGATGGCGTCCAACGCAATGCTGTCGCCTTCGAGCAGCATCCAACTCAGCATGTCCTGCGCCGGCCCGTCGCCGGCCTCGGCCGCCGCGCGGTAAAGCTCCGCGGCACGCGTATGATCCTGTTCGAGGCCCTCGCCTTTGAAATAAAGCGCTGCCAGATTTCGTTGCCCGACCGGGTCGAGCGCTTCGGCAGCCAGCGTCAGCCAGCGCACCGCCAGTCCAAAATCGCGCTCGACGCCGCGCCCCTCGGCAAAGCAAGCGCCGACATTGTTCTGGGCGCGGGCGACGCCGGCCTGAGCCAACGGTCCCCAGATGGCAAGCGCAGCATGGTAGTCACCGCGGCCAGCTGCGTCGTAAGCCTCGGCCATGCGCTCCGCGAGATCAGCCTCGATGATCACTGGAGAGTTGGCGGCCCCTGAGGGTTTGGAGGTCACCGACGCACCGTTCAGTACCCGAGCAGAAACGGATTGACCGCGCCGCGCCGGTAACCGGATTCACGAACCAGCAGATCGAGCGCGAGCGTGGCAACGTCGTCGGCGACCGGATCAATCGCGGCATCGATGCGCTGATGCATGATCTTCAAATAGCTGCCGCAGGATTCGCAGGTTTCCGCCTTGACGGTTGCGGGACCGCCGGCGATTTCCTGATAGGCAATTCCCTTGGTCGAGCCGCACAATGTGCATTTGACGCGAGGTTGATTCCATAGCGTGCCGCACAGCGAGCAGGCGCAGAAGCGCGTGTCTTGTGCGCCGGGCCAGCCGACGACCATCGACGACACCGGCGCACCGCCGCAGATAGGACAGGCGCCTTCACCGACCGGCACCAGTGTTTTTGAATCAAGCTTCGCGGCGAGCCGGACGAAATGCACTTGCAGTGCCGCAGCTGCGAACGCGTGTTCGGCCAGTTCCTCGACCGATATTGTGTTTGCGAGCACGGCCCCCAGCATCGCCGCCTTGGCAGCCGGATCGGCTGCACTGACGCGGTCCAGCGCGCTGCGCGCGCTGTCGGGCATCGCGATAGTCGCCGCCAACGCCAGAAGCCGCTCCCACGTCACATCCATGGTTTTGTTCGGCACGAAACCCATCCGATCGAGCGGTGGCATGTGAAATTCCCGCGCACGCTCGATCGTGCCACGCGGAGGCAGTTCCGCGGCGGGCAATCCATCCTGGATGCGATGCTGCGCCTCGCACAAACTGGCGAGGAAGAGCAAATAGGGGCTCAGCGGATGATTGCCGGCGAGCGCCCTGAGGCGCGCGGCGCGGCCTGCGAAAATTGCCAAAGGATCGGGCAACCGCGCGAAGGGCGGTTTCGCTATTTCACCAATTGGAATCGGATCGTGCGTCGGCACGCCTGCTTGCGTCATACTCCAGCCTCACCAACCACTGGGCCACCTAACGTAACATGACGCAGCGTCATGCCCGCAGTTCAGCCGGAGTGTTTCGTTCCAGCGGAGTGATCTTCGGTCCTGCCAGTGACCAGCTCCCGCAGCCACTTGCGGTGATGGCGCCACGCCCAGCCGCCGGTGACCTCCCCGCGGGTCATTGCGCCAATGGTTCCGCGCACCCAGATCGCCGCATAGACGTGCACGATCCAGACACAAATAATGGTCACGGCAGCGACGGCGTGAACCAGGATGGCCCACCGTTTTAGCGCGATGCTCGTCAGCGGGTAGAAATACTGGTCCCAAATGACGATGCCGGTGCAAATCAAAACGATGATCAGAATCGACATCGACCAGAAGACCACCTTTTGTCCGGCGTTGTATTTGCCGACTTCCGGCAGCTTTTCTTCCTGATTTGTCAGAACATCGCGCAGATGCGCCATCCAGCTTCCGTCTTCGGCGCGCCACAAGTTCGCCTTCCAGAAACGCACGAACAACACGAAGAAGCTGAAGAACAGGACGACGCCGATCCACGGATGAATTGTCCGCGTCCATTGGCCTCCACCAAACAAGGCGGTGAGGAAGAACAGGCTCGGGGTAAACAACGCGAGGCCGGAAATTGCCAGCAAGACCAGGCAAGTCGCGGTGATCCAATGGTTTATGCGGGCACCCGCGGTGTATCGGTCCACAACGACCGGATCGCCGGGGTGGACGGCATCACCTGCTTCTACATCATAGGCGGCCATGATCAGCGACTTCCCGTGAGGCGCTTGGCGTCTTCCTCATCCTCGGGTTCGACCTTATTGGGACCGGAAACCAGGTAATGGAGAAGGCCGATTACCGGGAATGCGGCTATCGCTGCGAGGCCGGCGTACTTCGTCAGTCCCTTCCAGAGATTGACGAGCGGACTGATTTTCGGATCCTTCGGCAATTTCGCATAAATTTCCGGCTTGTCGGCGTGTTGCAGGACGTACATGACGTGGGTGCCACCGACACCGGGCGGATCGTAAAGACCGGCGTTCTGAAAGCCGCGGGACTGAAGGTCTTTGATGCGCTCGGCGGCGTGCTGCTTCATCTCCTCCTTGGTGCCAAACACGATGGCATGGGTCGGACACGTCCGCGCGCAGGCCGGGCCTTGGCCGACGGCAACGCGGTCTGAGCAGAGCGTGCACTTGTAGGCTTTATGATCGACCTGGGAGATGCGCGGGATGTCGAACGGACATCCCTTTATGCAATAGCCACAGCCGATGCATTTCTCGTGATCGAAGTCGACGATACCGTTGGAATATTGCACGATCGCGCCGGGCGCCGGGCATGCCTTCAGGCAGCCCGGATCTTCGCAATGCATGCAACCGTCCTTGCGGATCAGCCATTCCAGATTCTGGCTCTCAGGGTTGATCCATTCGGTAAACCGCATGACCGTGAAAGACTGAGGCGTCAGATCCACTGGATCGTCGTAGACGCCGTAATTGAAACCGATCCTGTCGGTCTGGTTGTTCCATTCGAGGCACGCGACCTGACAGGCCTTGCAGCCGATGCATTTCGACACGTCGATCAGCTTCGCAACTTCGGTAAGCTTCCGTGCCGGCGGCGGCACCGTTGAAGCCGAGCGGCGCACGATGTCGGCTTCTCCCAGATCCACTTTAATGTTCTGGGTCGGCGCCGGGGGCAGCTCGAATTCAAAGGCCATCGCGTCCCTCCTGGTGCCTAGAAGTCGGTTCGCGATCGATCGCCGAGGGTATCGGCGATCAAGGATGAGAAATCGCCTTCCTCGGCGTCGGGCCCCTGGGAGAGGGACACGACATTCGGTCCGGTGATCGGCTCGATGTTGACGAGGAATGCCTTGAATTCCGGGGTGTCGGTATTGGCATCGCCGACAAAAGGCGTGAGCGAATTCGGGCCGAAGCCCTCTTTGGTTTCGCCAACGAAGGCCCAGTGCAGCGGCACGCCGATCACGTGAACGGGCTTGCCGTCGCACATCAAAGTGTTGATCCGCTTGCTGACCACAGCTTTGGCCTTCACCGACCCGCGTTTCGACCAGACCCGCACCCAATGCCCGGACTTGATGCCTTTTTCGTTGGCGAGCTGTTCCGGTATTTCGACGAAGAATTCCGGCTGCATCACCGCGTTGAAACGGACATGTTTGGTCCAGAAATGGAAGTGCTCGGTCAGCCGGTACGAGGTGCCCGCATACGGAAACTCCTTGGCGTCGCCGAGTTGTTGCAAATCATTCTTGAAAATGCGCGCCACCGGATTGCCGCGGATTTTTGGCGCCACAAGATTGACGACCGGCGATTCGAACGGCTCGTAATGTGCCGGGAACGGACCGTCGCGCATCAAGCCGAGCGTGAACAGGCGCCCGGTGCCCTCGGCGTTCATGATGAACGGGCCGACGACATTCGGCTTGGCGTTGGGCGCGATGTCCGGAACGTCATAGCCGGTCCACTTTGCGCCGTTCCACCACATCAGCTTGCGGCTCGGATCCCAGGGATTTCCGTCCACGTCGGCAGAAGCCCGATTGTAAAGCACGCGCCGGTTAAGCGGCCACGACCACGCCCAATTCGGAAACACGCCGGTGCTGTCCGGATCGGTGTTATCGCGGCGGGCCATGTTGTTGCCGGCCTCGTTGAAGCAGCCGGAATAGATCCAGCAGCCGCACGCCGTCTTACCGTCGTCGCGCAAGACTGAGAAATTGACGAGCTGCTTGCCTTTGGCGATCACGACCTTGGTCGGATCGTTGGGATCGGTGATGTCGTCGGAGGCATAGCCGTTGATTTCCTTGGCCAACTCATCCGGTGTTGGTTCGCCGGCATCCTTGTAACGCCAATCGAGATTGACGATCGGCTCCGGAACCGTGCCGCCTTCTTTCTGATAAAGCGCGCGCAGGCGCAGAAAGATCTGCCCCATGATCCAGTTGTCGTGCTTGGCCTCACCGGGCGGTGTCGCGCCGGCCCAATGCCATTGCAGCCAACGCCCGGAATTCACCAGCGAGCCGGTTTCCTCGGCGAAGCATGTTGTCGGCAGCTCGATGACTTCGGTCTGAATACTGGAAGCGTCGACGTCGTTATGCTCGCCGTAGTTCTCCCAAAACCGCGCCGTCTCGGTCTGCAGCGGGTCCATC
>Ga0335085_10002249_pt1 | contig 36773 bp, 30 predicted proteins | sample Lox_Sample_45_FD_206712 | JGI IMG/M metagenome (GOLD analysis project Ga0335085, IMG submission 206712) | Soil microbial communities from Loxahatchee National Wildlife Refuge, Florida, United States - Lox_Sample_4.5 | ecosystem: Environmental > Terrestrial > Soil > Wetlands | place: USA...
GATTATAGTTGTACGTCCCCGCGCCGTTGACGGTGCCGGAGCCGGTGCCCGCCGTGGTCAGCGCGAGCGTGTAAGTATTGAGGGTGAAGTTGGCGGTGCAGCTCTTGTCGGCGTTCATCAAAACGGAACCGCTGCCGCATTCCGCAGCGTTCGGACCGGTCCATCCGGTAAACGTAGAGCCGGTGTTGGCGGTTGCTGAAACCGTCGCGGTCTGGCCGGAGTTATAGGTCCCCGCGCCCGTCGTCGTCCCCGATCCGGTTCCCGCGGCATTGATCGTCAGGGTGTAGGTGTTGAGGGTAAAGGTCGCCGTGCAGCTCTTATCAGAATTGATGGTCACATGACCTGATCCGTCACAGTCTCCCGTCCAGCCCGAAAAGGTGGACCCCGCGTCAGGTGTCGCCGTCAGTGCAACAACCGTCCCGTTATCATAAGTCTTGGTGCAAACTAATCCACAGTTAATTCCCGGAGGACTGCTTGTGACGGTACCGCTCCCTGTGCCAAACCTAGAGACGCTCAAGGTATAGAGGGCCTCGGCATTCAAGCCCGCCAAGGAGAACTCAAAATTTTGTCCGTTGGGAATTGTGTATCCGGGTTCCGGTGCGGTAAATGTGATGTAATCCGCATATTCGTCACTATGAGGCGGCGTCGGGACAGGAAGGGCAAGCACGCCGTTCGTCGAGCCTGGAACTTGACCGGCATCGGCCAGGAAGGCGACCCAGTCCCCATCGACCTCATTTACGGTAAACTTGTAAGCGCCTCTTTCCAGATATCCATTTTCATTAAAGAGGTTTGTGATATTGAGCTCGCTAAGCATGTGCTTTATATAATGCCAATTCCCAGGTCCTCCCGGGTCGTCGGCGTTCAGGAATCTCACGACCAGGAACTCGGGTCTTTCAATCTCATCGATTTCGCCGGTTTTGACACCGAATCCATCGTGATATCCATTATCATCTACCGATTTCCAATACAGGGGCGCCGGAGTATCGACCAACGGATTTAATATCCCATCTTTGGGGTCGGCATCCTTCCAACCTTCAATCCTAATCTTGACGTCGCCCACCGTTTTCTCGCAAGAAGTTTGAGAGTCGCAATCACTGAAGAGCGGGTCCGTAAAATTGATGGAAGCAGCCAGAGCGGGGACGGCTGGCATATAGGCAGCCAAGATCAACAGAAATCCGAACGGCTTACATAATTTTAGTGATTTTCTGAACATGGCACCCCCCCGCTGTTGTTTGAAAAGCATTCTTCTGGATTCGTAATGAAAAATCGTAGCTCCGTAATTAAGTTCAGCAATAATTAATTAAGGTCCAAAAAATGCACAAGCCTTCCCACGCGCGTCAGCACGAAGGAAGGCTTCCGATAGGCTTGCCCGTTATCTTATCGCCAGTCACAACAGAACGGGATTTGCCCATTCATGAGCCCCGGCCCCCCGGCTGGGCTATTGAATCCGATTCAAGTAAAACCTTTATTTAATCGCCGGCCACCCTCCTTTTCAATAACGTCCTGACATTATAAGAACTTGCCTCAGCGGTATAGATTTTAGCTCAAAATTCGGGCAACGGCTATCTGTATGTGCTTTTTTTGACCATTTGTCAACTACACAAAAGTAGGTTTTTTAGGGTATATCGCCAATCTGTATACTCTTTTTGAAAGCATCACTTAAAGCACAAAAGCCTTCTTCCGGGGCTCGGCTCGGAAGAAGGCTCGCTAGGTTTTCCCGTTATACTTAACCGCCATGTAGGGGGCATGGACAATATCCTAATAAGAAACCGGGACGATATCGACCCCGGCCAATCACGGGAGGCCCTATTTCCCGTGATAAAGGTATCGATTTCTTATTTAAGTGTTCTTCGAGTGTGTCTATATTTGAAAATCGACTGGAGTATAAACATATCCCGATGATTAATGTCAACTACCCAAAAGTGGTGTTTTGAGGTCCTTGAACCGGAGGGGAGACCGCGGGAATACTTATTGGGCCTTGGGATCGAACAGTCCGATCTGAACCGTTTCTTCCTGGGTGAAGGGAATCGGATATTTTCCGCTGAAGCAGGCGGTGCAGTAGCGGTTGGTCTTGTGCGGCACGGCATCCAGCATCCCCTCCAGGCTGAGATAGGCCAGGCTGTCGGCCGTGATGTAGGCCCGGATCTCCTCGATGCTATGGCTGTAGGCGATCAGCTCCGAGCGGGTCGGCGTGTCGATACCGTAGTAGCAAGGCGAAATGATCGGCGGCGAGCTGATCCGCAGATGGACCTCGCGCGCGCCCGCCTGACGGATCATTTTGATGATCTTCCGGCTGGTCGTTCCCCGGACGATCGAATCGTCCACGACCACGACGCGCTTTCCCTTTAAGACGTCCTGAACGGCGTTCAGCTTGATTTTGACACCGAAGTGACGGATCGCCTGCTCCGGCTCGATGAAGGTCCGGCCGACGTAGTGGTTTCGGATCAATCCGTTTTCGTATCGGAGATTCCCGGCCTCGGCGTAGCCCAGCGCGGCCGGGACGCCCGAATCCGGGACCGGGATTACAATATCGGCCGGAACCGCCGTCTCCCGGGCCAGATGCCGTCCCAAATTTTTCCGTATCTCGTAAACAGGGTGATCGAATACCCGGCTGTCCGGGCGCGAGAAATAAACATATTCGAACACGCAGTGGGCCGGCTCGGTTTTCGGAAAGGGTTTGTAAGAGGTGATCCCGTTTTCATTGATCAGGACCAGCTCGCCCGGTTCGATGTCGCGGAGAAACTCGGCATCGATCAGGTCGAACGCGCAGGTCTCGGAGGCCAGTACCCAGGCGTCCTTCACCCGGCCGAGCGAAAGCGGACGCAGACCGTAGGGATCCCGCGCCCCGATCAGCCCGTGGTCCGTTAGGATCACCAGCGAGAAGGCTCCCTTCACGCGGAGGAGCGCCTCGGTCAGCCGGCCCATCAGGTCCTTCTCCTTGGACTGTGCGATGAGATGGATGATCACTTCGCTGTCGGAGGTGGACTGAAAGATCGCGCCGTAGGCCTCGAGCTCGTCCCTCAGGAAGGCGGCGTTCGTCAGGTTGCCGTTGTGGGCGAGGGCCAGCGTCCCGAGCGCGAAATTGACCATGATCGGCTGGACGTTTTTCAGGCTGTTTTCCCCCGCCGTGGAGTACCGGTTGTGGCCGATGGCCATGGAACCCTTCAGGCGGTCCAGCCGTTCCTTGTTGAAAAGATCCGAGACCAGGCCGATTCCCTTTTCCTGGTAGAAGGCCTTGCCGTCGGAGGATACGATCCCGGTCGCTTCCTGGCCGCGATGCTGCAGGGCATACAGGCCGAGATAGGTCATATTCGCCGCGTCCTTCGAACCGGCGATTCCGAAGACTCCGCATTCTTCGTGAAATTTATCGAACATAAATCAGCGTTCCGTCTGCCCTTCCTGGAAATACGACTCGATTGTCCCTTCCCAGGCCGTTCGCATTTCTTCGAGCGGGAGGTCGATCAAAGGGCGGCTGTCTCCCTCCGCGCGGATTGTCAGGCGTTGTCCCTCAACCCGCCCGATCACGGCCATGGACACCCCGTGCTCCGCGCAGCGCTGCTCGAGTTCCGGAAGGCGGTCTTCGGCCACGGTGACGATGATTCTGGACTGGGATTCTCCGAAGAGATGGGCGTCCCGGCGGATCGGAAGATCCGGAAGAACCACCGTCGCCCCCCACGATGATCCGGAGGCCCTTTCAGACGCCGTTTCCGACATCATGACCGCCTCGGCCAGCGCAATTGCCAGCCCGCCTTCGGAGCAGTCATGGGCTGATTTGATTATACCAGCCTCGATCCCGTCTAAACAACATTTTTGTACCGCCTTCTCGGCGGACAGGTCCAACAACGGCGGGAGACCTCCCTCGCGGGAATGAATCCGGCTGAGGTATTCCGTGCCGCCGAGCTCTTCCTTGGTCTGCCCCAGGAGGACCACCCGGTCGCCTTCGTCCCGGAATCCCGGCCGGACCGTCCGCTCGACCTCTTCGATCAATCCCACCACGCCGACAATCGGCGTGGGATAGATTCCCAGGCCGTTGGTCTCGTTGTAGAAGCTCACGTTACCGCTCACCACCGGAATTTCCAGTTCCCGACAGGCATCCGCGATGCCTTCCACCGACAACGCGAACTGCCACATCACCTCCGGCCGTTCGGGGTTCGCGAAATTTAGGCAATCGGTCAGCCCGATCGGGCGGCCGCCAGCGCAGACGATGTTCCGGGCCGCCTCGCAGACCGCGATAACCCCTCCCCGATATGGATTGAGGACGCCGTAGCGGCTGTTGCCGTCCACGGTCAAGGCCAGCGCCTTCCGGGTTCCCTTGATCCGGACGACGGCCGCTTCAAAACCCGGCCGAATTACCGTGTTGGTGCGAACCATGTGGTCGTACTGACGGTAGACCCACCGTTTGTTCGCGATCGTCGGCGATTGCAGCAATTTCATAAGCACGGCGCCGAAATCCGAGGGCTGTGGAAGCAGCTCCAGGTTGATGCCCTGGAGGGCGTCGAGATACGGCGGGATCTGCATCGGCCGTTCATAGACGGGAGCGTCGTCGGTAAGGGCGCGGATCGGGATATCGGCGACGGTTCGCCCTTCTTCCTTGATGACCAGCCGCCGTGTGTCCGTCACACGTCCGATGGCGGCCGCGTCCAGGTCCCACCTCTCGCAGATGCTGAGGATTTCCTTTTCGAGTCCGGGCTTGGCGACCAGGAGCATCCGTTCCTGGGATTCAGAAAGCATGACCTCATAAGGAGTCATTCCCTCCTCGCGCCGCGGGACGCGGGACAGTTCCAGCTCGATGCCCGTTCCCCCTCTGCTGGCCATTTCGACCGATGAACTGGTGAGTCCGGCCGCGCCCATGTCCTGGATCCCGACGATCAGCTCCCCCTTCATGATCTCCAGACAGGCTTCCAGCAACAATTTCTCGGTGAACGGATCGCCGACCTGGACCGTCGGGCGCCGGTCTTCGATTGATTCATCGAAGCTTTCCGAGGCCATAGTCGCCCCGTGGATTCCGTCGCGACCGGTTTTGGAGCCGATATAGATTACCGTGTTTCCGACGCCCCGGGCCGACGCCCGGAAGATCCGATCCTTGTGGGCGATGCCCAGGCAGAAAACATTGACGAGCGGATTCTGATTATAGATCTCATTGAAGTAGATCTCGCCCCCGACGGTGGGAATTCCTATGCAGTTTCCGTAGCCGGCGATTCCGGAAACCACGCCCTCAAGAAGGTAACGGTTTTTCGGGCTTTCCAGAGGCCCCAATCGAAGGGAATTTAAAAGCGCAACCGGCCGCGCTCCCATGGTGAAGATGTCCCGCAGTATCCCGCCGACGCCGGTCGCGGCGCCCTGGTAGGGTTCGATGTACGAGGGATGGTTGTGACTTTCGATCTTGAATACGGCGACGAGGCCGTCGCCGATGTCCACGGCGCCCGCGTTTTCACCGGGACCCTGTACGACGCGCGTCCCGGTTGTGGGAAGCTTTTTCAGATGGACCTTCGAACTCTTATAGCTGCAGTGCTCGCTCCACATGACCGAGAACAGACCCAACTCAAGCCGATTAGGTTCCCGGCCCAACAGAGAAAGGATTTTTTGATACTCCTCCCGGGTCAAACCATGCTGTTCCACCCCCTCCGGAGGAATGACCCGACCGCTCATGGGCGCCCCACAGTGTGGTATTCCAGAATGGATTGGAATATGGATTTTCCATCGGTGTTGCCGTCGAGGCCCTCGGAGCACCGCTCCGGATGCGGCATCATCCCCAGGACGTTGCCGGCCCGGTTGCAGATGCCGGCGATTCCGTCCAGCGAACCGTTGGGATTGGCCTCATCGGTGATCCGTCCGTCGGCCGAGCAGTAACGAAACACAATCTGGCGATGTTCGACCAGGGCCCGGTGGGTTTCCGGGTCGGCATAGTAATTGCCCTCGGCATGAGCGATCGGGAGCCGGAGCACCCGGCCGGGCGCGATTGATCCCGTGAACGGGGTTTGGGCGTTTTCGAGGCGAACGAAGACGTCTTTGCAGATAAATTTCAGCGAACGGTTTCGAAGCATGGCCCCGGGCAGCAGTCCGGCCTCCAAAAGGATCTGGAACCCGTTGCAGATTCCCAGGACCGGACTCCCGGCCCGGGCGAAATCCCGCACGCTTTTCATCACGGGGGAATATTGGGCGATCGCCCCCGTACGAAGATAGTCGCCATAGGAAAACCCCCCCGGGATCACGAGGGCGTCATAGGCATTGAGGGATGTTTCTTTGTGCCAGATGAAATCGGCCGTTTGGCCGAGGAGGTGCTTGAGGACATGATAGCAGTCATGGTCGCAGTTCGAACCCGGAAAGACCAAAATTCCAAACCGCATGATCGCTCCAGAACCTATTGATGGGGGCTCATGCCGGAAACTGGGGAATCCGGACGCCTCACCCACCCGGCGGCGTCCGTCCCTCGGCGCTCCTCACTCCTCGCGCCCCGAACCCCCCGATGCTCCCACACCCCGCGCTCGGACGGGCCAAGCCCGAACCTCGCTTTCATTGGCCAAGGCGGATCAAGTCTTCCCCTCTCGCTCGCGCGGCGCGCGGGGTGCTTAATCCCCGATTTTCAACAATTCCTTTACGGTTTTGAGCAGTTCATTAGTCTGGATGGGTTTTGGAAGATACGCATTGGCGCCGAGGTTCATTCCTTTTTCTTTATCCGCTTCGGTGCCTTCCGTGCTGACGATGATCACCGGGGTCTGTTGGTGATTGGGGTCTTTTCGCACGATGCTGAGCAGTTTTAGCCCGTCCATGAGGGGCATGTTGATATCGGCCACGATCAGGCTGAATTTGTTTTCCGAAAGCTTCTTGAGGGCTTCCACGCCGTTTCCGGCCTCCACGATTCGGGCGCCGCGGAGTCGCTTCAAGCTGAACGAGATCAACTGGCGCATCGTGGGGGAATCTTCAACCACCAGGAAATTATAGTCGGCCATTCCGCGCTCTCCGTCTTTATTTGCCTTTGCCGCTTAGAAGGTCGATGAAGCCCTGGATCGTCGAGAGCTTCCGTTCCGATACCGAGTAAAGCTTGGAACTGAAGATCGCCGTGGCCGCGTGTCCGGCGAGCATGGAAAACAGTTCGTAGTCGACCCGGTTAAGTTTTTTACTTTTCTGCTCGAGCAATGAAAAAATGGCCAGAATGCCGATAATCCGATCTTTGATCTTCAGCGGGATGCAGACGATCGGATCCAGGTCGTGAGCGGGCTTGAATCCCTCTACGTCGGGCTGGAAATAACTCTCCCCCGTCTTTGCGACGTCGCCGATTACCCCATCTCCAACCTTGATTTTTCGAAAGCGTTTTTCATCCACGCTTTCGGCCACGACCGCAGTCAGTTCGTTCATCACTTCATCGAGAACCAAGATCGCGAAGCGGTCGGCTCCGACCAGGTTGATTACGATCTCCTGAAGGATCCGGAGCACTTCATTGAAATCGAGCGTGGAGTGCAGCTGATAGCTGGCCACATAGAGGTTCGCCAGATTGTTGTTTTCTTCCTCGACCTCGACATATTTTTCCGCGAAATCCTTATTCTCGGCTTCCACTTCCTTAAAACGATCCAAAAGCGCCTGTTTCTCTTCCTTGAGTTGTTTGAGGGTCTCTTGAAGCTCGTTGAGATGACCCTCGCCCTCCATCCCCTTCTTGAGTGTTTTGGCCTCTTCCTCCAGTTGAACGATTTTGTACCGGAGGCGTTCGTTTTCCTTGAGAAGGTCCTGGGTGAACTCTTCCCCTTTCCGGAATATTTCCAGGAATTCCTTTGATTTCTTAAATAATTCCGGTCCCGACTCCGGTTTTTCCATGGGTGCCTCTTTTTAGGTTTTTAATACTATCATGTTTTTTATACCGGAACAAGAGGGTGCATTTTTTCATGACAGACAGAGCCGCGCGATCTCAATTGGGATTTGGTCCAAGGGAAGAACCTTGTCGACCACCCCCAGCCTGATGGCCTCCTTCGGCATTCCGAAAACCACGCAGGTCTCCTCGGCCTCCGCGATCGTCGCCCCGCCCGCTTCCTTGATCCGCTTCATCCCCAGTTTGCCGTCCGATCCCATACCCGTCAGAAGAACACCCAAAATCTTGTCGCCGTAGATCTCCGCGGCCGCGATCATCATCTGGTCCACCGAGGGTGCATATTTATCGGTATCGGACCTGGATTTCAAGCCGATCTGCACGCCGTTCGGGGTGGGATGAAGTTCCATATGGGAGCCCCCCGGGGATATGTATACCCTTCCGGGTTCCAGCCGGTCCGAGACCGCGGCTTCTTTGACGGGAAGAAGGGCGAACTTGGCCAAGCGTTCAGCAAAGTAGAGGGTGAACCCGGGAGGCATATGCTGGGCCACGATCACCGCGGCCGGAAAATTTTTCGGCAGTTTTGTGATGATGGATTGAATGGCCGGCGGACCTCCGGTGGAGGCTCCGATGGCCACCACCTGCACCCTCCCCGTGTCCCGGCCGCCTGCCGGAATCGCAGGCACGGCGGCCTCTACCGCGGCCTTTTTGTGTTTCCGTCCAAGTTTGTCGGATGAAACGGTCGCGGCCGTCTCGACCTTTGAGACAAGTTCCCCCCGAAGGTTCATGATCTCCAGAGACGCGCGCTGGGTCGGTTTGCCGATAAAATCGACGGCCCCCCATTCCAGCGCCTTGAATACGTTGTTGCTTTCCGAGCGGGAGCTGATCACCACGACCGGGATGGGCATATTGGTCATGAGCCAACGCAGAAAGGTGAAGCCGTCCATGGTCGGCATCTCCAGATCCAACGTGATGACATCCGGCTTGACCCGGCTGACGAACCGGATGGCCTCGCTTCCGTTCGGTACCGTGCCGATGACGTCCAAACGAGGGGAACTCTTCAAAATTCCCGTCAGGGTCTGCCGGTAAAACGCCGAGTCATCGACGATCAACACTTTTATTCGATTCATTCGTCTTCGCCTTTTATCCGGAGGTCCCCGAGGTTCGTTCGAGTTTCTGATAGACCATGTCGTGCTTTAAATGCCGAAGCGCAAACGCCGTGGAAATGTTGATCAACGATTCCGAATGGCCCAGGAGCAAATATCCGTTGTCCTTTAATTTCGCGTGAAACAGATTGATCACCTTTCGTTTGGACACCAGATCAAAATAAATGATCACGTTGCGGCAAAAGATAATATCCATGGGATTGATGAACGCGATTTTGTTCGTATCCATCAGGTTGAGATGCAGAAAAATCACATTTCTCTTTACGGCGTCCGTGATACGAAAGGCGCTCTCTTCCTTTGTGAAATACTTCGAGACATACTTCGGATCCGTCGACCGGAACGCGGTGGGTTGATAAAGGCCGCGCCGGGCCGATTGGAGCACCCGCTGGCTGATATCCGTGGCAAAGATCTCGATCGTCCAATCCTTCAACTCTTCTTTTTCCAGGAGCAACATCGATACAGTGTAGGGCTCTTCGCCGGTGGAGCATCCGGCGCTCCAGATTCGGAGCGATCTGGACTTTCCTTTTTTGGCGATCAACTCCGGAAGGATTTCCTCCGAAAAGGATTTAAGCTGCTGATCCTCTCGGAAAAAGTAGGTCTCGTGGATGGTCAGCAGATCGATGACATTGGCCAGCTCTTCGTTCTTCTTGCGGTCATACTTGAGATAAAAATAATAATCCCGGAAGCTGTCGAGATGCAGTTGTTGAACGCTGTGCATCAGACGGTTTTCCACGAAGTATTTCGCCCTCTCATCGAGCACCACCCCGCTTTGTTCATACATCAGGTCTCTAAAAAGGTGAAAGACATCGTCCGGCAGTTCTAAGCTTTTGTTTTCAAGCATCATCGCGTCATCGGGATCAAGGGTTAGGGTTTTGTCGTAAATTGAGCCAAGGCCAATTGTGCGGTATGTTGAACCAAGGGATCCGGATCATGCGTCGCCAGGTTCTCAAGGAACGTTCGGGCCGTTGAATCGCCGAGCCGACCGAGCGATTGGGCGGCCGCCGCCCGGATTCCCCAGTTGGCATGATTCAAAAAGACCCGAATTCGCGGTGCGATGGTTGGATCCCCGATCTCTCCCAGGACGGCAATGGCCGATTTCACCACATCCGGATCCGGGCTCGTCGTCAATTCAAAAATCGGCTCGTTAAACCGCCGATCCCGGAATCGGCCCATCGCTTCCATCGCGGCAATCTGGACCGCCCCCACCCGATCCTTCAACATCCCGAGCAGCAGCGTCCGGACCGCTTCATCTTTCCTATCCCCCAAGGCCCTGGCCAGGGCCACCCGCACCCAAATGCTTTCATCGGTCAGCAGGGGATCAATATGCCTTAGGAAGTCGATTTCCCGGTGGTGGGCCACGGCGGACAACGCGGCCAACCGCACCGTGGAATCCTCATCCGCCAGCGCGAGCACGAGATGGGATACCGCGGCCGAACTCCGGAATTCGTCCAAGGCCTCCACGGCGAATCGGCGGACGACCGGGTCTTCATCTTTAAGACAGAAGGAGATTTTGGGAAGGGCCTCCGCCGCTTTCATCCGGCCGAGCACTTTGATCGCGTTGCATCGAAGCGACGCCTTTTTACTGTTGAGCAAATCCATCAACCGGGAGAGGATGTCCCCGCCCTTGAACAGACTCAGGGCCTGTATCGCGGATTCCTGAACGCTCACGTATTCGTCTTCCAGGAGATCCATGAGGGCTTTTGCCGCCGACCCATCCTGAATCCGGCCCAGACTTTGAGCCGCCGTTTGTCGAACATGTCCATTCGGATCGCTCAGCAGTCGGATCAGCGCATTCAAGGATCGTCGGTTGCCCCTGTCTCCAAGCAATCGGGCGATCCCTTCGCGGGTCACCTCGTTGGCCGTGACCAAGGCCTGAAGCAATACATCGCCTATGCTTTGTTTCATCCGGTCCAGGGCTTCCAGGGCTTCCGCACGCAAAGGGCCGTCGATCATTTTCACGATCTGCGCCGCCGCCGTTGAATCCTCCATCCAGCCCAACACGATCACGGCCGCACGCCGAGTCTTTTCATCCGAATGGTCTAAAGTCCCGGACAGGAATAAGGCCGTTTTCGGGTCGTAGTCCGGACGCAGACGTTCGATGATCCCGGCCCGTCGCTCGGCCGGCGCCCGCTCGAAGTGATCCACCAGCGCTTTGAGCGCGGACTCTTTGACCCGCGCGGCACCCTCCCTCAGGCCGTTCACGATCGGGTCCAGCACGGCGGGGTTCGCAAACGTCCCGAGCGCCTCCAGGGCGGCCCGTTCCACCCCTTTGCGTCCGGAGATACGGATCAAGGGATCTACCGCCCGTTCATCGCCCAGGCGCTCCAGCGCCTTCGCCGTCGTGAAGGAGACCAGCGTGTTTTCGGTCTGTAACAAGGGGATCAAGGCCTCCACGGCACGAGTCTCCTTGAATCGGCCCAACGACTCGATGGCGGCCAGCCGCACATTTTCATCGGGGTCTTCCAACAACCTCAACAGGTCCGGAACGGATCCGGCATTGGCGGTCTCGCCCAGAATTTCGATGATCATCTTTTTCACGTCCTTATTGGCCTTTCGCACATGCGTCAACAGCGGGGAAAGGGTGATCGGACCGATGTGATTCAAGGCTTCTTCGGCCGCGTTCCGTTTCCCGACATTGCCCTCTTGGTAGAGCACCTGGATCAATTGCTCCACCAAGGCCTCGTTCGGCTCCAAACCGGAAACCGCCACGACAGCCGTTTTCCGAACCCGCCACTCCGGGTCCCCCATCATGTCGATCAGGTAGGTCGAATACTTCGGATCCTTGGACCGGGCTAGTTTTTCAATCGCATGGAGACGGACTTCCGGATTTTTGTCCTGCAGCTCTTTGAGACTTTGCTGGATCTCTTTCTCCACAACGTGCCTCGGGGTTAGGTTCGTTTTAGCAGGTCGATTTTTCTTTTCCGGATGAATTCGTCGATGGCCTCCCGATAATAATCCGTCGAGGAGGAAATCTCGGCCGGGACCCGGCTTTCATAGAGTTTTTTCCCCTCTTCGATTTCATCCCGCAGCAGTTCGTAAACCGTGCCGTTTCGGATGCCGTCCTCGATCGCCCGCTGATTGTAAAGCGCAATATCCGATATAATGATTCGCGCCAGTCGCTTCGCGGCGTCGTGAGCGGCCTGATTTCCAACCGTCCGAGGCATCGCCTGAGTTTTATTCAAATCCGGCGCCGGCGATGGACCGGGCACGGCCTTGCGCCCTTCCTCCAACATGTCATCCAAAACCTGTTCAATGGACGGGGGCCGTTGCGCGGCGGCGATTTTTGGAGAAGGGTTCCCTGGAGCGGACCGCCCGGAAGCGGAAGGCGAAGATTGAACCGGCGACTCGATCGCCGCGGGTCCGGGTCCGCCGGTCCGGCCCGTTGTATCATTGACGCCCAAGAGGCGTTGAATCTTGGGCAGGAGCTCGTCTTGAATATGGTGTCGCTCGATATAGTCGTCGGCGCCATACAACGATTCCGGCTCCCGTCTATATCGGGTTTTGTCGTGTATCGCGGCCAGCAGGATGACCCGGATATCTTTCAGGTCGTTCCTCTTTTTGATCAGGGTGGCGATCTCGAAGCCGAGAATGTTGGGGAGTCCGACATCCACCAGGACCACGGCGGGTCGCTCCCGTTCCAACAAGGCCATAATGTCCTGACCTCCATGGCCGATCACCAATTGAAACCCGGCCGTCGTCAATACTTCGCCGATCATCTCGTTGCTGGCCTCTCCTTCTACGATCGCCAATACCTTATCCTTGTGAATCGAAGTCGACGGCGTTGAATGCGGACCGTCCGAAATCCGACCCGAATCGGAGACGAGCGTGACCCCCAGAGAGACCGTCAGGACGGCCTGACAAGAGTCGCAGATCATTTGGATGTCTTTCTTCAACGGGATCTGTTCAAGCTGAATGGAATGATGACATTTCGGACAGAGGGCTGCCATTTCAAATCTCCATAAAATGACGTGGACGGATTTAGTAATTCGATCCGTCTTAGAAGGAACTCAACGACCCGTCGGCCACCGCCAGCGTTGCTCGCTCACGGACGTCTGGCACAATGGATATCACAGCTTAAACTTTTCAACCTCGCCGGACAGTTGCGTGCTCTGTTTCAACAGCTCTTCAATCGCCTTTCCCACATTGCCGATCGCCGCCATATTTTGTTCGACGACCGGTTTAATCACACCCAACGCTTTCAATATCTTGGCGCTCTCATTGACTTGTTGCCCGGTGGCCTGCGCGATTTCCTTGACCTGGTTGGCCACCCGCTCGACTAATTCATTGATTTGCCTGTTGCCGATGGATTGTTCTTGGGTGGCGTGTTTCACCTTCGCCGCGATATCCTTCATTTTTTCGATGGCGCCGATCATCAGCTCCGACCCTTTGAATTGTTCATGAGTGGCATGGACAATTTGTTGGACCATCTCGGTAATGTGATGCATGGAATCCCAAACCCGTTTGACCCCGTTGGTTTGTTCATCGGTGGCCTTGGCGATTTCTTGTATTCGCCGGGTCGATTGTTGAGAACTGGACAGAATTTTGTTCAGCGCCTCTCCGGCCTCTCCGGCCAGGTGCACCCCTTCCTCGACGCTCTTGGTCCGGTGATTGATCGCCAGCACGGCGTTCTTGCTTTCATCCTGAAGGGAGCGAATAATATCATGGATTTCTTTCGTCGAAGTGGCCGTCCGATCCGCCAGCTCCTTGATTTCCTGAGCCACGACGGAAAAACTTTTTCCGTGCTCGCCCGCTTGGGCCGCGATGATCGCGGCATTGAGCGCCAAAAGGTTCGTCTGCTCGGCCACTTCCCCGATGACGTTCAGGATTTTTCCAATGCTCTCGGTCCGGGCCTTCAGGTTCACAATCACGTCGTTGACCTGTTGAGAAGATACCTGGATCTTATGGATCCCCTGGATCGTCAACTCCGTCGCCCGGCGGCCCCGTTCGGCGTCCTCCGTCACTTCCTTGGATATCTGGACCGTGTCCATGACGTTCGAGCGGATCTGCTTAATCGAGGAGTCCATCTGAACCATGGAGGAGGCGGTTTCCTCGGCCGCCGCGTTCAGGCTGGATACATTTTCGTCAATCTGTTTGGAAGACGAGGACATCTCCAGGATGGAGGCCGTCGTGTCTTCAACCGTGGAGGATAATACCGCCGCACTCCGAGCGATTTCGTCGATGGAGGAGGACATTTGCAAGATGGCCACGGCGCTCTCCTCCGCGAGGGCGGACAGGGATGCGGCATTCGTCGCGACCTTATTGATGGAAACGTTCACGGCTTCCACGGCCACACCGGTGCTTTCAATGGCGCGGATTTGGACTTCCCCCCCCTCGGTCATCTGACGGGTGCCGGTGAAAACCTGCTGGGAAACGGTCTTCACCTGTTTGGCGATCCGGGAAACCTGTGCCATGATGTGGTGAAGTTTTTCAACAAATCGATTGAACCACCGGGCCATGCCTCCGATTTCATCCTGATAATTGACTTCGATCCGCGCCGTGAGATCCCCTCCGCCTTCGGCGATCTCCTTCACCCGTCCGCCCACGGTATTCACGGGGGCCAAAACGATTCGTTTGATCATCGAACGGAGCAGGTAAACCAGAACGAGAACGGTTCCGACGAATGCGAGGGACAAATTACGCTGACTCTGTTTTAAAGCCGCGTTCACCCCTTCCATCGAGGTGGAAATCATCAAAATGCCGCGGATGGAGTATCCGGTTCCATGGCACAAGGCGCATTTCGGGAAGTTGGGAAGCGGCCTAAGATAGGTCATGACCGGTACCCCGTCGATCTCCTCAAAGTAGGTCGTATCCAGCATCCCTCGTTTAAGCGCCTCTTCCTCTTTCGTTGTTAGGTTTGTATTATTGAGAGATTGTACAATTTTACTAAAGTACTCTTTGAACGCTTTCCGATCGGTTCCGGAGGCCACGTTGCTTTTAAGGTCCGCGTGATCCCGCTCCCATTCCGGTCTATAAAGGGTTGTGACTCGTTGTTTCACGTCATTCAAGGTTTTGAAGTCCATGAAGCCTTCATCCCGGCCGCGACCTTCCCCGACATACGGGGCGTCTCCGCGTACGATCTGTATGCGTTTTATTCCCTCAAGTTTCTTCATGTCCTCCATGAGAAAGCGGACGATATCCGCCCGAAAGGCCATCATGTCGCGGTCCAGGGCTTCATGAATGGTGTCGGCCACCAGTTTGGACTTTAACCGCTCATCTTCAACAAAGCTCTGTCTTTCCTTCGATGAGATGATGAAAAAAATCCCGGAAAAACTGATCACAAGGATAAAAAGAATCAAGGCCAGGATTTTGAATTCGAGTCGGCGGTTGATAAAATGGTATATGGATTTCATCCGTCAAATCTCATTGAGTTGCGCGTGTTCATCATCCGTCATCAGGGAGTCCAAGGATAAGAGGAAGACCAGCCGGTCGTTAATTTTACAGACTCCCTGGAGGTATTTTGAACCGCCCCCGTCCATGATATTTTGAGATGATTGAATCTGCCGCTCGTCGATTTTTACAACCTGTTTGACCTCATCGACCACGATGCCGATCATTTTATTTTTGAAACGGACAATCAAGATATGATTCCGCCGCACGGTGTCTTTCGACGGCAAACGGAGTCGTTTTTTGAGGTCCAGCACCGGAATGACCGTTCCGCGCAGGTCGACCACCCCTTCGATAAATCCGGGTGTTTGGGGCAATGGCGTGGCCGGTCTATAATAAATAATTTCGATAATCTTTGAGATGTCGACGGCGTACTCTCGGTCATCGATCTGAAAAGTGACGACCCGAAGTTCGATCGTTTTGTCCTTGCTGTCCGCCTGCGGCATCGATGCCATTTAGGATTTAACCTTAAATCGTCCGATGGATTGGTTAAGGTGCTCCGCCTGTAGGGCCAGTTCCTCAACGAGTTTATTCATTTCCATGACCACGGTGAGACTCTGCCTCGATAGGTTCCGGCCGTCTTCGACCGATCGCATGATCACATCGCTGCCCCGCTTCTGCTCGTTGATGGCCCGGGCGATCTGTTGAACGCGTTCCGTGACGTTTTCCACGGCCTCCGTGATCTGACGGCTTCCCTTGGCCTGTTCTTCCGTGGACATTTTCACCTGACGGGTCATGTCCCTCATTTTCTCAGACGCCTGCATGATTTGCTGGCTGCCCCGACTCTGTTCTTGCGTGGCTTTGGAAATCTGTTGCACCATGGTGTTGATCCGCTGAATGGATTCCGTGACCTGCCGAACCCCTCGTGTCTGTTCCATGGTCGCGCGCTCGATCTCACGGGCCATGCCGGTCGACTTGGTGGCGATTTCGAGGATTTTCTTGAGGGCCTCGCCGGCTTCCAGGGAGAGGCTGACCCCTTCCTCGACGTTCTTGGCGCCTTCCCGGACGGAGTCGACGGCGTCCTTGGCCTCAACCTGAACGTTGGAGATCAATTGCGCGATTTCTTTGGTGGAGGTGCCGGTCCGGTCCGCCAGGTTTTTAATCTCATCGGCTACGACGGCGAATCCTTTCCCCTGCTCGCCGGCCTGGGCCGCCAGGATCGCGGCGTTGAGCGCCAATAGATTCGTCTGTTTTGTGACCTCGTCGATCACGGTCAGGATGCGGCCGATTTGTTCCGAACGCTCACCCAAACGGTTGATGACATCGGCCGATTTAACGACCGTCTCTTGTATTTTGTTCATGCTGGTGATGGTTTTCTCAATGGACCGTACTCCAAGTTCCTGCGCGTCCTTTCTAACCTGTTCCGAAAAGGTGGCGGATTCCTTGGCGTGGTTTTCGACCTCCCGCAGCGAACCGTTGATTTGATTAATGGTGGACGCCGTTTCCTCCGCCGCGGACGAAAGAATGGCCACGTTATCCGCCACCTGTTTGAGCGACGCGGACATTTCAATGATGGACGACGACGTGTCATCGACGGCGGCGGCCAGTCCTCCGGCATTGTTCGCCACTTCGCCGACCGAGGAACTCATTTCCAGGATGGAGGAGGACGTCTCTTCGGCAGAGGAAGACAGAATATCGACACTTTCGGCAATCTGCTTGATGGAAGCGTTCATTTCCTCGATAGAGGCGGCCGCGTTTTCGGAGGAACTCGCCTGTGTTTGGGACCCTTCATGCATCTGTTTGCTGCTGCCCTTAATCTGTCCGGAAATCTGGGCCACATTGTACGCGACTTCCTTGATTTGCTTGATCATCTGACTGAGATTCCCGGACATTCTGTCGAACGTTTCTCCCAAAACCCCCACCTCGTCCTGCGAGTCGACATGAATCGTTTCCGTGAAGTCGCCGTCCGCGATCTTGACGGCGGCCGTGGCCATCTGCTCGATCGGTTTGATGATCCATCGAATAAAGAACGCCGATACCGTGATCCCCAGGGCGACCACCAGGACCGTTATGAGAACACCCACCGTTAAAAGGGATGTGATTCTTTCATGCAACCATCCGACCGAGAGACCTACGCGCACAACCCCGATAAGTTCCCCCGAAGCCGTACTGCTTTTTCCGGATTCTCCCCCTTGGTCTTGATTGATGACGATCGGAGCCGCGGCATCGTAGGTTTCCTCTTTGTTTTCCGCGTAGGTATCTTGAACAAGGGGTTCCCTCGTCTCCAAGGCCTTTTTGGAAATTTCATCGGTCAACACTTGGCCGACTTGGCTGGAAACGGTGTGAGCCAAAATTTTCCCTTTGGAATTAAGGATCATCACATAGCTCACATCGGATCCGGATTCGATTCCCTTCACGAATCTTTCCAAAATGGTGGTATCCTCGATCGAAACCCCGTATGTGCTGTTGTAAGCGAGATTTTTGGCCAGATCGATCCCGCGGCGTTTCAGTTCGTCTTCGAGAGAAGTCTTGGTCCGATTGATGAAAAATAATCCAAGACTGGCTCCGGATACTATGAGGAGCAAACTGATTAACGCTATGAATTTAAAGCGCAGGCTGTATTTCCCGGCCTTCATTTTCGACATCTGTCCCATCGTTCCCTCCAGCCGTTCTGCTTATTGAAGCGCGCGTCACCGCCGTGACCTCCTGTTTCTCCTTGAAAGACTGCATTCTCGAAAATACGCAAGCCGTTTTACAGCGTCACCGCTTTGATCAGATCCAGCAGGATGATGAGTCGTCCGTTGACCAGGGTCACCCCCTTCAGGTGTCCGGCGGTCGTCCCGTCGACCGTTGCCGGAGGCGGTTCGATATTCTGCCCCTTTACCTTCACGACTTCGGTCACCCGATCCGCGATGATGCCGATCAGGCCTTTTCTCATTTCTACGACAAGGACACGTGTATTCCGAGTCGGTGGGGATTCCGTCAATCCAAGACGGGTCCGTAAATCGTAAATCGGTATAATGGTTCCCCGGAGGGAAATGATCCCCTTGATAAAGGACGGTCTCCTTGGAACATGGGTGATATCCAACGACCGGATGATCTCCTTTATCGTGAGAATATCGATGGCATACTCTTCATCGGCCAGTTGGAACGCCAACAATTCCAGGACCCCTTCCCCTTTGTCCGTCGGGTTCCCCGACGCCTCCATAGTCCCCCGGCCATTCTCCTCCCCCGTGGGAGAGACCGGGGGCTCTGACGGAATCGTTTCCGACGGCCCAGCGACCGTTTCTTGTGAGGTTCCAGCCACGGGTACTTCCTTTGGCAAAACCGTCGTCCGGTCGGGGTTCATAGAAGCGCGATCCGCCTCATCGGCCGAAATTCGAGAACCCCCCTCCAATGTTGCGAGCGGAAGATCTGGGCGGCGTCCGGGCTTATCGGCCTTCCGCCTCGGCTTGGTTCCTTTTGACCGGGTGGCGTATTTTCTCATGTTAATCGTTGATTCCCAGGGAAATGATTCGATTACGCCCATCGGCCTTGGCCTTGTACAGAGCCTTATCGGCTTGTTCCAAAATTCCTTCGGTTTCGGTGTCATCGCCGGGCATGACCGTAGCCAAACCCATGCTTACGGTAACGCGAATCGGCCGGTGGGTGGCCGACGGGCAAAAGGAATGAAATTCGATGGCCTGACGGATCCGGCCAGCCAGTTCCAGCGCGCCCTGCGGATCTTTTTGCTGGGGGAGCACGAGAGTGAATTCATCGCCTCCGTAGCGGGCCGCGAAATCGTAACGGCGTATCATTTCTCCAAGCAACATTCCTAATTCTTTTAATACCCGGTCCCCCCCAAGATGTCCGTGCGTATCATTGATCTTCTTAAAGTGATCCACATCCATCATGATGCAGGACAACATGAAGCCGAATCGTCTACTCCGGTTCTCTTCCCGTCGCAAGAACTCGATCATATATTTTTTATTGTATAAGCCGGTGAGTTCATCGACGATCGAGAGGCGCTCGAGCTGTAATATCCGGGTCTTCAACTTGTCCTGAAGCCCCTTCAATCGGAGCATGGTGGCTACGCGCACGTTCAATTCGACGGGATGAACCGGTTTCACCAGAAAATCCCATGCCCCCGATTCCAATCCCTTCACCCGGTCTTCCAATTCGGAACGCACGGTGAGCAAAATGATCGGGATGTCGTGTAAGCGTTCGTCCTTGCGGACCGTTTCGACCAATTTAAATCCATCCATTTCGGGCATGATGATATCGGTAAGAATGAGGTCGACCCTTTTATCCGAAAGGACTCGTAGGGCTTGCAGGCCGTTTCCGGCCTCAAAAAAAGTCTCGAAAGATTCGTCCTTGAGGAGCGTACGGATGATCCCTCGACGCGTTTCCTTTGAATCGTCCACAATCAGAATATTCATTCCCATCGGGATGAAATCCTTTAACCGGACAAAGATGATCGGGTCAACGAAAACTGGACCCTAAATGTGATCCCACTAACTTTCCTGAAAGAGATGCGGATATTCTTTCCTGACTTTTTCCAAAGCGCGGCTGACCAGGAAACCTTCATCCGTTAACAGCTTGACCTGTTTCAGGATCTCGATGTCCTGCGCATTGAATCGTTTAAAAAACTTTAAACCGTGTTGTTCCAACCGTGGAGCCACGATGCCGATCAAGATCCAATATTCCAACTGTCTGGAGGATATACCGACCTGGCGGCAGACATCGGTGGTACCAAAGGCATCCGCATTAAGTCTGGACATCGTCATAATTCCTCACACACTTGTAAAGTTTAGCACATCATACAGAATTGTGGGATTAGAGCCGATTAACACCTAACACATTGTAATGCTGATAGAAGATATGCGATGGGGGTCTACGACTAACGAACAGGAATGGTGATAAGGATTTTAAGATCGGATTTTGCGGCCGTGGTTTCATCCAACCAGACGTAACCAATCGCACCGTCCGTGTCTTGGACGGCCGAGATCACGTCGGCGGAATTATTTTTTGGCATGGGCGGAATGCCGCCTTCCCGGAATAATCGATTATTCCAGTACGTCACGTACTCATCTCCCGAGAAATTCATGACCTTGTTTAAAAAATTACCCCGGATGGGTTGGGTATCACGCTGATCAATGGGCTTGATTCGGACGCCTCGAATGAGTTGTCTTTCGCCCCGATAGATTTCCTTGACCTCCTCGAGAGTCAGGGCGTCCGAAGGGAATGATTTGCCCGAAATCACGGCGATCTCTTTGAGATCCGCCGCCCCACCGGACCCGACCATGCCGAGGACATAAAGGGCGAGCAGTAGGGCCACCCCCCCCCATTTGGCCATAAGGCTGGAACCAGATTTTCTAACATTTACCCGGTTGTTTATCGTTCCGTTATCCAATTTGGTAGTCCCTTCGTTTAAATTTAAAATGCGAAGGCCCATTGGACTGCGGCCTCATTATAGTTGTTTGTGGGTGTGTTGATAAATTGAATTTCGGCCTTGATCGAACTGCTGGGAATCAGATTAAAACGAATGCCGGCAATAGTTTTGCTAATGTTCTGGGTGCCCAGGGCAACAAAATACGGATCATTGGCGAGAACCGTTGTACGCTCAAACCGGCTATACGGAATAAATCGGTTTATCCTTAACCCAAGCTGGGCATACCAAACATAGTCCAAATAGCTTTTACCATGGTAATTGGAGTCACGGAACTGATATCCCTCTGACAGGAATTCGATGTTATGCGCAAGATAGGTAAGGTTTGCGCCGTAAATTTGCTGGAAGACAACATCGGTCGTCGTTCCATCGGGCGAAACGATCGTCACCGGCGTGAGCCCGTCCGCTTGATAAAATCGAAGCTGCTGAATATTTCCGGAGACCCCTACCCCGAGGCCACGAATCCCTCCCGGCATATACCGGAACATAAAGGACCCCGCCTTGTTTTTGCTGTCGTCGCCCGTGCTGTTGGGGGACAGGGAGCCGCCGGATGTGGTCAAGGGATCAACATTTTGTACACGGGGACCGTTGCCCCCCATGAGGTCGTATTCAATTTCCCCAATACGGGTAACGAGGTGACCTCCCACCGCCAACCCGACAATATGCGTCGGAACAATGCCGCCGTCATCCTCAAATTTAACAAAGTCGGGCCTGTCAACGGTCGTGTAAAGCTGTTTCCCATGATGGTATGTCATGTTCCAATAACTGAGAACGTTATGAAAACGTCCGGCCTGAACTTTAAAGGCATCGTTAAAAAGATAGCCGATCTGGAGTCGCTCCACATCCACGCTGCCTTCATTCGTGTTCGGGTCGGAATCAAAATTAAACTCGGTCAAGAAGTCCACGCGATCCGAGAGGTTGGCCCGCATAAAAAGATCCAGCTCGCCCAACGCAACCGTGCCGTTGGTGTTGGGATCCGCGGCGTTTGCAGGCTGTTTGTGCCAATCGTATGTATAGGTGACGTCCGAGAAGCCTTGAAGTTCGAGTCCAAAGACGATGGAGGGAAGCGTAAGAGAATTGGTGATAAGCAGGGTGAAGATGAGAATTTTTTTTCGGAATATCCCGAGACGACCCTGTTCTTTTCCCAATTCGATACTCCTTCTTTTAATTTTGTTAATTTTTTGTGATTAATATTTTAAATGATCATTGGCAACTATTTTTCAATTTAGCAGTCTTTTTTATTTTGTCAAGAAACGGGAGGAATTAATTCAATCGGCTGGGCAGACTGTTAATGATTGGCGATCAAGGATGTGGGGTTAAATTACGGCGGGTTGTCCAGTCTTTTCCTTGGCTTCAGGGGTGTTCTTCTTTTCACCGAATTGGGTTTTTGTGGCCTCTTCTATCAAGGCGGCGACATCGAGGACTAAGATCGTCTTCCGGTTTCCCAGTTCGGTCGCCCCGGCGATTCCCGGTGTTTCGCGGAGAAATTCACCCAGGGATTTAATGACGATTTCCTGTTGACCCTCGATGGCGTCCACAACGAGGCCGATGCGTTTTTCGGCCAGTCCGACCACAATGACGTAGAGACGATCTTCTCCGAATTCCGTTGCAGGGAGATGAAAGGCATCCCGAATTCTGAGGAGAGCCAGGGTTTGATCACGGAGTTGGGTGACCTCGCGTTTTTCGACGGTTCGGATGTCGGCGGATTGAATCATCAGGCTCTCGGACACCGAATTGAGCGGAATGGCGTAAATCTCGGTCCCGACCCGGACGACGAGGGCCTTGATAATCACCAGCGTGATCGGGAGAGTGATTGAAAATTTGGTTCCTTTCCCCATTTCGGTTTCGACATCCACCAGTCCGCTTAGCTTGCTGATATTTTTGGCCACCACATCCAGTCCCACCCCGCGTCCGGAGACCTCCGTGACCTCCTCCGCCGTGCTGAAACCGGGGGCGAACAAGACATTGATCAGTTCACGCTGGTCATATTCCTTGTTTTTATCCAGGAGGCCGCGTTCAAGCCCTTTTTTATAGACCTTGGCGAGATCAACTCCCACCCCGTCGTCTTCAACTTCAATGACCACGTTATTTCCTTTTTGAATCGCCCTCAGATTGATTATCCCGATTTCGGGTTTTCCCGCCTTCACGCGATCTTCCTTCAATTCGATCCCATGATCCAGGGAATTTCGAATCAGATGCATCAAGGGGTCCGCAATTTCCTCGATCATGGATTTATCCAGCTTCGTTTCTTCTCCAGTAATCTGGAGATCGATCTCCTTTCCCAGCTCGCGCGAGAGTTTCCGGACGACCCGAACCAAGCGGTCAAATACCTGGCCGATCGGGATCATCCGGATTTCGACCAAACCCTCTTGCAGGTCTCCGACACGACGATCCAGGGCCTGATACGCTTTTTGGAGTTCGACCCCTGTTGTGGTAAAGCCGTGGTTCTGAAGCATCTCTTTGCTGATCTGTCCGATCACCGCTTTGTTGAGAACCAATTCACCCACGACATTCAACAAGGTATCCAGTTTGGCGATGTCGACACGAACGGTGGGCGTGATGCTCCGAATCGACTCCTTATCCTCTTCCGGGACCGTGGGTGCCAGGGTTTCATTGGAGCGTTCCCTTTCCGACTTTAAATTGACCTGGCGGATCTCAAGTTGTTCCTGAGAGCATTGAGATTGAAGAGTATTTAGATCCATCTTCGTGCCGATGATCAGTTTAAAGACGATGCCCGCTTCAGGAGACATGCCGGGGCTGGGTAATGTGGTGATGATTTCGCCGAAGGATTGCACTTTCGTATTTAATTTGGCCAGGTCTTTGTCGAAGGTTTCCAACGGAAACCGCACGGTGAACTCAAAGAGGTTTAGTTTCAGGCGGATGTTTTCGTTCAGACGATGGGTTTCATATTCCGTAAGCACTTTCAGCAGGGTCGAGTCGATCCCCACCGTTCCCGCCGGAGATGGAGATATCGGCCCTCCCGACACGACTTGCCGAATTTGTTGAAGCATGGGCATTATATCCGCTTCCTCGCCTTTTCCTGCGTTTGCGGATTCGATTAATCCCCGGAGCAGCTCCATCCCTTTAAAAAGGGTATCCATGACCGCCGGGGTCAAGAGGAGTTTTCCCATTCGTAGGCTGTCCAGCATGTCCTCCAGATGATGGCTGATTTCAGAGACCTTTTTCAATCCAACCATGCCGGACATGCCCTTCAAGGTGTGAGCCGCCCGAAATATCGCATTTAAGATATCCGGCCTCACGGCTGTCTTATCTTCGGTGTTTTCCATCGCGAGGAGATTCTGGTTGAGTCCCTCGATGATTTCTTCGGCCTCCGCGACGAATTCTTTCAATGGGTTTTCCGGCTTAGCCATATGTCCCTTCCTTTGAAGGCGTTATCCGTGGGTAACTTTCTTGACGATCGTCTTAAGTTTTTCCGGATCAAAGGGCTTGGTGATGTACTCCGCCGCACCAAGGGCTATCCCTTTTTTCCGGTCTTCATCCCCCTGTTCCGTCGTGACAATAATCATCGGGATATCTTTATAGGCCGAATTATTCTTAACAAAATTGATGATTTCAAGTCCGTTTATATCCGGCATATTAATATCCGTGATGATCAGGTCAAATTGGTGGGCGGGAAGCGCTTTGAGTGCTTCAAATCCGTTGCCGGCCTCTACGGTTTCATATCCCGACAACTCTTCAACGGTGGAGGAGATCAACGACCGCATGGCCGCAGAGTCTTCGACCACAAGGACTTTTTTAGGCATCGGGCAACCCTCTTTCCGTTACGGAATCCCCGTCTCTTATTTACGGCCTTGACGATTGTGTGTCATGCAGCTTCCTCTCGAGCAAGGCCTTGCCAAACGCAAAACCGGTTACCTTGATAAATGCTTCCAAACCCTCGGTATCCCCGATCTTTTCCTTGGTGGGAATATTATCCCCGTAGAGGAGCGCGATGACACGCCCCTCGCAAATCAATGGGGCCACGAAGATTTCCGCCGGCCATTCTTTTCCGAGCTGGTCCACAAAATACTGATGCCATTTGGACTGCGGCAGCTGGCTTTTATAGATGGCCTTTTTCTCGACCACCTCCCTGAATACGGAGGAATCCGATAGCGGGATGGAAATCGAGCGGACCCGCTCTTGCGGCGAGCCTTCCGGAAGAACGAGTCCAAATTGCCCGAGTCCTACGATGTCATCCTTCCGGACCAGAAGAATGACAGCCCGGTTCATAATCTCGCTCGCAAATCGTAACACGAGGAGCGTGATTTCGCTGCTGGTGGACGGGCCGGAAAGTTCGGCAATCATCGAGGTTAAAAGCGTGAGATCTTTCCGGTGTACTGCTGTCCCCCCCGAAAGGCCCGATGGCGGGGAAACGGGTCCGGCCGAAGGACCTCCTTTGGGAGAGGTCGAGGCAGGGGCCTTTGCGGGGGGCGTCGAATCGACCGGATGGCGGGACGGGACCGTCTCGGAAGATCGAAACGGCGGAGCCGCCTGGGTCATTTCGAGTTCCTCGGGCACCTTTGGTGAGGGAGCGGCCGGAACCGGTTTGGGGAGAACGGGTTCCGCGGTTGTTTTCTGTTCCTCGTCCTGTAGTCGGGCGCCTTCCAGAAGCAGAAACTCGGTGTTTAAACCCTGGCGGAGAATGACCTCTTCCTCCGTCGCGGGTCCAAGCTCAAAATGGAATGATCCGGTATTCCACCCCAACAGATCCTTCACGATGAGAATGATGTGCTCACGGATTTCCCGTTCAAGCGCCTCTTGATTGAGGGCCCCCATTTCCACCAGAAGGGTTCCGATGGGTTTCATGGACCCCCGACCCTTCTGAACCCGCAACGCATATTCAAGGTCGTCGTTTGTGACGATGCCCTTTTTTACGAGCGTGTAACCCAGACGGCTTCGGGTATCTGATGTGGCGTAGATGACCTGGCCCTGATTAAAAACCAGTCTTCCCGTCCCCTCCTTGCGGATCAGTGTCAGCACACCGGATCGCTTACTTAGGCTGATGATCTGAAAGATGTCGCTCAATCCCAGATCTTCTAAACGTCCTTCTAGGCTCATGCCGATTTATTCCTCAATGTCAAATCGGAAGTCTTCGATGACGGTATTGGTCAGCAACTTCTGACACATTTCGGCCACCTGCCGTTTGGCGTCCTCAAGGGGCATGGGCGACAGCTCCATTTCAATATACTTTCCCAGACGGACATCTTTAATCGCCGTATATCCCAGGTGATGAAGCGACTGTTGAACCGCTTTGCCTTGAGGATCCAAGATGCCGTTCTTGAGCGTGACGTAAACTCTGGCCTTCATGAAACAATGCGGCGTATCTCCCCGCCGCTCCCTCTGCCCCCTTTTCTCCCCACCTTCAAGAAAACACCCTTTTATAGATGAGATCGATATGACGCAGGTAGTAGTCCGGTTCAAAACAATCATCGATCTCCTGGGCTTTCAAATACTTTCGGATAAACGGGTCCGTCTTAATCATATCCATAAAGCGCCCTTTTCCTTTCCAGGCAGCCATGGCCAGCCGCTGGACCGCTTCATAGGCCTCTTCCCGCTGAGCGCCGCGCTTCGCCAGTTCCAAGAGAATTCGCTGAGAATAGACCAGGCCACCGCTGCGATCCAGGTTGGCCTTCATATTTTCAGGATACACCAACAGTGTATCAATAAGGTCCGTTAAACGAGTTAATAAATAATCGACCAGGATGGTGCTGTCCGGAATAATGACACGTTCGACCGAAGAATGACTGATATCCCGTTCGTGCCATAACGCCACATTTTCCATCGCGGCCTGGGCGTTAGACCGGACGATCCGCGCCAAACCGGACAGATTTTCGGCCCCGATCGGGTTTCGTTTGTGAGGCATGGCCGAAGAACCCTTTTGCCCTTCCGCGAAAAATTCTTCAACCTCCAAAACCTCCGTCCGTTGGAGATGTCGAATCTCGGTTGCAAATTTATCCACACTGCTGGCCACGAGGGCCAGGGTGGTCAGATAATGGGCGTGCCGATCCCGTTGAATGATTTGATTAGATATGGGAGCCGGTATTAACCCGCATTGCCGGCAAACAAACTCTTCAACCGACGGGTCCAGGTGAGCGTAGGTCCCCATCGCGCCGGATAATTTTCCATATCGGGTCATTTCCTTTGCCTGTCGCATGCGTTCCAGGTGCCGCAGGACCTCGGTATACCATAGCGCGAGTTTCAACCCAAAAGTGATCGGTTCCCCGTGCACGCCATGGGACCGACCCACCATCACGGTCTCTTTAAATTCCATCGCCCGACGTCTGAGGACATCCCGCAAATGTTCCAGGTCCTGAATAATCAGGTCTGCGGCTTCCTGCATCAATATGGCCAGTGAAGTGTCCAGGATATCCGATGACGTCAGACCGAGATGAATATAGCGCGCTTCCGGACCCACTTGCTCGGCCAGCATGGTAAGAAAGGCGATCACGTCGTGTTTGACAACCCGCTCAATTTCCTCCATCCGTTTCGGGTCGACTTGGGCCTTCTGGCGAAGGACCGAGACGATTTCCTTTGGAATATCCCCGCGCTGGGCCAAGCCCTCGCAGGCCAACAGTTCGATCCGGAGCCACGTTTCCAGCTTGTGCCGGGGTTCCCATATCGCTTTCATCTTGGGCAATGTATATCGATCGATCATGCGTTCCCCGTCAGGTCCAACACGCGTTGACGAATGCGTTGAGCTTTCTCCTCCTCCGGAACGAGGAGGGATAAATCCATGGGACCCCCCGGACCGGGGCGTAAACTATTGAGAATCACCTCAACGGTCTTGGCGTCTTCCGGGGCTCGGCCGGTCTGGCCGAACAGCTCGACGGCGCAGTCTTTTATATGAAGTTGAGAGAGGGTACGCCCGACATGGGAATAGATATCTTGAAGAATGATCGGCGTCAATTCTTCTCTCTTTCCCAATCCGATGATGAGGATCTTGTGCGCTTGAAGTTTTCGTTGCGTGGCCAATAATGTCGTTTCCTTTAAATCTCCGCAAATCCGATTGCGGAGAATCAGCCGGGAGAGGATCCCATTATAAATCCAGTCCAGTTCGGCGGCCAGACCGGTTAAGGGACGGTCGTCTCGGAAGAACCCGGCTACGAGCACCTCGGCGTGGATCTTCGTAACCTTCTGGGCAAGAACCTTGATCGACGACATGGTTGTTATTCGCGGGCGACTTCAGGCCCCTTTTTTCGCGAGGGATTCCTCCTTGATGATGTGATCCAATATACCATTCACGAAAGCACCCGATTCCTCGTCCGAGTATCGTTTGGCTATCTCGATGGCTTCGTTGATCGTCACCTTGGCCGGAACATCCGAGAGCATTAAAAGTTCAAAGATGGCGCATCGGAGAATATTCCGATCGATAATGGACATTCGGTTTAGGGTCCAATGCTGAGCGTGCTTTTGTATTAATCGATCGATATCCGTCTGGTGCTTGAGAACGCCGTCCACCAGAGAGTCCGCGAAGATTCGGATCTCCATCGGCGCCGGATGAAGTTCCCAGAATTGATTTCGCCAATTCGGCCCGTCTTTGTTCACATCCAGCAGAAAAAGCATCTGGAGCGCCAGCTCTCTTGATTTCCTTCGATGACCCATACGATTCTCAAAGAACTATTCAAAGGAGCTCGCGTCGCCCCCTCCATGGGCAGGGCCACCGGACCCTCCCCCGTCTCGCTCGCGTGGCTCGCTGGGAGCCCCCAGGGGAAGCGGAGGCTTGTCCCGGCAGAATTTATCTACTTCAGTTCCTGCAGGAGTTCAACCATTTCAAGCGCCGTTTTTGCCGCGTCCCCGCCCCGGTCGAACCGTTTTGGATCGGCCCGCTGCAGGGCCTGCTTTTCCGTCTCTGTTGTCAATACACCGAAACTGATCGGGATGCCCGTTTCCAGCATGACGCGCTGCAATCCCTGACTCACGGCCTGGCTGATATATTCAAAATGGGCGGTCTCTCCCCGGATAACCGCACCCAGACAGATCACGGCATGGAATGCATGCGACTGGGCCAGTCGTTTCGCCGTCAACGGGATCTCAAAGGCGCCCGGGACTTCGGCAATCTCGATGTCCTCTTCCTTGACGCCGTGCTTGCGCAAACTTGTCAGAGCGCCTTCCAAAAGCTTTGAGGTCACCTCGTGGTTAAACTTGCTGATGACGATTCCGAAACGATGACGGCCTCCCCTGAGTCGACCCCCATGAACTTTGACCATGATCCGACCCGATCGCCGAAATCGCGTGTGTCACACCTTGTCCAAAAGATGGCCCAGTTTCTGTTTCTTGGTCCTCAGATATCGCACGTTGAGATCATGCGGCGCCATCTCGATGGGCACCCGTTCGACGACGTTGAGGCCGTATCCATCGACCCCGACAATTTTCCGGGGATTGTTTGTTATGAGACGTATTTTTCTCAGTCCAAGGTTCACGAGGATTTGTGCGCCGATTCCGTAGTCTCGAAGGTCTGGTTTAAACCCGAGCTCCAGATTGGCCTGAACCGTGTCCATCCCCTGATCCTGCAAACCGTAAGCCTTGATCTTGTTCAGGAGGCCGATCCCGCGTCCTTCCTGATTGAGGTACAGAAGCACCCCCCGTCCGGCCTGTTCAATCATTTCAAGCGCTCGATGGAGCTGCTCGCCGCAGTCACAGCGATTAGAAGCGAAGACATCTCCGGTCAGGCAGCCGGAGTGAACACGAACCAGCACCGGCTCTTCCGCATCGATCTTCCCTTTGATCAGGGCAATATGGATGCCTTGGTCGATTTCGTTTTCGTAAGCAATGAGTTTGAACTCGCCATACTGGGATGGAAGCCTGGCCTCGCTCACCCGGCGTACGAGGGATTCCCGTTGCATCCTGTATTGGATAAGATCCTTGATCGTGATAATCTTGAGTTTGTATTGTTGGGCAAACTCCATGAGTTGCGGAACGCGGGACATGGTACCGTCCTCGTTCATAATCTCACAAAGCACCCCGGCGGGATAAAGACCGGCCAATCGTGCCAAGTCGACAGAGCCTTCCGTCTGTCCCGCGCGTTTTAGGACCCCCCCCTTTTGGGCTTTAAGCGGGAAGATATGGCCCGGTCGGGCCAGGTCTGAAGGCCTCGTTTTGGGGGCGATCGCGGCCAGGATAGTTTTCGAACGGTCCGACGCGGAGATTCCCGTCGTGACCCCCTCCCTCGCGTCGATCGATACCGTGAAGGCCGTCCCGAAAGTTGCGGTGTTCTCGGAGACCATCGGGGGGAGTTGAAGCTCATCCGCCCGCTCCGGGGTGAGGGTTAGGCAGATTAAACCGCGGCCGTATTTGGCCATGAAATTGATCGATTCCGGGCTGACCGTTTCTGCGGCCATGACAAGATCGCCTTCATTTTCACGGTCCTCGTCGTCCACGAGGATCACCATTCGACCCTGTTTTATGTCCTGAACAGCCTCGTCAATGGAATGAAATTTGAAATCGGCACCCATTTTTCGTTCCGCCATCGAAAACGATTTACTCCCGCTGTGGAATTTTTTTTCTAATCGTTTATAACTATATAAGATAAAAGGTGTTTTGTCAAACAAAAAATCCCCTGAAAAGGTTTCCCTTCCAGGGGATTTTTTTGTTTTCCGGTGATGGTGGAATGTCGAAACGGCCCTCTTCGGTCCCGACCGCGTTAAACGTCGTAGTAGAGAAAGAACTCGTACGGATGGGGTCTTAATCTCATCGGATCGACTTCCTTTTCCCGCTTGTATTGAATCCAGGTTTCAACAACGTCGTTTGAAAAAACGCCGCCCTTCAAGAGGAAGGCATGATCCTTTTCGAGATTGTCCAGGGCATCATCCAGGCTGCCCGGCATGGTCGGGATTTTCGCCGCTTCATCGGGCTCCAAGTCATAGAGGTCTTTATCCATCGGGAGGCCCGGATCGATCTTATTTTCGATACCGTCGATGCCGGCCATCAACATGACGGCAAAGCTCAGGTAGGGGTTGCAGGCCGGATCCGGGAAGCGGACCTCGATCCGTTTGGCCTTCGGATTCGCGGAATACATCGGTATCCGGACGGAAGCCGATCGGTTCCGACTGGAATACGCCAGAAATACCGGGGCCTCGAATCCCGGCGTGAGCCGCTTGTAGGAGTTCGTCGTCGGATTGGTAAAGGCCGCGATCGCCGGGGCATGTTTTAGAATACCGCCGATGTAATGCAGGCAGGTTTTGCTGAGCCCGGCATACTCCTTTCCGGCGAAGAGAGGTTTTCCATCCTTCCAAATGGATTGGTGCGTATGCATTCCCGTACCGTTGTCGCCGAAGAGCGGTTTGGGCATGAAGGTCACCGTCTTTCCGTGCCGCTTGGCGACATTCTTCACAATGTATTTGTAGAGCATCATCTTGTCGGCCATGCGGACCAGGGAATCAAAACGGATGTCGATCTCGGCCTGACCGGCGGTGGCGACCTCGTGGTGCTGCTTCTCGACCTGAATACCCGCCTTTCTCATCTCAACGATCATCTCCGTACGGATGTCTTGCTGACTATCCATGGGAGGAACCGGGAAATACCCTTCTTTATGACGGGGCTTATATCCCAGGTTTCCCCCGTCTTTTCCGGCGTTCCACACCCCCTCTTCCGATTCGATAAAGTAGTAACCGCTGTGAGTGTTTTGATCAAAACGGGCCCCGTCAAAGATGAAAAATTCCGCTTCCGGTCCGAAATAGGCCACATCGCCGAGCTTACTTTTCAAAAGGTAGGACTCGGCTTTTTTGGCGATGTAACGGGGATCGCGGCTGTAAGACTCTTGAGTAATCGGATCCAAGATATCGCAAACCAAACTCAGGGTCGGCGCTTGACAAAATGGATCGATCATGGCCGTGTTCGGATCGGGAATAACCAGCATGTCGCTGTTGTTGATCGCCTGCCAGCCACGAATGGAAGAACCGTCAAAACCGGACCCCTCTTTGAAAAGAGCCTCGGTCAGTTCATCCACCGAGATGGTGAAATGTTGCCACGTCCCGGGGAAATCCACGAACTTCAAATCCACCGCTTCGACTCGATTCTTTTTTGCATACTCCAAAACTTCTTTGACGTTCATGAAAACCTCCTTCGATTAAATAATCCTGGTTCCTCATCCAAACGGTTCAGGGTCATCATCAACCCTAAGGGACCGTTCTTTCCTAACACCCTTTTCTCGGGATCGTCATTGAACCCGAGCCGTTTCCAAAAATTGTTCAATGCCTTGTGACAGTGTTTCTTTAAGATGCCGGATTCTATCAGGATCCGCTATCTTTTGTCCAGTCCGGTCAACCACATGAAAGACATCCACGATCTGGTCCAGATGGGTGGCCACCTTGGCCGTTTGAATCGACAACCCGAGAGCAAACAGGGATTGAGCGATGACGGACAGTAGTCCGGTCCGGTCCGGGGCGAACACCTCGATGATCGTATATTTATCAGAAGTGCTGCTGTCCACCGCGATCTGAACGGGGGCGATCTTTGGAAAGGCCTGGGAATACGATCGGATTCTGGTCACGATTTCAGCCGGGTGCTCCGGCTCTTTTTCACCCAGGAGAACGACGGTGATCGCATTCCGAAGGTCCCGAAGACGATCGGGACCGGACGGGCCCGAAAAATCGGGATCCTGAACCTGAAACCTGTCCACCACGACATTGTTCGACCACGTAGTAATAGTTGCGCCAAGAATTTGAAGACCCTTGGCCGCCAGCACGGACGTGATCTTGTAGAAGATTCCCGGGGTGATGTCGTCGAACGTGTAGACGCTGTAATCGGTCAGATTTCGTTCGGGATCGTCTTCGGCGTAAACGGCGACGGTCTTGGGTTGAAGTTCATGAATCCTTTCGAGGTCCAATGCGATGCGCTCGGGAGGCGTGGCAATTAGATACCGCGGCGTCATCGCGGCGAGCTGGTTGTCCAACCATTCCGAATCGTAATGAATCCGGAGCCGGGAATGAAGGGTCTGCCGGATCTGTTTGATCTTTTCTTCTTCGGCGACCAGCGTCGTCTCTCCGGTTAAAATCTCCCGGGTTTTCGTAAAAAGTTCGGTGAGCAGATCCTTTTTCCATGCGTTCAGCGTACCGGGCCCGACCGCCGTGACGTCCGCCATGGTGAGAATATAAAGCATCCGAAGGGTCTCCGGAGTGCCCACGGATTTTGCAAACTGCAGAAGCACATTGTCGTCGGCTAAATCCCGGCGGAAGGCCACGTGCGTCATGATCAGATGCTGACCCACCAGAAAAACGAGTTGCTCGGTTGTGGCGGAATCGAATCCCAGCCGCTGCCCGGTCTCCAAGGCGAGCGACGCCCCGATTTGCGAATGGTCGCCGCCCAGACCTTTTCCAAGATCATGGAGCAACAGGCCCAGAAACAGGACTTCGCGGGAGCGGGTTTCTCGGAAAGCGCGAGCCGGTCCGCCCTCCTGTTCGAGAAGTTTTTCCGCCTCTTCCACCGCGCGGAGACAATGTTCGTCGACCGTGTACTTATGATAAAGGTTGAATTGCATCAACCCTCTTACCCTTCTGAACGCCGGCAGGATTTGTTCGAGAATGCGGAACCGGTGAAGGCCGCGGAGGGTTTCGGAGATCTTGGCGTTCGCCGACAAGATGGACAGGAATACCGCATACGCTTCCGAATTCGAGAAATGATTCGGATCCCACTGACCCATCATGTCCGTGAGTTGGCGTTGCGTTTCAGCGGATAAGCGGGCGTCATTCTCCTGGGCCAGGCGGAACAGGGTCAGGACCCGATCGCCGCGGCTTAACACCTCCGACCGAAACTCGGAAAGGATCGAGAGCTCTTGACCGGACAAGACAAAATAGCGGCCGATTTTCCGATGAGACCAACGGTCACGAAGCCGACGCCATACGGTTCTGGACGTCATTCCATCAAGGTATCGGCCGGTGATCTCGGCGATGGCCGTCGTCTGATCATAATATCTTTGCATGAACTGTTCGACGCCCAAAAGATGGGGATTGTCGCGGTACCCCCAACTCGCCGCCAGCCGAACCTGCTCCTCGAACGTGAGCGTATCCTGGCAGCGGCCGGAAAAGAAGTGCATTTCGTTGCGGATGCGCCACAAAAAATCCTGAGCCTCCGAGAGGGCGCGAAAATCCTGCTTGGACAGGACGCCGTGTTCTTTCAACTGTTCAAGTGAGGAAGTCCCGTAACGAGCCTGCGCGGCCCATCGCAACAAATGCAGGTCCCTTAACCCTCCGCGACTTTTCTTGATGTGGGGCTCGAGAAGATGGATCGTCGTTCCGTACTGTTCACATTCCGCATCCCGGCTGCGGATTTTGGCCTTGATAAAAAGGCCCGGACGATTGGAAGCAACCTTCCGTTGATATCGCGATCGGAACTGGTCGAACAGCGCCCGACCCCCCGTTAAAAAACGGGCCTCCATTAAAGCCGTGCGAACCGTCAAATCGGCTTTTCCGATGGCCACGCAATCATCGACGGTCCGCGCGCTGTGCCCCACTTGAAACCCGACATCCCACAGATTTTGAAGGAGTGTGCCGGCCATTTTCTGAATTTCTCCCCGGAGGGAGGGACGGTGGAGAAACATGATATCGATATCGGAATAAGGTGAACGCTCTCCCCGCCCGTACCCTCCCAGCGCCGCGATCGCCAGCCCGTCATCGAATTTCCAGCGCTCCTGCGGGGGCACAGTTTGTAAACCATCGCGATAAATCCGTTCGATCACCTCGTCCGTCAGATCGGTCAGCGCGGCGATCACCTGCTCGCCCGTCGCGCCCTGGGCATGATGCCGTTGGATTTCGACCAGGCGTTCTTTAAGGTAAGCCTTGAGCATGTTTATTTGAACAATCCCCGGCCTTTCAGCCGGGGATTGTTCGATCCGGATGGAAAAGGTCCTATTTTGATTCGCTCGCTAATCCTGCCCTCACAGAGGAGGGGGTTCGCTCGCTGTACGGATTCATTTTAAACCTCCGGAGCTATCATATCACGAACGGATCACAAAGCGGAGTCCCCCGACTCCCCGGTTCGAATCCGGACCGCCTGGGATAAATCGGTCACGAAAATCTTCCCGTCGCCGATGGTTCCGGTCTTCGCCTTGCTCATAATCGCCTGGATGGCCCGATCGGCCACGGCGTTGGCCACCACCACCTCGATCTTGATCTTGGGAACGAATTCGATCGTGTATTCCGCCCCGCGGTAGGTTTCCTTGTGACCCTTCTGACGACCGAACCCTTTCACCTCGCTGACGGTCATTCCCTGAATGCCGATTTCGGACAGAGCCTCTTTCACTTCATCAAGTTTAAAGGGCTTGATGATGGCTTCGATTTTTTTCATCGTATTTCTCCTTTAGTTAGTGGCGGCCCGGGAGGGAAGCAGTCCTTGGACTCCCGATGCCCCAACCTCCCGCGCTCGCACCGGGCAAGGGGGATGGGTGTCGATTTTACGATATTAAAGGACATACCCATTTTCGTTGTGCTGGCTTAAATCCAGCCCCATCCGCTCTTCATCTTCCGAAACCCGCAGACCCATGATTATATCAACTACCTTTAGAATAATAAAGGTGCCGACGAGGGCCAGGATCCAGGTCGCCCCGACGGCCATAATCTGCGGAATCATCTGGTGGGCGTTTCCGTAGAACAGACCATCGGCCCCGGCCGAGTTGACGGCCTTGGAGGCAAAGAGTCCCGTGGCGAGCGCGCCCCAAGTCCCACCGATGCCGTGGACTCCGAAGGCGTCGAGCGAGTCGTCATAGCCCAGTTTCCCCTTCAGGACGACGGCCGCAAAGTAACAGAAGACGCCGGCCCCGATTCCAATGATGATCGATGGGATGGGCCCCACGAAACCCGAAGCCGGCGTAATGGCCACCAGACCGGCCACCGCTCCGCTGGCCGCGCCCAAGACAGTGGGCTTGCCCCGATGAGCCCATTCCGCAAACATCCAGGCTAACGCGGCCGCGGCCGTGGCGGTATTCGTAACCACGAACGCACTTGTCGAGAGTGCACCGGAGGCGACGGCGCTACCGGCATTGAAACCGAACCAGCCGAACCACAATAAGGAGGCCCCGGTCAAGGTTAAAGGAATATTATGGGGAGCCATTACCTCTTTTCCATACCCCAAGCGCTTGCCGAGGTACAGGGCGCAGGCCAGACCGGAAACCCCGGAGCTGATATGCACCACGGTCCCGCCCGCAAAGTCCAGGGCGCCGAGGTTACGCAGGAAGCCTCCGACGCCCCAAACCCAGTGTGCCAACGGGTCATAGACAAAGGTGGCCCACAACAATGTGAAGACCAGAAAAGCGCTGAATTTTATTCGCTCGGCAAAGGCCCCGACGATCAGCGCCGGTGTAATCACGGCAAACATCAACTGAAAGACCATGAAGGCCTGATGCGGAATGGTCCCTGCGTAATCCCCGTTCGGGTCCAGCCCCACGCCGTTCAGCCCCGCCCATGCGAGACTCCCGATGATGTGTCCCTTGTCCGGCCCGAAGGCCAAGGAATACCCGTACAGGACCCATTGAACGCTGATCAAACAGAGGATGATAAAACTGTGCATCATGGTTCCGAGCGCATTTTTCCGACGCACCATGCCGCCATAGAACAGGACCAGACCGGGAGCGGTCATGGCCAGGACCAAGGCCGAGGAGGTCAGGACCCACGCGGTATCGCCCGTGTCGATTTTGAGCGGCGCCGGTGCGGCCGCCGGCGCGGCGGCCGGCGCTTCAGAGGGGGCGCCTGCTGCTCCCGGTGTTGAGGGAGGCACCGTTTCCTGGGCTGAGCCGAGCCCGGGGATGAGTGCAAGAACAGCCAGGAGCAGCAGGACACCAGACAGTCCGAACAACATTCTGTGATTTCGCATGATAGGTTTCTCCTTTACGGTAATTCATTAGAAGTTAACGTCGAGTTGTGTCGTCCATTTCATCGGACCGTTAAAGGCGGGTTGATTATACCAAACCGGGCCGACTAAGATGCTGGCATTGGGGGCAAAATAATAATAGACCCCAACCCCTCCCCCGCCGAATGCATTTTGCCCCGTTGCCCAATCGGCGGCCAATTGAACTTTATCCTTCACGATGTAACGGTCCCAGGCAAACATCATCCCTTTGTTATTCTTG
>Ga0335085_10002251_pt1 | contig 36747 bp, 40 predicted proteins | sample Lox_Sample_45_FD_206712 | JGI IMG/M metagenome (GOLD analysis project Ga0335085, IMG submission 206712) | Soil microbial communities from Loxahatchee National Wildlife Refuge, Florida, United States - Lox_Sample_4.5 | ecosystem: Environmental > Terrestrial > Soil > Wetlands | place: USA...
ATGTCCGACAGAATTTCTTCGCCTTTTTCCAGATCCGTCACGATGCGCTCCCAGAGACAGCGGGCGGGCGCGGATCTATCCGCGCGCTTCATGCCTCGCGAATCAGGCTCACCAGACGGGTTCGTTTGCGGACCGGGTGCTCGAAGGAGGCGGCATTCGCGCATGAAGCGCATCATGCCTTTTCCGTCCATCACTTCGGGCACAAGCTGCAGGATGGTTTCGTGCGATTGCTCGTTGAGATCGACAGAACCGAGTTGCATTGGCGAATTGAAGACCGACAACTGCGCGTGGGCCATGATGGAGTCGGCAAAGGTCATCCAATTTTCCGCGGTGCGCATCGTGATCTCAGGAAAGTTCGCGCCGACCCAGAGCTTAAAGCCGGCGTTTGGCGTTTTGATGTTTCCGTTAGGCACGATGGCTTTTGCCTGCAACAAGGCGCGCCCGGTGAGGAATGCGTAGCCAAATTGTTCGGCAGCGCCACGTCGCTGGGCGGCAATCAACGTGTGGATCACCTTGGCGTGGGCTTCGAGTTTTTCCGCGATGGATTTTGGGATGACTTCGAGTTTGCGGTTCATGGCGAAAAATGGTGAGACGAAGTTTGCGGCGAGACACCGCAAACCACACGCCGGAGGCGTGTGCTCCCTTTTTCTTCAGATTTTTCTTCGTTCGAGAAAATCTTCGAGGCTTTCGCGGGTGATTTTTGGACCACAATTGCGGCCCCGGCTCCAGCGTGGAGCGCGGTATTTGGAGCGGCCACGAGGCGGTTCCAGTTCGCCGGCGCGGATGAGGTTCAGGCGATGGTTTGGATCACAGCTGAGCAATGCGTCCACTTCGGCGCCAGCGAATGTTTCCTGGCCGGCTGGCAAGATGAGGCGAGTGATTTGGAGCCAGGTTAATTCCAAGCGCCGCATGCCCAGCGTGAGCCGGTAGTGTTCGATGCTGCGTGTGAGAAAACGCAGTTCGCGGCGGTGCGACATGAGCGGGCTGCGGCTTTCCATAGTCACGGAAATATCGAACACGATGAGACAGCCGAGATCGATCAATTGCTCGATGTCCTCAGCGCTCACGTCGAGCGCCCATTTGACACAATCCGTGTCCGCGAGCGGGCGCCAGCGCGGCGAACGGAGGCGCAACGGAAGTTGATTTGGAGGAATCACAATAACAAGTGAGAGGCGAGAAGTGCGAGGGGAGAGGAAAGATAACCGACGGTTCGGCTCTCATTTTTTCCCTCTCCTCTCTCACCTATCAGGCTGCGACTTTCACGCTTTGTTCGATGGCCTCGGATCTCGGGCGGATGAAGAAGTTTTCGTCCTGCTCGATTTTCAATCCGGCTTCCTGCAGTTGCCCGGGTTTCAAGTGCGCGCGGTCGGCGAGGATTTTTTCCTTGTTCACTTCGGGATCGGGATAACGCACGTATGCCGCTCCCCAATCGAGATTTTCCAGGCGCAAACCGATTTTGCCGAAGGTATCCTTGCCGCTGAGTTTCTCCACGCGCGGCGGTGTCAGTTCGAAGCCGACAGTGGCCAGCAGGAGGTCGAGCGATTTCTTTTGCGGAAACAGCGCGGCGCGATTTTTCTGGCAGTAGACAAACACGCCGGCTTCGCGCGCTTCAATTTGCCGCGAGATGCCGAGCAGGTTTTCCTGGTGGCGCTTTTGGACCTCGGCGATTTCCTGTTCCATGGCGGCGGTGGCCTGGGTGTGTTCGATTTTGAGTTTAACAACATCAGCGACGACGGTTTCAAGCGCGGAGCGCGAACTGATGATGCACGGTTCGAGTTTTTTACGTTTGGTCATGGTTTAGTTGAGAGTTGATGGTTGACAGGTGCGGCGAAGAAATTCGGTTGCTCGAGGTATCAGTCCGGACGATGACGCTCCTAACGGAGCTTGGTTCATTTTTGCGACAGGAATCTACAGGAATGCCGCCCCTACGGGGCTTGTGAATCGGCCAACTGCACGGGCCCTACGAAGTTTTCGGAGGACTAAACGCAGTTTCGATTCGAGTTTTGTGTTCATTCGCGTCTATTGGTGGTTAAAATTTTTTCCCACGGAGAAGTGTCCACCGGGCCGTGTCTGTGTCGCCGGCGCGGGCCGTTGCAGCCATGCCGGAGCGGCGCAGTTGCGCGCCGGGGGCGCGGGAAGAGGCGGACCGGCTGGGTTTTTATCCTTCGTGACGCTACCACGAAGGCCCGTTTCTCCGTGAGAAATGATTTCGGCGCTGATCCGAGCAAAGCACTCGCGACAGAGCCCATGCGTGCAGCGACGCGCGAGCGGATTTCCGCCCATGCGACGCGGTTGCGGCTCGTGCCAGGCACAAATGCGTTTGAATCTCAGCCAATACGAGGCGGCGGACCAAAGGGCGATGGTGTGGAAGAGGAGCCACGCGATAGGGCCGGGGTATTCCTGGGAAGCGGCTTCGGGATCGAGACGTGTTCCGTGCTTCGTGTTTCGTGAATTCATTATTTTTCTCCCTGGCTAAATTTCGAATCTGTCACGTGCGACGTTTCTGTTCCCCATCGCCTGAACGGCGGCGGTGCTTGTGCTTATCCGCGATACATCACGCGCGGGCGCGCTCAGGTGCGATGGGGAAATTTTCCGGTCGCAACGCCTCTATTGCTCGTCTTGTCCCCTGCCCGGCTCCAGAAAGCGGTCGAGTTTTTTGGCAACGGCGGAATCGGGTTCGACGGTGGCGTCACCGAAAAGTGTGGAGACGACGAAGAGCAGGTCCTCGAATGACTGCACTTTGCTCCAATCCAACCGGCGGCGTTGCGCGAGTTGATGCAGGCATTGCTCGAATTTTTTTATTTCCTCCTCTGGCGTCCGCCTCACGCAGCCGTAGTCGCATTCGATTTTTCCTTCAGCCAGAGGATGGCCGCATTTCCAACATGTGTTCATTTTCACTCCTTGCTTTTTGAAATTTTTTTCACTGCAAAATGCTCAAAAAATCACCAAAAATCACCAAAACCAACCACTTGCGGAGCGCGGAAAAAATTCGTGCTCATTCGTATTTCCTCCGCACCTGTTCCTGAAATTCCAATTCCATCGCGGCCGCCTGCGAGAGAACGCGAGCGAGTTCTCGCGCGGCATCGCGCGCTGCGTTTTGCGGCAACGATTCGCCAAGCGCCTGATAAATTTTGATGCGCTCGGACAGGGGAAATTCCCCAATTTTCTCCGCCGCGGCCCGGGCGAGGACGCCGACTGTGTGAGCGCTTACAGGCATGGGACTCCTTTTCGACACGGCGCCGCCGGCCTCGGGAAAACACGAAACGAGACGCTCCCTGAATCCGCAGGCGGGACGCCTGCGCTAGAGGCGAGGGCCGGGCGCAGCGGGTCACCGGCAAGGGGCGCGCGAGAAAAAGGAAGCGCGCGTCCAATGCCGCTGGCCCGCTGCGGCGGGCCCTGAAAACCGATGTCTATCGAGCGCGGATTTGATCCCCTTAAAAACATCGAACATCCAACATCGAACACCGAACATCCAATGATCAGAGGATCGCCAACGTCGGGTAATAGGAAAGAACGGGTGATCCAGCGGAATCTCGCCGGCAGGACGCCGGCGGTCCCGGGAACCCTCTCCTCCTTTTGGGAGGAGAGGGGGAACTGATTACGCCCGCAGTTCCAAGCGTCCCCACTCCCTGGCGCCCGAAAACTTTCTCCTTGTAAAACTGCATCCATTATTTAATAATCAAAGTCAACGCGGTTATAATCTTTGAAAAGTCAAAGTGAGTCAACAAAAAAATTTAACTAATTTTGACAAAGGAAAACTTTTGGTAGCTGCCCGAAAACGTCTTGGCTACAGCCAGGTGCAAATGGCGGCGAAGTTGAACCTGGATTCCACGTATCTTTCCCAGCTCGAAAACGGCCGGCGTGAGGTGGATGAATTTTATGTGCAGCGTGCGGAAGAGCTGGCGCGTGAGTTTGAAAATGCAAATAAATTCAAAGCCGCAGCGAGCGCCTTGAATGAAGCATCGGACCAGATCGAGCCGACGCGCGAGAGTTGTCTGCAATATTTGAAGCATTTTCTTGAGACGTGCACGGACGCCGCGAAGCTGGGCTGGACTGCAGTGGAATTGAAGGAGCATTTTCCTTTGAATAAATGGACGCCGGTCAGTTCAGTGCCAGACGCCGTCGCGGCACAGGCCGCAAAGCGGGCCGTGGCCGAGGTTCAGACGCCTGACGTAGTATATGGGCGCTCACGTAAAGCTGCTTCGACCAGCGGAAAAACTTCTTCGCGAGCATCACGCGCTGGTGCGGCGTCAACTGCCCCGCCAGCTCCTCCAAAGCCGGCTCCAAAGTGATCGAGCGTTTTATCATACGAACCTTCTTTCCATTCTTCATTACGCGCCCAGTATCGCGTGCGGGGTCAGACAAAATCCGTCCATGTGAATAACTCGAATAAGTTTCCCGGTATCGAAAAAGGCCTGTGTTTGCGTGGTTTTTGAGAAAAGCGAAACGGTTTCGCTTTTCTCATTTTTGTTTTTTCGTGGTATAAAGCGTGGCGAAAAAATATGTCATTTTGGGCCTTTTTTTGCGATTATTTTGATTGGATTTGCCTGCTCATCAACCATTTCCTCCGAAATACTTACCGTAAGTTTTTTTCTTTTTTCGCGCCGTGCTTAGATGCGCGGCATGAAATTAAAAATTAAAACCATCGTTAAACGGGCGGGGACAAAATCCACCGCAATCCTGTTGTTCTGCACCGCGACGTGCTTGTTCGGTTTCACGGCGTGTGCGCAATTGAAATCGTGGGTGACGCAACCGGGCAAAGTGGAGCAGCTCGCACCGGCGACCACAAATCTGGTGACGATCGTCACAACGAATATCCTCGTGATCCCGGCGCAAACGAATGCCGCGACCGGCGAAGTGACTCCGCCGAGCACGAATGTTCAGTTCTCCACCAACGTGACGCCGGTCGTGCAGCCGGCGGTGTTTTTCACGAATCTCGATCTCGCGCCGATTGTGCAAAACGGCATCGATGCCGCGGACACGGCGGCGAGCGCGGCGGGGATTCCGTGGTCGCACACGGTCGCGGAAATTATTCTGGCGTTGATTGGCGCTTTGCTGTCATGGACGAATTTTCGGAATCGGCAAAAGCTGCTTTCGGAAGTCAACAATCACGCCGGCACGCAGAATGCGTTGAGCCAGGCGCAAGCGGTGGCGCAAACGCTGGTGCAAAATTTCGAGCAATTGCGGCAGGTGGCACTGACGATTCCCGGTTACACGCGTCAGATTGACGACAAGGTGATGACCGCGATCCAGGTGGCGCAACAAATTGCGGGCGTGAAGGACCAGATCAACACGCTGGTGGACAGCAACACGAACCCGACTCTGCCGGGATAAACTGAATTGGCCACAGAGACACAGAGTCACAGAGAATATTCGTTCTCAGCTCCGTGTCCTTTGTGTCTCTGTGGCGAAAACCTATCTCTTCAAAGCCATGACACACTTTTTGGCAGACGCGACGAACGAACAGATCGGCGTTTTCATTTTTGCCGCGGCGGTCGTGACGGGATTCATTGCCACTTTGATTTCGGTGGCGTCGTATTTCGCGACGCGGCGGGAGGTGGAGGATTTGAAGGCGCGCGTGGATAAACTCGAAGGCGACCTGGACGACAAAACGGCGAAGATTCACAAGCGGGTGAACCGCCTGTTGGCCGGGCAGATGTTAATTGCCGGACGGGTTGGCTGCGCGCTGGACCAGCATCAGGAGCAGATCAGCGCGTGGATGGCGAAGCTGGAGCAGGAGGAGGATTGACGACGGCTGCGGCCGGCTCTCAATTATTTGCCGAGCACCTTGTTCATGGCCCGGCGCAGTTCTTCCATTTGAAAGGGCTTGGCCATGAGCAAGTCGACGCCGGATGGTTTGTCCGATGACATTTCCACTTTTTCCGCATCGGCGGTGATCATCAGGATGGGAAGTTTGGGAAAACGTTCCTTAAGGGCGAGGGCGAGCTTGTCGCCTTTCATCACCGGCATGAGGTAATCGAGAATGACAAGGTCGAAGGTTTCTTTCTGGGCGAGGGCGAGAGCATCGACGCCGTTGGCTACGGCGGTGACTTTGTGATTATCAAATTCGAGAAGGCGACGAATGGAATCGCAGACGAGCGGATCGTCGTCCACGAGCAAAACCCGCCAGGTAGTGGTGAGGGCTGGCACGCCGTAGTTTGCCATACCCATGCCAAAATGCAAATCGGGTAAGTCACCAATGCGAAAAAAAAGGGCTATAAATTTTTATGTTTTATAAATCGGGTGAGAACCCCATGTCACCTTGAAGATTTCGCGATACAGTTGTTCCCGGCACAGCGAATGGTTGCGACGGATTGCAGCCTTCGGGACTGTGATGGCAAACCAGTTGTATGGCAGAGCATGCAGTGATTCTATTGGCTGAAGATGAAGAAGATTATGTGCTTCTGATTCAGAGGGCCTTTGCGCAGGCAAAAATTCCAAACCCCTTGCACGTTGTGTGGAATGGGCAGGAGGCAATTTCATACCTCAAAGGAGACGGCAAATATTCAAACCGCGGGGAATATCCGCTGCCGGATTTGTTTCTTTTGGATCTGAAGATGCCGCGCGTGAATGGATTCGAAGTGCTCAAGTGGGTCCGCGAGCAGCCGGGCCTGGCTCCGCTGCGCGTGCTGGTGCTGACTTCCTCCGATCAAATCCGCGATGTGAATGAAGCTTACAAACTGGGGGCGAATTCGTTCCTGGTGAAGCCGATGGATTTTCAGGATTTCACGCAGCTCAGCCGGTTGATTCAGGAGTTCTGGCTCAAGGCGAGCAAGACGCCGGAAACTTACCGGCCTCCGCGGAATTCCGGCGCTTCGAAGGGGCCCGAAGAATCGGCGGACGAAGGCAAGAAAGCCGTTTAAATCTTCGGCGAGTTCAGTGAAAAGGCGCGCCGGGCGTCCGAGGGGATTATTTCTTCAACGAGTCCAGATAAGCTTGGTATTGCTTTTGTTGTTGCTCCCAGGTGTCGAGGATTTTTTGGAAGCGCGCGAAGGCCTTTTCCTGGTTGTCCATCAATTTCTCCTGGCGTTCGAGAAGGGATTCCGTGCGCCGGGCGCGGTCTTCCTGCTCGCGAACCAATTGGTTGTAGTGTTCGATTCTTGCCTGTTGCTCGGCGGCGGCCTGTTGTGCTTCGGACTGCTGGGCCGGCGTGCCCGTGGGCTGGGCGTCTGCGTGCGGCAGACAAAACCAAAATGCGACCGTCACAATGGCCAATGCGGCCGCGAGATAAACAGAGCGTTTCATAGCATCAATACGTTGTCGTTCGATTTGAAGTGCAAGCCGCAACAAGCGTGGCGGCTTCCAACTCCATCGCTAGAAAAGCAAACGAGCGCATCGCCAGCAAGAGCAAAGCGGATCGCCATCGTCGCGCGACCGAGCAAAATATTTCACAAGTTGCCGAGCAAAACCAGCAACAGCGGGACGATGATTCCGAATGCCAGGCAATAATACGCCGTGCGGCGGTTGCGGCCCTGATTCACCGCCATGAGGATGCCCAGAATGATGGTGACGACGAAGGCAGCCGCCATGAGCACCACGAAGGTTTTCACGAAGAGATTGCTGCCGAAACCCGATTTTTGTTTTCCCCCTGTGTGGATGATCGACAATATCTGCATCCATTTTGTTCCGCGAATTCCAAGCGTCTGCCAGATGCCCGTAATCGCGAAGAACAACAGCATCGGCGCAAAGATGCAGCCGAGATATAAATGCCACGCGCGGAGCCGCGTCATCAGCGCAGGCTTTACTGTGCGTGCGGCGGGAATCCTGGCCGGGGCTGGAGCGTCGGATTGACCGACAGGAGTGAGGGGCTTTTGATCGATGGTGCAGACCGTTGCGTCGTCAGGATATTCCTGGCCGCAATAGGTGCATTTCTTCATCGAAAATCACTTTGGCGGAGGACTAATCGAAATGGTGATTGTCTCCGGCGGCGTTTTGGATTTCACGTTTCCCCAGGGGTCGTTGAGAGAAATTGGTCTCTGCTGGACGTCTTTACCCGCGAAAGCGCGGGACCATTTGCGGCGTTTGAACACGAGCAGGATTCCAATGATGAAGGGAATGAAGATGTTCGCAACTTCATACCCGCGCGAGCGGTCACCCAATGGGTAACGCGGGCCGTGAATCAGCGAGTGTAGGAAAAACGTTGTCCAATTCCATACGCCGGCTGCGTGACTGATGATGTAGACAAGACCGATGCCTACGAAGGCGATCGAGTAGCAATCGGCCAGGGTCAAGTTGTCGAACGTCAGGTCGCCGGGCACGCCGCGTGCAATCAGGCGAGCGACCGGCAAGGCGAGCACCCAAAGAAGAATCGCGCCGAAGACGAGCGAGGCGACGAGCGCCCAGCCAATTACCATTGAGGAATCATCCGCGGGGCGTTGATAGATGCCGGCGAAGATGAGGAGCGGTGTGGTCAACTCGACAACGACGCGGACGAGAAAATTGAGCGCGGTCAGGCGCAGGGCGATGACGATGAGGGTGTGGACGTTCATTGCGGGTGTGACATCAATGACGGGTGCCGAAGATTTGGACTCCGGACGCAATCCTTGTTGGTGTTCTTGTTTCACCTGCGCGCAAGTCTAGTGGATGGAAGGGATTGGAGAAAAGGGAAAATGCCTGACCAGCGATTCGAGCCCGGTAACGCAGTAGGATTTTGAAATCGCACCGCCGTAAAAATTCGGTGCCACAAACTTCATTTTAAGTGCCAAAATCGGGCACTTTTTGGCCAAAATTGAGTTATAACACATTCTCCATCTGCAAGTTACTACTAAATACTTACCGTAAGTTTTTCTGCATTTGCAAAAGGTGGTAAAACGGTCCGGTATGAGAAGGAGTCGAGGGTCGAGTGAAAGCGGACGCGATGGTTTCGCGTCGGCAGCCGGGATCTATTCCGATTTCCGCGACGCGCAACCCGTTGGTTTTGGCAGATTTTGGGAATTTCTTCTGCAATTTGGAGAGTAAAAAAATTTATGCCACAACGAAAAATGAAACAACCGGGAAAGGGCCAGCCAAAAGCGCCCATGACGAAATTGAAGGAACTGCCGCCAGCGGAGCGCTCGAAGGTGATGGAAATCCTGTGCAAGCACACTTATCGCGATGCCGAACCGCTGGTGAGCAAATTAGTGGGCTTCGATTGCTCGATGGATGTGCTCTGCCGATTTTACTCGTGGCAGGGAACGCGGCAGGACCTGGAACTTTCAAAGGGCACACTCAGACAAGTCACGTCATTCTTGCGGGAGGAATTCCCGGGCTGGCCGGAGGAAAAAGTTAATGAGGCGGCAGCAAGCTTTTTCACCCTGCACGCAGTGGCGACACGCGACGTGAAAGGGTTCGCGAGCATGGCTCGTTTTTATCTCCAGACCGAACGCTGCAAAATCAGGGAGAAAAAACTCGCGCTCGAGGAACTGAAGTTCGAAGACTCGCACCGGAAAAAGTTTCAGGCGGCGTTGGACGCCATTGGCCAGGCGTTCAGGAAAAACCCGGAAGCAATGCGGCTCTATGAGCAGGCGCGCGCGATGATCGAAGCAAAGGGGGACTGAATATGGATACGTACAAACAAGATATGCGGGTGCAAAACACACGCGACGAGCACAATTTGGCAGAGGGATTTCATATAACCTCTCGCAAATCGGACACTTCGATTTTGAGCAGGCCGGATGTGAAATCGTTTTGGGAATTTCTCACTACGCAAGCAAAAGTGCGTGGTGAGAATGGCGAGTATCGTCAATATTCCCTTTCGGGTCGCGAGCCATTGATCGAAATCGTCAAGACGATTGATGAGGTCCTAGGCATTGACGGCCGGCCGGGGCTTCCGGACGCAACGATTGCCATTTGCGGCGGCGCGCAGTTTGGAAAGTCGGCGACGGAATTGAACCTCGGCGCCTATTGCACGGGCGTGAAGTGGCTGAATTGGGGGTTTTATTTGCCGGACCGCGATCTGGTTGAGGGCATGGTGGACACCAAATTTCGGCCGGACATTCTCGACCAGATGGATTGGTTCGCACGCATGACGCGAGTCGGCAAAACGGTAAACAAATCGGGCAAAAGCGTTAATCGCAAAGGCGCATTCAGCGTGACGAACGGCAACCAGCGGTCACACGGAATGATTCTGGGGCTTAACCGAATTCCGACGAGTTATACGTTCGATGTGACGACGCTGGACGAAGTGGATGACATCAGGCCCGCGCGGGAAAAATTCGTGCGGGCGCGAATGACGTCGAGCAGCGTGCGATTGCTCGTAAAGATCGGCACCCAGCGCGTGGCAGGGCGCGGACAGCACAAGGCGTGGAAGGAAGGCAGCCAGGGGGTCATGATGCACGTGTGTCCCAACCCGGCGTGCGGGCATGCGCAAAACCTGGAGGAAAACTGGCCGCGGATTTGCCGTGTGGCGCTGAACCGCAAACCCCACCCGAAGGATCCGTTTCTCACGTATACGGGAGATTTTCGGCACGAGGATACGGGCGCGACGATCGCGAGGCATGATCCGGCGCATCGATATTATTTTGCATGCGTGCGCTGCGGCACGCCGCTGGACCGGACGAAAAATGGTTTTGCGTGGGTGCACCGGCGCGAAGATCGATTGCGGCAGAGACATTGGTCTTTCCGCATATCGCAATTTGCAGTTTCGGCGATCGATATTTCGCAAATTGTGGCGGAGTGGAATCGCGCGGTGGCGGATCCCGAGGCGATGGCGACATTTTTGTGCGACCGAAAAGCGATGCCGGAGAGCACGGCGCAAAAGCTGACGATGGAAATACTGGAGCGAGCGCGGGAAAACGAAGACCCGAAATCCGAAATCCGAAATCCGAAATCAGGTTTTGTCTACGGAGGGGTTGACACGGGACGGCGGTGTTGGTTTTTTGCGCGCGCGGCGCAGGCGGCGGACATGAAACGCATTATTCACGCGGAGCAGATAGCGCTCGGGAATCTCGTGGAGCGCGTGACGGCGTTGTTTCATTCGCTGGGAATGCGCGCGTTGTTCATTGACCAGGCGCCGGCAACGGATGAAGCGCGGACGCTGGCGTTGCGTTTGAACGGCCTTGAAAATTTGCGCCAGTGGCCCGCGCCGCCCAAAGACCGATCGGGGTTCATTTCATTTCCTGGAGGGTTGCGCTGGAATGGCGCGAGTGAGCGCTGGGAAAATTTACGCTGCGCGGTGGTGGCGTTCACGAAGCGCCGGCTGGGCGCGGGCATTTCGCATGGGTTCGATATTTTCGAAAAAGGTTCGCAAACAATGTTTGTGCCACTCGTCGAGGCGAATCGTTTTGAGACAATCGATCGCGTCGTGCGTGAGTTTCTCACGCCGAATGAAAATGTTTCCGAAGTCATTTTCGCGCCGAACCAGCAGTCTTATGTACGGACGGAGCCGTCGATGCGATTGCCGCACAAAGGGCCCGGCTCACCGAATGTTTTTGAAATACTCCACGAACATTTGCTCGCGGGATCGGAACGTGTGGAGTTGAGCGATGGTTCGCTCGGTGATTACGTGGATGGCTGCGAGAACCATTTTCTGCTGGCGAACGCTTACAGCGGTTTGGCGGAATTGGAAGCCGGGAGCCGTCCTGTGCAAGCGGCCGAGCCCATCCAGGTTTTTGAGAGTACGCGCCGCAGCAAGATTATTGCATCACGCATTGGACGGAGAATTGAAGGATGAGACTGTTGCACCACGCCTGAATTTCAAGCGCGCAATCCTCCGGCTTCATGAATTTCGATGCGGTTGCCGAATGGGTCGCGGACGAAAAAACGTTTCCACGGCGCGGGGCGCCCGTCTTCGGTAACAATGCCCGCAGCTTCCAGTCGTTTGCGCACTGCGTCCACGTCTGCACACTCGAGGCCAAAATGTCTGTAGGCGTCCGAGCCCGAGCGGTTTTCCTCAACTGATGCGTGCACATCCAGGCCGCCGGCATCGAACCACACGCCGCCGCGAACGCGAAGGGATTCGGGTTTGGGAATTTCCCGCAAGCCAAGGAGCTTTCCGTAAAACGAACGCGCCAGATCCTCGCCGCCCTTCGGCATGGTGATATTGATGTGGGAAAGTCGCATGGCGCGAATGCAGATTGCCAATAGCAGCAACATCATTAGCGCGCAAGAGAGGAAACATGGGCAAAAGGAGAAAAGCGAAACGGTTTCGCTTTTGTCGGGTACTTCCGCAATTTGCGCTTCTGAAAGTGAATAGTGATTATTTGGTCCTCCCTGGAAAATTTTTTTTATCATTAAAATCTTCCTGTAAACATTGAGAATTTTTGACATTGGCCCTGTTTCGCACAGGCGACGACGAGGCATTTTTTGTGTCATTTTGGGCCTGAAAAATGGATTTTTTCAATCGGAAGCGCCTCTTATTAAGACAGTTCCACAGAAAAACTTACGGTAAGTTTTTTTCATTTTTAAAAAGGTGGTTAGATGCGCGCACGAAATGAAAAACGGAAGACAGAATGTGAAAGGCGGGAAGCGGGAGACGAGGAGAACACGCGTTGCGTGTTCCCGCCTTCGCTGCGCTTCGGCGCGGAGGGCGGTGTTGCGTGATGGCACCCATTCACGAACGGCGGGTGAATCGCGCCGCGGCACATTCGTATCACTTCGGAGGTTGCATGATTAAGGAAGTCCAAAGTCCAAAGTCCAAAGTCCAAAGCCCGGCAGCTTCAGCCGCTGGCGGTGGGAAATCCGCCGGGGAGCTTGTGCGGCAGTCTAATCGGTGGCGCGATAACTATAATCCGATTCGGGGGCTGGTGATTGCGCGGGCCATTGCGATCCTGGAGGCGGCGGATCGGGGTGATTTTGCGGAGTTGCAACTGGTGATGAGGAAGATTGAGCGGCGTTATCCTGTGTTGAAGGGGTTGAAGACGCGCCGGCTCGCGGCCCTGGAGGAGCTGGATTGGGAAATCAAGATTATCGACGAACTTCCCGAGGGAGCGACGCGCGCTGACGCGGAGGCGCAGCAGAGATTTCTGCGGCATCGTTACGAGTTGATTGGAAACCTTGTCGAGGTGATCGGATTTCTCGCGACAGCGGAGTTTCGAGGTTACGCGATTCTGCAGAAACATCGCTTCAATGACGGCGGTAAATTCGACGGAGCGGTGCGTGAGCTGCACTGGCTGCCGCAAGATCAATTCAGCCGCGATGGCCAGTTTGGAGATTTCTTTTACAACCAGAATTCAACGTTCGGCGTGGGCATTGATTCCTGCGAGGCGTTGCTTGGCGAGGGGAACCGGATTGGCGGCGAGCAATTGCCGCGTGAGGATTTTGTCATTCGCGAGGTGGAGTCGCCACTTTACGAAATTGCGCTGGTGGCGTTTGTAAACTGGTGCATGGGGCGGAAGGATTGGGCGGCATTCACGGAAATTTTTGGTTTGCCGAACGGGGTGGCGATCATGCCGGCGAACATTCCTCCGGGAATGGAGGATGAATATCGCGTGGCGGCTGAACGCGTGGCGGACGGTGTAAGCGGGGCATTGCCGAATGGGAGCGATATCAAATTCCCCGCGGCCGGCGTGCGAGGGAAGGCGCCATTCCGGGAATTTTGTGATGCGCAGGATGCGGATGTGGTCCTGGCGGGGACGGGCGGACGGCTGGCGATGATGACCGCAGATAAGGGCGGCCTGGGCAGCGGCCCGGCTCTCGAACATGCCGAAGCGTTCGATCAAATTGCGCAGGCCGACGCGCGCAAAATCAGTTCCGTCCTGCAAAACGATTTTGATCGGTTGGAACTGGCGACGGAATTTCCAGGCCAGCCAGCGCTTGCTTACTTCGAGTTATGCGCGAAGGACCGGACGGACATTGCGCAGTTGGTCACGAATGTGGCGTCGCTTTCATCGGCTGGTTATGAAGTGGACGCCAACTGGCTCAGCGAAGTCACGGGATACAAACTTAACCCCAACCCTCCACAGTAAAAGGCAACACAGGAGAACAGGTATGAATTCACCGATTCTCAATCGAGATTTTTTCCATCCGAGCGACGGGTGGTATCAAATTGAATCGAAGGGCGAACATCCGAACCGAGCGGCGGGAGTGACCCAGGTCATTGACGACGAGGCGGCCAATTCCATCGCGAATCGCTTCAATGAAGAGGCGGCCGCGGGAAAACTTCGGCACGGAAGCGAGATGCTGATCGATCACGAGCATTTCAGCGAGCAACCGGACAAGGAGACGCGCGCCTACGGGTGGCTCCAGGAATTGGAGAATCGCGAGGACGGAATTTACGGGCGGATTCGCTGGAGCAGGACGGGCAAGGAGGCGGTGGATGGCGGCGATTATCGTTTCTTTTCCACCGAATACGAACCCAGTGACTGCGCGGAATGCGAAACCAACGCGGAACGCAGAACAGGGAACGCGGAAACGCGACGCGTGCGACCGCTGCGACTGGCGGGGCTGACGCTGACGAACATGAATAACAATCGCGGGCAAAAACCAATCACGAACCGCGATCCGAATGAAACCATCGACCCACAATCCATCGAAAGAAAACAAATGAATACCGTGGCAATGAAATTGGGACTGACGGCGGAGGCGACAGAAGAAATTGTCCTGGCAGAAGTGAGCCGGCTGCTCAATCGCGTGGCAGAATTGATTCCGCACGAGGAAGAGAACAAAGCCCTCCGGAACCGGCTGAGTGTCATTGATGCCGAGCAAGTGCATACGTTGTTGGACTTGCACGGCGTGAAGGACGAAAAAATCCGCAATCGACTGAGGCCGGTTCTTGCCGCGTTGACGAACCGCGAGGAACGCATGGCCGCACTGATCGATTTCGGTTTCAAAGCAGAGGAACGACGGGCGTTGGGCGGGCAAGGCGCGCGCGTCATCAATCGCAGCGAGGCTCGCCTGCCCCGGCCGGAGATTCTCAATCTTAACGAGCAGGCATTGGCGCAACGAGCCGAGGCAGAGATTGGCGATTATAAGATTCGCAATCGTTGCACTTATGCCGAAGCACGCAACGCGGTGCGCGTTGCCAAGCCCGAACTTTTTGGCCTGGAGAAAAAATAATTCATGGCCACAGAGGCGCAGAGCACACAACGAAATCGGAATACGAAACGAGTTCTTTGCGCGCTCCGTGTCTGGTGGCAATTCCCTCACCCATCAACCATCAACCAAACAAAATGAGCACATTATATTCACGCGGGAACGCGATTGTTCCCTTCACGCCTTCGGCCTCGCAGGAGGACATGGAAGGTTATCTTGTCGACCTCGCCGGCGACACGGCGACGGTCAGTTCTTCAGCCAGTATTCCCGCCAAAGGCGTGATCCTGGAGGGCCAGGACGTCACGGGCATTTCGAGCATCGGCATCCTAGGCGGCATTGCTGCGCCGGTGCGACTGCGCGCGGGCGGCACGATTGCCAAAGGCGCCGAGGTCCAGCAAAACAACGACGGCACGGTCATCACCGATGCCGGCAACGGCAACGCGCGGCTAATCGTGGGCGTGGCATTGGAAGCCGCGGTCGCCGGGCAATTATTTGACGCGGTCACGCACACGCCGATTGCGCGTTCCTAATCCTCTCAACCATCAACCATCGACTCTCGACTATTATGGGTATCGAAAGCTCAGCTACACTGAATTATCAACTGACGACCTTTGCGCAAGGGCACATGAACGACCTTGCGGATGCGCGGGCATTGGCGGAACGGCTTGCGCCGTCCACGCCGGTACCGGGCTCGACCGGTCAGTTCAAAAAGTTCAACGACAAAAATTCCTTCCTGCCGGAAGACACGGCGCGCGCGTTAGGCGGCGATCCGAAGTTGATCGCCACTTCCGCGAGCGACGACACGTATTCGTGCAAGCCGCAGGCGCTCGAAGTGCGGGTGGATCAGGCGGAAATCGACGCAGCGGGCTCCGGCGCGGGCGCGCTTGGCCAGCAATTGTTGCGCGAGGGGAAAGTGGCGGCGTTGCTTAACAAAGCCGCGCTCAGCCACAGCGTGCAGGTGGTCACTGCCGTGCTTGCGGCGGTCACTCCGCAGCCCGGTCTCGGCGTTTGGTCGGATCCGGATATTGATCCGATTGATCAATTGGACAATCAATTGCTCGCGCTCTCGAACGATTGCGGTTCGGCGACGAATATCAAGCTGACGATTGATGTTGGCGCGTGGAGCGCGTTGCGGAGTCATCCGAAGGTCAAGGCGCGTTGTGAAGGCGTTCAGGTGGGCGGCGTTACGCGCGAGCAACTTTCCGGATTGTTGCTCTTCCCGGTGGATGTGTTCATCGCGAATCTCGTGAAGGACACGGCGGGTTTTGGCCTGCCATCGAGCAAGATGCGCGTGATTTCGTCCGAAGCGCTCCTGCACTACAGCGTGCCGAATGCGACGCTTTACGATCCGAGTCCGTTCAAGACGTTCACAGTCGGCATGGGCTCGCCGTTCAGCGGCGTGCGCTCCTACCAGGCGCCAAACGGTTTGTGGGAGGGCCATCTGATCGATTGGTCACGCGACATCAAACAGACAAGTGAACTGGCCATGCGCCGCTTGAGCATCAGCTAAATGGCGCCGGGGGAGGCCGAACTTGTGGCCTCCCCCATATGACCCGATTTCAAACATCAAACATCCAACACTCAACATCCAATCCAACATCGAATGAAACCAAAATTGAAATTCAAAGCGCTCGGGGCGGGGCTTTTTCTCTCCGTTTTTGCCTTGCCGCTTTCCACTGTTTTTGGACAAGTCACACCGACCACGCTGGGCGTCGTAACAAATTTGCCGGCGACGGTCGCGCCGGCGTCGCAGGCCAACACAGCGAGCTACATTGATCTTCACAACAACTCCGGACTGGCGTTGAGTTGGAAGTTCAATGTCAGCTCGGGCACTTCAAACGGCGTTTTGTTGTTTTACCCTTCTGTGGACAAGACGAACTACGACAGTGTTCCATGGGTATTGGCTCGTGACGCGGCGGGTGCAACAGATCAGATCGCAACGACGAACTGGAGCGCGGGCGAATTGCGTGGTTACACGTCATTGAAGATCGGCGCGCTCACAAATGAGAACGCCGGCACGCTGACGAACAAGGGCATCCTGTTCAGCCGTCCGAATCCTTAAGCGCGCGACACAGCCCGGCGCGGCCCCCTTCCTCCAGCCCGCGCCGGGCACTCAATGAAGCCGGAGGATAAAACATAGAGGACAGCCAACCTGCATCTACCATGATTGAACCCTGGTCTTATTTCACTGACGACGAAGTTTTCGGGTCGAATGTCAAAGAGCGTCAGAGCATCGCGGCGATTCGCGGCAAGGACGATTTGCCGGACATTTGCGAGCAGGTCACCGAACAGATTCGCCAAGCCTACATTTTCAGCCATCGCGAACTCGGGACGGATGGAACGATTCCGGATGGATTGAAGTCCCGTGCGATTGCGATAGCGACGTGGCGTTTTGTGAGCGAGGGCGCACCGCAAAATGACGCATTGCAAACGAAGGCGCGTCACAGCGCGTACGACGAGGCCATTAAATATCTCAATCAGATTGCGTCGGTACAGATCGGCGGCACATCGACTCCTTCTTTTGGCAGGCGGGGAATTGATCTTCCGCCGCGTCATTTTACGGACACGACACAAGACGGATGAAGTTTGCGGCGGTCAAGTTTGCGGCGGTCATAGACCGCCGCTACAAATGATTTTTTTGAAAATGAATCCATTGCAACAACTCCAGGAAGACGCGGTCGTTTATTTGCTCGGAAATCCAGCGACGGCGAGCGTGGCGTACAATAGCGTGCGTCAACAAACGATCGAGGGAAGCGTGCCGGAGGCGCTGGCGGACTGGTCCGTGCGAACGGCAGGCAAAATTGGAATTGGCTGTCTTGTGTTGATGCCGGGATTTTTCGTGGAGGATCCAAATGTGCCTGGAGTACAGGGTTCCGTGGAATTGATCATTCGCACGTTTGAAGATCCCAAAATCAACAACACGGAGTTGAGCGCTGAAGATGTGGCGCTGGCAAATCTGAGTTGGTTCGGAGACGGCCTGGTGATTGCGGGATTACTTGCAATTTATCCGAGCACCAAAGGGCCGGCATTGAAGCCGAACCACGATTATCCCGGATTCCTGGTTTATGACACGGTACTGCGCGGACAATTGCCGCAGGATTTTCCCGGCCGGACGACGCAGCCGACAATCTCCGATGACAATGCCGGCAATGTAACTCTCGCGTGCGAAGACGGAGCGGCGGGAATTTATTACACGCTCGACGGGAAGATGCCGCAACCGGGGGACACGAGCGGGAGCAGCACGACGAAACTTTATTCCGCACCATTCAACGTGCCGAGCGGCACGGTCATTCGCTGCCTGGGTTGGAATCCATCGATTCTTCCAAGCGATGTGGACCAGGCGACGATCAACTATTAAACCCGAAACTCGAAATCCGAAACTCGAAATAACTTTATGGCACTCGACAGAACAAAGCTTACACGCGGTCCGGCAATCGTCACTTACGGCGGCGACACGTTTTTTACGAATGCAGACATTCTTTCGCGATTCGGCCCCGTCTGGAACCCGGTCAACACTTCGATGTATGGGCAAATCGATAAATTCCTTCAGGATCGAATTTACAAGGTGCCGCTTCGGTTGTGGGGGGCGTGGGAAAATCTCTCAGTGTTGTTTCCGAGCTATGCGATGGCGCCTCAGGCAGGCGCAAGCATTTTTGGATCAACAGCGACGCCGCTGGAAATCCTGGCGCGAAACGGGGACCAGCTTACCTATCGCAACGCGCAAATCACCCGGCTCGCCAACCTCTATTTGGGCGTGGATTCCGATATGTTTGCCGCCGACGTGGAATTCACGTGCATCATCGGCAATTCGAGCGGCAGCACAATGTACAATCCCGAGGACGCAGGGGCCTATTACGCGGTCGCGACCGGGCAAACTTACACCGACAACGCTTTCGCCAAGACCAACTATAAACGCGTGCGTTTCACGGGCGCGTGGGGATCGGTGGCCGGGTTCACATCGGTCATTCCGCAGAAGGGCTTTCAGATCAATTGGGAGCTCGATGTGAAACCGCTCACTTGCGATGGCCTGGGCACAGTGGATTTCACCATCGGCGAAAATGTGCTGCAAGCAAACTGCAAGTGCATCCCCATCCAACCGACCCTGGCTGAACTCGAAGCGCAAGCAGCGGCGCAAGAGGCGCCACTTGGAACATTGTTCAGCAACACCTCGGCGGACCTCACTTTGACCGGCAATGGAGGCAGTCCCTCGATTGTGCTCAAGAGTGCCGCAATCTCGGAACATGGGTATGCCTTTGGGATTGAGCCGTTGCGGCAGGGAGAAATCACCTGGACGACTACACGCGGATTCACGAGCAGCGTGCCGGATGCGGTCGCGACTGTGGGGTGAATTCAAGGAACTTTGTGAGGGTTGAAAACAGCGGCGGTCCCAGACCTCCGCTACAAGGAAGGCAGCATGCAAATTCAATTCACACCCAGCACCAGCTTGACGCCGGTAACACTCGGCGACGATGCGAGCAAATTTGCGGTCGTGGTCGAGCAACTTGGCGGGTCGTGTGTGGCACAAAGCGAAACACTTGCGGGTGGTGCGAACCTGGCGTGGTTTCCGCGCGGGAACGTTGGCGGTGAATTGGCTTTTCGCAGCTCGAAGACTTACGCGAGTTATCACGACACATTCACGCAGTTTCGTACTGAATATGGCCGATTAAATCAACAAGGAACGCTCGTGCTCATCGAAGGTGCGGTGACGCTGACATTTGCCAGCGTCGTGCTGAAAGAGGTTCAGCGGATCTTCGACGCGCAGCATTCGGGCGCGCACATGGGCATTCGTTACAACTTTGCAATCACGACGATCACGTAATATGAAATCCGAAATCCGAAATCCGAAATCCGAAACGTTGAGACTGGCAATTGCCCTTCTGATTTCCAGTTTCTGTCCTCTACTTTCCAGTCGCGCAACGCCATTTTTCATCCAGGGATTTCAATCTGACACGCCAGCGTTGACAAATCAGATCGGAGTTTCCTATTGGCCGCCAAACGACCATCCGTTCACGGTTTATGGCACGAATATTATCTATGGAGGCAACATCGTTACCATCACGCCGAACTCGAGTGGTTATGCGAGCAACTGGTTGTATCCGGGAACCTATCGTTTTTATTTTACGAATCTTAATGCCGCGTTTGTCGCGGTCATTCCTGACACGACAAATTTCAACAGCCTGGCGCTGTATGTGACAAACGTGGCGGGTTTCAGCGGGGTGGGTTTGAATAGTTACGGCGTGGTGACGAATCTGCTTGGGCTGGCGCCAGCAACGAATTCAACGTCGGGAATCGAGGCGGCGCTGGGGTACGTTCCGGCGACAAATAATAACGCCGGCATTGCGTTCAGCCTTGGCTTCGCGCCCGCGACGAACAGCAACGACGGGGTGACTTCTGCGCTCGGCTACACACCGGCTACCAACGATAATTCTGGAATCAGCTTTGCGTTGGGATTTGCGCCGGCAACCAACAGCAGCGCAGGCATTGTTTCGGCCCTGAGATTCAACCCTGCCACCAACACGTACGATGGCGTCTCTGCTGCGCTCGGATTTGCACCGGCGACAAATAGTTTTGTTGGTTCGACAAACGCTCTTGGCTACACACCAGCGACGAACAGCAACGACGGAATTACTTTTGCGCTGGGTTTTACTCCGACGACAAACACTTATAGTGGCATCACAAACTCACTGGGTTTCGCGCCGGCGACAAATTCTGCTTCAGGACTGGTTTCCGCACTGAGCTACACGCCGGCCACGAACAGCAATAGCGGAATTATTGCGGCGCTCAGTTACACACCGAGGACAAACGACGGATATGTCGGTCTGGCGAGCCTGGCGGGCACGGCCGATCTCGCGACGAATGGTTTTGTCGTGTGGGTTGCCTATAAAACGAATGATGTTCCGGGCCGGGCGTTTACCAATCTGCCTCCCGGTTCACTCATGACCACAACGAACGGACAACTTTTCGTGCTCTCCAATTTGGTATGGACCCTCAAATGAAGTCGCAGCGCGACCTGCCTATTATGAAATCAAGCCTCACACTTCATCTTTTGCTCTCCGGACTTTTTGCGTCCGTCTGCGTTTCGGGAAACGTATCCGCGCAAACAAGTGTTTTGTTTCCGCTGGCACAAATGACTGGCACCACCAATGACACGACGATCACGGTTCGCCCCATCAACAACCCGGTCAATTTCCGTAGTCAGATTTATTGGCTGCCGCCGGCGGGAATTCAACTCCGCACCACCAATGGTTCGGCCACGACGAACCTGATCCCAAACGATTACACCGTGACCATCGCCGGCGTGCCGGGTTCGTGGAGGATTTCGGTGAGCGATACGAATATTACCCTGAACGCCGCCGAGATTGGGAACCTGACGACGTATACTTTCACCAACTCTGTGCCGGGTGTTCTGCAATTGATCGCCGGGGACAATATCAGTCTTTCGCCCACAGATGGAAAAGGGGTGGTCACTGTCTCGGCTTCAGGCGGAGGTGGCGGAACGGCAACGAATGCTTATCAAATCGAGGCGGGAAATAAACTCATTACAATCGTCACGAATCAAACAGATTTTATCTATACGATTTCGGGCGTATCCCAAACAAACGGTTATCCATGGGGAGTGCTTTATGACGCAGCAGGGACGGCGCGATCTGCCACTAACGGTTATCCGTGGGGTGCATTCTACGATTCAGCGGGATCAGCGACGGCCTCAACCAACGGATGGCCGTGGGGAGTTCTGTACGATCCTGCGGGAGCAGCACATGCGGCTACGAATGGCTATCCCTGGGGAACTCTCTACGACGCGGCGGGGTCAGCGACGGCGGCCACCAACGGTCTTTCGCTGGCCAGCGGATTGGCGGCGTTCCGAGGCACAAATACGTTCGCGGCAACCAACGTCGCGACCATCTCCAGAGCGGGACTTGTGAAGGTCGATGGTTCTTCGATCACTGTTACGAGCGACGGCACGATTTCAGCGACGACCGGCGGCGGCGGCACAGTGACGAGCGTGAATGTGGCAGAACAGGGTTATACCAGCAGCGGGGCGATCACTGGTTCCGGAACTCTCACACTCACGCGCACTGCCGATGTCAACATGCTCGGCACTTCCGAAACGAACGGCAGTAAAGGCGCGTTCACCAATTCGCTCACGGTCGGTGCAGGCGTCGCATTCGTGGATTCAACCAATGTATTTCAGGTAAATGCTGCCGGCGGGGTTCGAGCGCTTTCGATCGATACCAACGGCAATTCATTTTTCGCCGGCACCATTTATGTGAATGGCCGCCCATTTTTGGACGCCTCATCATTGACACAATTTCATCACGTTGGCACCGGGTCGACTACCAACCTGATTAACCAGGAAGATTTCACGGGGATGACGAATGGAGTTGCCTTCACCAATTATTTCGCGACGACGAACATCAATTTATTTTTCAATGGAAATCTTAATTCCGGCCTGGCGACCAATGGGCCGGATTTATTTTTCACCTTTTCAGGTGGATGGGGATCGTGGAGCGTGAAAATTCCCACCAACGTGACTCTGCACCTGCCTTCGCAAATCAAATGGATGGCCGGCAGCAATAACGTGGTCACGAACGGCGTCCTTTCGTTCACAGCTTACGGCGGCACGAATCTCGTTGAAGCCGCGTTAGGAGAGAACCAATGAGTGCGAGCCGCACGGGCCATAATCGGAGAACTTTCATCAAGCGCGGCGCGCTGTTCGTGCCGGCGATTTTCGTCCCCAGGTTGATTCACGCGCAAAGCATTCTCACCGCTGACGGCCTCGCGGCGTTCAAGAAAAAATCCGCGACAGGCGGCGGAGGCGGCGGGGGTGGTGACACGTCCTGGGTAACCGCATATACGGTTGGCACGACTATTCAAGTGAGCATACCAATAGGTTCCGAATTTCATGTCGGCACGAGTTCAATAACTGTCACAGAGCTGGGTGCTTATAAACTTTCGGGTAACACGGGGACGCGAGTGGTCGAAATCAGGAATCTTACCTCTTGCTCTATTATTGCCAGCGCAACGGTGGACCTTTCCACCGTTTCCGCAGGGCAATTTGCGTCGGCATCGATTACGCCCGTCACCCTTTCCGCGTCGACGACGTATTTCCTTCACGTAGAGCAGCCGGGCAGCCAGGACGCCGGCAATTCCAATTCGACCGCGACTACCACCTCCGCAGCTTCGATTCTGGCAGCGTCATTTGTCAGCGGCTCATGCCAAACCACTGGAGGTGCTGGAGCCATGTACGCTGGCGCAAACTTTTGGTATCACTGAAAATTCAATGAAACACGCAGTTTCCATTTTAATTTTGTTGATTACGCTGCGCATGAGCGCATTCCAGGTCACGAATGTGATCGTCCAGACACAGGATGATTCAAGCTGGACGACACCGCCTTTCGGCACGGAAGGCGAGTATTGGATGGCTGGTCTCGACTGCGTGTATCCCCAATACACGAATAGCGTCTGGATTGCCGGACAATCCGGCCAGAATATCGAAGGCCAGTTCTTAAATCTGCAGCAACAAAAGTCACTACCTGTCTGGTGTTTCGCAAGCTCGAACAACGTGCCTTTTTGGGACTGGGTTACACTCAATGACAACGGGAGCTTCACTCTCAATGATTATGTGAATTGGGGCACAAATCAATTTAACGCGCCGCCACTTTTTTATGACGGGACTTCGGTCACAAATGAGGGGATCATGCTGGCAGGTCAACACATCGCGGGAAGCACGATCTTGAACTCGTCGGCGGTCGATGGCGACGGTGGTGCACTCACGCGGCAAAGTGCCAGTGACGCCATCAACAGTTGGATTTCGTGCCCGGCGTCACCGGATGTGTGGCACGATACGAAAACGAATCTGGCGGCGGGCGTAGATATAACGGATGTGACGGGCACGAAATTGTTTTACACGGGCGGCCACCCGACGCCGGCTTATTCGGCGGCCATCTTTATTTCGCGCTGGAGGCAGATGGGGTGGGATACGAACATTGGATCCATCACCTTCAATTTCAGCTCGGGGACGGTTTCCGCCCACAGTCATTTTAGTGCATCCAACATAACGCTGGCTGGCAACACGCTCACATGCACGCTGCTGGCGGACCGGATGCCTCCGGCGTTTGACCGCAATTGCCCGACGACACCGAACGGAGTGATTTCCAATAATGTGGCATTGCCGGATGTTTTCACTTATTTCCCGGGATTTACGAACGTGTTCAGTTGGATCTTCCAAGCAACGAACCTCCCGACCGGAATTTACACTATCTCGCTGGACGGTGTGGTCTGGTTCATGGCGACAGATGCTCAGCTTGCGGCGGGTTACAACGCCGCATTCAACACCAGCAACGTGGCGTTCAACCTGCAACGAGACCAGTTGCTGGCTGATGCCCGAGACAAGAACGGGCGCGACCATATCACGACGCTGACCACGCACAATGCCGGCAGCCTGGGTGTAGGCGGGCACGCGGATATGATCAACCTGCCAAGCATCGAGTCATTCTATTACGATACTGACGACCTGCGCGGTCCGGCTTTCGTGAACGCGGTCATGCCAACGCTGCGGGACGTCTCGACGTTCGACGCGAAGATGTACAACGACGCGCAGCAGACGAATCACACACTCACGATTCAATTGTTGCCGCACACGTTCGCGCCGGCGATCGCCGCGGCGAATCCTGCGATCAACATCCCGCTGCCGACGATCACCAACAAATTCGCTGTGTTGGAGTCAACTACCAACTTGGCGTGCGGCGATTTTCCGACTCCGCATGGCAACTACCACTTCAATTGGCCGGTATGGCACAACTGCAACATCGTAGCGTGGCTCACTAATTATTTGACGAATGGATCGTCCGTAAAAACAAACCTGAGCGTGGTGGTCCAGCAGACACCTCGAGCACAGTCTGAATTCTACAAGCTCGTTCCCGACGACGGAATTTGATTTATGAGCGTTGACCGCAATTACACATTCCAGATTTCAGCCACTACCGATAGCGCCGCAGTGCAATTGGGACAAAGAGAACGGGCCAATGCTTCCCCTGAGGACAGGACACACAACGCGTCCAAGCGCGACCCAAGCGAGATTATCGAAGGGGCAAACAATCTTGGGCCGGGAGCAGCGTTGAGTCGTGAAATCGACGGCACTTTGTCCGATTTAAGGAAGTCCGGAGCGATTTCCTCGCCGAAACTCTCGACCTCGTTGGAGGACAAGATCGACGCGACATTTCCAGAGGAATACGCAACCGATGGCATGAGACATCCTGGCGCCTTCCGAAAGGGAACTCTAGAATTTGCCAGTGACCATCCTGCCCCGCTGATGAGTAACGAGCCATCCCGAGACTATTCAAACGCGAACGCCCTGGGTCGATCTGAACTTGCGAATCAAGTCAGACAGCTTCAGGCATCGTTTCACGCTCAAGCTCCACTCATAACCCGACAGGACCTTGCCGAGATGCTCTCGGCAGTTCATCAACTCAAAGAGGTGTTTTTGGAACGGCAGCAGAAAAGCGTCACGCGACAAGAACTGAAAAGCGAACTGCAGGCGCTTCGCCTCGTCATGGAGGGCCGTAAATGAGCTTTGATACGCTCGAATACAACGGTGTCGAACGAACGTTTGCAAATTGGGGCTTTGAGCGCAACAGCGTGCAATGCGTCCGATACAATCAGCGCGAAGATGTCTTTCGCGCAACGATCGCCGGAGCAAACGTATCCGACGATCCTGTTTTCCCATTCGAGGCCCGGGTGATCATTCGTGCGGGCCGCGTCAGCGACACTGGGACAGATAACTCCTTCAGCGGAGGCGCGATTAAATTCACGGGCAAACGCGTGGGCATGGATGCCTCCGCCTCGGGCCGCGCACAAGGTGTCGCCTATGAATTCCTCGGTCCCTGGTACGATCTCGCCAACACGCACTACCTGCAAACCTTTCAGGGCGTCGCCGCCCTGCCCTACGCGCCTGGTGAAGTCGTGCTGAACACTTCGACGGCGAACGCGCTAAACTCTCTTCTATTCATCAGCATTGGCGATCAAATCCAGGCGATCCTGCAGTGGTTGCTCGATGAATATGCCGCACAGGGAATGGCGGCGCCTTTTCAATATATTGGCCGCGATTTGAATGCCGGGAAGATAGACCTGAGTTTCAGCGGCACAACCACGCCCGGACAGAATTCAGACAAGGCAGGTAATGCGTATCTTCTTCCTTTGAACGCCGCGCCGACAATTGATGCGGCGTTGTACGCACAATTCCTGCCGAGTTATATTGCCAAGCCGATGATGTGCTCGCAGGCGCTCCAAAAAATGCTCGAGCTCTCGCCGCGCACGAACATTTGTTTCGATTATTCCACGAACCCTCCGACGCTCTACGTGCGTTCGGTCGACAATTTTACGCCGGTATCGTTGCTGCTGTTTAATGGTGTTGATCACAAATCGCTGAACATAAAACCGCGGGACGATTTAGTGGCGCGCGCAGTGGTGATTACATATCGCATCGCAAACACGGTAAATGGCAAACAAACGGTGGACTACGCCGTCGACAAATGGGGGCCGCACGGCTTCAACAACAGCAGCGATCCCAGTGCCGGCCTGCGCGTTCTTTCCGAAACCATCGACTTGCAAGGCTATAACATCACCACGACAACGGCGCAGATGGATTGTGAACCGCTCGCGTGCATTGAAGGCACCAATGCGAACAAACGCGCGTGGTGGGCCAGCCGGCGCGGGGGCGAACAGGCGAAGTTCGCGGATAGCCGGCTTCGTTTTCAGGATAGCTCATTCGCGGAAACAACAATCCCGGACGCCACCATCAGCTACGCGACGACTTCCGGATCTGATTCACTTGGAAACCCGCGCGTGGCGGGTGCACCTCTGTCGGCTACAGACCTCGCGCTTTTCACTCACCGCATCGTGCGTGGCACGCATCATTCCTGGATGACGATCGGCGGCAGCCCCGTGCAATCGCTCAAAGTACGCGTAAGTGTCAGGACTGAGCACGCGGTTTATGACGTCGTAGCCACGGGCGATGCGCTTAATCAGTTGCCCGCGAACGAGCATGTATCGAACATTGCAACGAACGGCAGCCGCCAGGGAAAGGTGAACACCGAGGAGGCACATTGCGATATCGAGCTGACAAACGCCTCGAATGGCGGCGACGGTTCACCGTTCGCTGCCACCACAATTGCGAGCGCCACGCCAGGAGAGCTCTACATCCTGGGCAATGGCGGGATAGCGCAGTATCTCTTCAACTCTCTGCTGACCGCTCAATACGACGGCGAATATGCCCGGGTGGAAGCCGAATTTGCCAACAATATTGGCCTGACCAACGCGATTAATTTTACCGGGGGCCGCGCAGAATGGGCCACGATGAATGCGCAACCCCAGAGCATCATTGAGAATTTTGGCACACGCGAAACGTTTGTACAAATCGGCGTCGCAAACCATTTGAGCGCCGGTCAGCTTTCGTCGTTGCTCAACATGTGGGCGTTTCGCAGGCCGTGGTACAACCCGGCGGTGCGCGTGGACAACTCAGCCGCAAACGGCGGCCAGGTGGCGATGCCACAAACTTCTGGTGGCGCAAACGCCACCGCCGGACTGTCCAATCACAATGAGTTTGTGACAACCGATTATGCCACGACAAACGATCCGACCTCCGATGTAAAGGCACAGATAAAAGTGAGCGCCCAAAAAGTCACCGAACTTCTCGCCGCCACCACGCCCACGCCAATCGACGCCACCATTCCTCCAAAAATTGTCGAGCCAAAAGAGATTACCTTCTGCGACGAGGCAGGCACTGTCGTTCATGCCATTGTTCTCGCGGGAGGATTTTATACAAAACCATGATTGACGGAAACCAGCCGCCTTTTCGGATGCCCTGCGAAGGCGTCAGTGGCAACCCCCTATTCTTCTTCGGCGCGCCCTTCCAGCACGCCGCCACCGCTGTGCTTGCCGATAAATACACAAACACCACCACCGTCCCCAATCCGCTCGGCGGCGCGGACATTCCGCCCTACGAACGCTTCACGCCCGATCCCGGCGGCACGACGTGTGAAACCCACCATTGCAATCCCGACACCGCACCCTGCTCCGCCTGGCTCTATCCCTTCACCGCCAACGTTTTTTCACACACCGACGGCAACACCGTCAACTTCGCCGTCACCCGCAAACGCGGATTCAAAAACGTCATGGGCAGACGCTTTTGGCAGGGCGCATTGCCGTGGGCCGCGCCCGAAGCCGGCTGCCCCACCAACATCTGCCCCGACGGTTCCAGCTACCAAACCGCTCAGGTCACCGCCAGCTCCACCAAGTATCTCACCGTCACCTACGACGTTCACATCGACAACCACTTCGACGCCGGCGAAGCCGCCGGCGGCTATTTCAAATCCGACAAAACTGGCTCACGCACCGTCAATGCCGGCACCGGCGAAATCACTTCCACCCTCTCAACCTTCGAAGAAGACGCCACCAATGAAGGCAGTCCCTACGGAGTCGTCATCACCAAACACGTCAGCAACGGCGCGGGCTACACCGCCGATAAAACCGGCGCACACCTCGCCGACTTCGATCACGGCGGCTCCACGCTGCTCGACACCGTCGACGAGGATGTTCATTGCGGCTTTCCAGCGGTCGTCATTCGATTGGACGGCGGCGTTTACGATCTCGCCAGCTTCATCAACGCCTGGAACGCCCCCGGCAATCACGAAACACCCATGCCGCTGATTTCGGACCCGAATAACTATTCCTGCTCAATAACGTCGGATGGCGACACCGAAAACGGCCCTTGGACCGTTGATTGCTCCTTCACCCGCACCGCCACCAGCGTCTCTTGGGATTTCACCATCACCCAAAACAACGGCATCGACGAAATCAACACCTGGTCCACCACCGGAACCATCACACTCTCCAACGCCAACACCTCCGCCAGCGTTTACGCCGACATTTGCGACAACCTCCTCTCACTCTGGCCGCTCAACGACGACAAACTCTACCCCTTTCGCACCGACCGCAGAGTCAGCATCGCCCCACTCGTCTCCCGCAACGAACGCGGCCCCGTCACACCCCTCGGCTTCAATCCCTACACCATAAACGACCTCCGCAGCCCCGTGAACGACGCCGACAGCAATACCCCCTTCTCCGGCGGCTGGACGCCCACCTACACCCAAATGAACTGGCTCGACGGCACCGTCTGGGTTTTCACCTTCGCCGACGGCTCACAAATCGCCGCCGGCACCGATTCCGCCAGCACCATCGCCACCGGGTTGCTCCTGCTCTTCGACGGCTCCATCCTCGGCGCGCCCAAACCCGCCGGATACCAGGACTTTTTCGATTTCAGCTTTCAGGACGTTCAAGGCTGCTGCTACACCGACCCCGAAACCGAAAGCAAAAGCTGGGATTGGTATCAAGTCGGCTGGGGCATGAACGTCAGCACCTTCAACACCGCCACCGGCTGCCAATTGCCGCTCAACTCCACCCAATGGAACAACTGGCTCGAAGCCGTCAACAAACCCATCGGCGCATGGATATTCTACGCCGACCTCGGCCAATACGTCGGCGACGGCTGCGCCGGTCTCACCAGCAGCAGCGCCGGAGATTCCTCCTCCCTGATCGCCTGCAAATACGCCGAAGCCCTCGAAGCCTGGAACTCCCAAAACTTCGCCCTCCCCGCCGGCGACATGAAATATTGGTTCGACGAAACCAAAGTCTACTGCGCCACCAATACCAGCGGCACCGGCGAAGGCTCAAACTGGGCGCTCATCGATCCTGTAACCGGGACCGCGCCGCCGGACAGCATCGATTTCAGCGGCCTCTGGGGCGGCCCCATCGTCGGCGGATTCTACAGCGGCAACCTGTATGTCAGCGGCATCATCACCCTCGGGACCAAAATCCGCGACCTCCCCAGCAACTGGGCCAGCAAAAGCGAAGTCACCTCCGGAGTGGGAGGCAACGACTCCGACTCCTGCTTCGGCAAACTGCGCTTCCCCGATTGCCCCGCGCTGCTCGGACGCATCGCCATCACGCCCGATATGGCTGGCACCATCTTCACCTTCGCCACCCCCAACCCGCATTCGGCATGAACAGCTCCACGCACCAGGAACAAATCGACTTTTACGACGCCAACATGAATCCACTCGCAACCAGCGTCGCCGCCACACGCGTGGATGATTCCAGCTTCTCAATTCTAACTCCTAGCTCCCTGGCCCGCTTCGTCACCATCGCCGGCCAAAAATATTATTGGAACGACACCGCCCCCAAAGGCGACTACGCCGTCCTCACCTTCACCTCCGACAACCGCTCCACCGGCGAAGCACTCCGCCTCACCGGCGTCCTCGATTGCGACGGCGCTCCCGTCCCCGCACCCACCACCAACCTCGGCGGCGGCCCCGTCACACAACCCTTTGCCAATTTCACCCAAACCACCGGTTGTCTGCCATTCGTCCCATGCGCCCCAAAAGTCGTCTGTATTTCCCCCAACGGCGAAACGTTTCCCAACGGCAAAACCTTCCCCTTCCCCGCCAGCTTCATTTGCGACGAACAATACGGCTCCAAATGGTGGGGCATCGTGCAATCCACGATGACCGACCTCTTCTGGCAAACCCCGCACCATCCCTGCAACACCAAACCCTGCGCCCAATGGAAACAAGACGATGGCGGCTGCCACGATGACAGCGTTGAAGACGGCATCGAATTCGCCTGCCCCGGCGACGATGGTTATACCGGCGAATCCTCACCGCCTATATATTACTATGCCTTCCCACCCCAAGTCGAAACGCGCCTCACCCTCCCGTGCAACTACGGCCCCGCCCAAAACGAATGCCCGCCCGCACTGCCCGACGACATCCAACTCGGCTGGCTCAGTCCCGTAACCAACACCACAGGCGACATCGCCCTCCCGCCCAACCCGCCCGGAGCCAACGGCCTCAACGGCGCACCGATGGATGCGTCAACAACGTGGGATTTCCACAGCCTGCTTTGCTTCCAAAACACCAGCGGCTGCCGGTTCGACTATTCAGCGCCGGGGTGTTGATTGAGGCGCGTCAATCGTCAATCGCAAATCGTAAATCCCGAATGCACTCCCCCTTCCTCCCCCGCGCCACCGATCCGCGCCGACCGCGCGAGCGACAAATCACCACCCACACCGCCCCGCCGCGCATTGAACCCATCGCCGAGGCCGATTGGCCAGCCTGGGCCAAAATCGCCGCCTGGAAAGCTCGCGAGCAGCAAGACCTCGGCCTGGGCGACACGATAGTCCGTTTGATTGGCAACACCCGCTCCGCAGCCTTCAAGAAATGGTTCCAAGAGACATTCGGCCAGAGCTGCGGCTGCACCGAGCGTCAAAGATGGCTCAACGCCCGTTTCCCCTACCAAATAACGCCCAATTAACCATTGATTATTTGAACCGATAAAATCCCCCTTTCGAGGCGAGAATATCTGAAACCATTTCAAAAAAAAGTTTCCGGAACCGCGGGCGCTTTACTACTCAGCGGGGTTCTGTGGTCATAAATCACCGTTTACCAGCCAAATTCCCAGAAATCAATCAGTTTTGAACGGCCATCTTTTTCCTGAACAATGATCTGTAATTGATGGCCCGCCGCTTTCTCACTGCCCATTTTTAGCGTGAACGAATACCGTCTACAAGGACCACTGGGGCCGGCGACTTCATCAGTCTTCAAAAGCTCTGCCACTTGCATCGGCAGTCCGGCTTTATCGGAATTTCCCCACATTTAGATGTAATCATTGGCCCTCATTTCTTTCGTAGCCAATTTGCGTAATGCAGCCCAATCCCCGGTATTAATACCATTTGTATGACACCACACAGTTTAAGGGATTGTGACGCGCTTTCCGAAGGCGCGTCTTGCGCTCGCACAATTTCCAGCCCGACTATTGCTGCGAACATCACAGCTATTAACGCCATCAAGCTTTTCATTTTATAAAGGGGTCTCACTTTTTACACTTTTCATCTTTAATTTCCGATCCCGATTGGCCGATAGCAGGTTGAATACATAGGTCCAGCTGCCCATTTGCAATCGCACGGCAATCCATTTCAGAGACATCGTCGTTTCCTTTCGCAATCGTTCCGCCAGGGCAATCTTTACCTTGTCCCCCTTCGGGCGCAAGCCCAACTCCGACTCCTTCCACCGGCGCCGTTTCAATTCCTCGCTCACGATTCTTTCAGCTTTTTGCTCGTCCGTCTCGCGCCGTTGCTCCCCGTAGTGTTCGGGCCCCATCTTGAAGCTCATTTGCTCCACCAACTCCGCCCGAAATGCTTTGTCCCCCAAATACCGACCCCGCCGCAACCCTTTGAAAGTCTCCGGATCATCCAATCGACCCCTTTACTGAAAATTCAAGAAATGGTTTGGGAGGAAATTCGACCGAATCTGCGAATGCACCGAACGCCAACGGTTGCTCAATCAGGAAATCCCGTATTTCCCAAATTTTGAAGGAATCGACTCCTTCAATTCCCGGCAGAAAAATGGTCGGGGCGGTGAGATTCGAACTCACGACCTCTTGTACCCGAAACAAGCGCGCTAGCCAGGCTACGCTACGCCCCGACCCAAGGGCAGGAGAAGGTGCCGGGACTTGAGCCGAAATGCAACTTTGAATTTTAATATTTCGCTGAACTTTGCGCTTTGCTCTTTTCCGGCGGAATGCTTCAGTCAGGCCGTGCTTGGAACGATTTTGAATGTCGCCGCCATCGTCATAGGCGGCATCGCCGGATTGATCATCAAAAAGCAACCTTCCGCGGCTACTCAGTCCCTTTTCAAAGTCGCTCTGGGCGCGCTGGCGGTCTATTTCGGATTGAGATTGACGTGGTCGAGCGTCAACGGCTCTTTCTGGCAGGTCCTCAAGCAAATTGGGATCGTCCTCCTCTCACTCTCACTCGGCAGCCTGACGGGAAAACTGCTGCGTCTTCAAAAAGCTTCCAACCGCATCGGTCAACTGACTCGCGAAAAAATGGCGAAGGTCACTCCAGCCAATCCAGAACGTTTCAGTGATGGTTTTGTCGTGTGTTCTCTTTTGTTTTGCGCGGCACCGCTGGGCATTTTGGGTGCGATTCATAATGGACTGCTTCCGGATTATTTTTATCCACTCGCAATCAAGGCACTGATGGACGGGCTTGCGACAATGAGCTTCGCGGCAATGTTCGGATGGGGCGTGATGCTTTCAGCAGTGCCTGTTCTCGTTTTCCAGGGAACGATCACGCTCGTGTGCCTGCGGTTTCTGGGCCCTTTTTTACAAACGCACGGGCTGGCAGATTCAGTGAACGCGACCGGCGGATTGCTCATTTTTTGCGTGGCGTTACTGATTTTTGAAATTCGCAAAGTGCCTGTGACGGACTATCTGCCGAGTCTCATTTTTGCTCCGTTTCTTACCTGGCTGTTCCGCTAATAGTTTTTTTTGGGCCGGAAAAAGTCGCTGATTTTTTTGCAACAAAATCTTCAATGCTAGGGTTTATACCCCATTGTAGATTTTTATTCACCGTCTCATGTTCGAACGCATGCAAACGTTCCGTTTTCCAGCCCTGGGGTCCTCTGACAAGAAGGTCGGTTCGGCACTGAATGTGGTCATTGCGTACGAAGATTTGGAAACTGGAAAACGTGCGATAAAAACCTATGACTACATGGTCGAGCAACTCGGTGAACAGTGCCTTTTTGCCAATCAGATGTGGAAATTCGACGTGCTCGCAGTGCCAAAGTTGAGAGAGATCGCTGCCAAAGACGCCGCGTCCGCGGAGATCATCATTGTTTCTGCCCATGAAGGGAAGCAATTGCCTCCCGAGGTCAAGTCCTGGGTGGAATTGTGGCTTTCGTACGAGACGCAAGCCACGGCGCTGGTCGGGTTATTTGGAACAGAAAGCGTGAACGACCCAATGCGCAGATATTTGGCGGATGTGGCACAGCGTGCCAAAATTGAATTTTTCTGCCAGCCAGGAATCTGGCCCGGGACGTCCCAAAAGCACAATACGGCCGCGCCCATTTGGGAACGTAACGAAAAAACCTTTTCCATTCTCGCCAATGTCGTCGAGGAAGAGACGGCTGCATCGCATTGGGGCATCAACGAATAATTTATGGCACGCGCGCTCAACCTTGAAGAGGCCGAAGTTTTCAAGGACGCCATTTCTCCCGAATGGAGATTTACAATCGAATGCGGCGGCTCGCTGGAGGGTTTATCGAAACGTCGCGATGAGGAATTGGAACTAACCCAGGAGCCAGCGTTTTGGTTTGGCAACCATTTTCCCGGTGCGACCAACTCGTAGCAGTCGTACTCGGCCAAGCGGGAAAGCATTGTGACTGTCAGCCGCTCGCAAAAAAAATCGCCGAAACGCCGCACTGCATCGACCAAACCCGCTGGCCGCACTTCTGAAACGCTGACTGTGAGCGGGCGTCAGGTTCCGGTTTCCAATCTCGACAAGATTTTTTATCCGAGCGTCGGTTTCACCAAAGGGCAGGTCATTGATTATTATATTCGCATCTCGCCGGTTTTGCTTCCGCACTTGAAGGATCGCCCGCTAACCCTGAAGCGCTATCCGGATGGCGTCAAGGGTGGTTTCTTTTACGAAAAACGCTGTCCACCGTATCGGCCGGTTTGGGTTCAAACAGCGCCGGTGTGGAGTGATCGCTACCAGACCGACATTCATTTTTGTCTGGTGAACGACCTGCCTTCGCTAGTGTGGGCGGCGAACCTAGGCGATCTGGAACTGCACACGTTTCTCGCAAAGGCGGACAAGGTGGAGCGGCCGACGATGATGGTTTTTGATCTCGATCCGGGCGCGCCTGCGGACATCCTAAGCTGCGCTCAGGTTGGTCTTTGGCTTCGCCAGAGCTTGAACGGTTTGAAGTTAAAGAGCTTTCCGAAAACATCCGGCTCAAAAGGTTTGCAGATTTACGTGCCGCTGAACACGCTGGCGACCTATGATCAAACCAAGGCGCTCTCGCATCGGCTTGCTGAACAATTGGAGCGCGAGCACCCGGAACTTGTCGTTTCCAAAATGGGCAAAAGCCTGCGCTCGGGAAGGGTGTTTGTGGACTGGAGCCAGAACGACCGCCATAAAACGACTGTCTGCGCCTATTCGCTGCGGGCAAAGGAACGACCGACGGTTTCAACTCCGGTGGAATGGGATGAGGTCGAGGCTGCGTTCAAGAAAAGGGATGCAGCGCTATTGAGCTTTATTTCAGATGAAGTGCTCAAGCGGGTCGAGAAGAATGGAGATTTGTTCGAGCCTTTGTTGAAATTGAAACAGAAGGTGCCGTAACCTTGTTCATTATTGCGGGTTGTGCCGCGGCTCATACCGGGACATCCGTTAGAATTTTCGTCTTGTCCCGGAATCTCAAAACGCGGGCGAACGGATTCTTTCCATTCGGTGAAAGCGATTCGCGCAGTGCCTCTTCCTTTGCCTTTCCCGATGCAAGCATCCATACCTTCCGCGCCGCGGCGATGGTTTGATAACCAATCGTGAGGCGATGCGGCGGCGGCTTGGCAAAGCTATCTATTGCCCGATAAACTGCCTTATCGAAATCCATGGTTTCGGGCTCATCGGGAGCGAGTGACGCCACATGGCCGTCTTCACCCAAACCAAGAAAAATCAAATCAAGCACCGGCTGACCCTGAGCATTCGCTCCTACCAAACTGCGAATTTCCGCTTCCGCCTGTTTCGCCGCGTTTTTCGGCTCATCTTCACCCCGCAAACGATGAATCTGCTTTTCGACGATTTTCAGCGGCACAAATAAAAGGTTGTTGGCGATCTTGAAATTGCTCTCAGCATCAGTCGGTGGAACGCATCGCTCATCTGCCCAAAAAAAATTCACGGTGTCGAAAGAAATTTTGCGGGATTTCGATTGCTCAACAAACGAAGCGAGAAACTTCTGAGTGATGCGCCCGCCGGACAGCGCCACATCGTGGGAGGCGTCCATGCGATTGGCGAGTTCGATTTCGTCCAGCCAATCTTTAGCGGCGGCGGCGGCGAGCTCGTCCGGCGTGCGGAACGAGATCAATTCATATTTTTTGCTCATCGTGCTCCAATCGTTTTCCGAGGCTGACAACGTGATCGACATTAAAACCGATGGACCTGTAAAACTCGATCACGGCCGGGTTGTCCGTGCGCACCTGGAGATTTATTTTGGGGCAGCCAAGGGCGCGCAGATGTTTTTCGGCTTCGGCCATAATTTGCCTTCCGTAGCCATTCAACCGGTGATCAGGGTGGACGGCCAGATAATTGATCCAGCCGCGGTGCCCTTCATATCCCACCATGGCAGTGGCGATGATGCGGCCGCCGATTGTTCCGACGAGAAACAACTCGGGGTTCACTGCCAGCTTGCGGCGAATATCCTTCGCAGGATCGTTGACGGGCCTGACCAATTCGCATTTGCGCCAAAGATCGATTACCGCGTCTTGATCTAAAGTCTGGAACGAACGAATTTGCATGAGGTCGCCAGCCTATTTTCCCACTTGCGGTTCGTGCCAGATATGACCGCTTTGCGCGAGCAAATCGTCGGCCGCGACGGGCCCCCATGTCCCGGCCGCGTAAAATTCCCGGTTGGAAAGTGATTTGCCTTCCCAGCCTTTGCGAATTGAATCGACGATTTGCCACGCGGTTTCGACTTCGTCGCGGCGGATGAAGAGCGTGGCGTCTCCGAGCATGGCTTCGAGCAGGAGGCGTTCGTACGCTTCCGGTGTATAAGCGCCGAATTCGGAATCGTAACTGAAATTCATGCGAACGGGCCGGACACCGAGTGTGGTGCCGGGAACTTTTCCATTGAAGCGCAGGTAAATGCCTTCGTTCGGCTGGAGGCGAAGCGCGATTGCGTCCTGGTC